>Ga0164297_10000598_pt1 | contig 43771 bp, 44 predicted proteins | sample GEODES058metaG_FD_113539 | JGI IMG/M metagenome (GOLD analysis project Ga0164297, IMG submission 113539) | Dystrophic lake water microbial communities from Trout Bog Lake, Wisconsin, USA - GEODES058 metaG | ecosystem: Environmental > Aquatic > Freshwater > Lake | place: USA: Trout Bog Lake... | reverse complement strand
TCGCCATCGAACCCTTTTGCTGCAAGCGTCACCCTCGGTATGCCCCTTGCCCCCACCCCCCGCACCACCTTTCCAGACACGTTTTTGGTTCCCCCTGCTTTTTAAAAACTCGCTTGCTTCTACTGAATCTCCCTCCGCGTGACCCCGCTCGGTCAGTGGTACGCTCAGCGCCCGTAAATGTAAGGACTGTCTGTGAACATTGTGGCATTCCCAATGAGCCGGTAAGTAATCTCGCGTCCGTGTTTCCAGATGCAGTGCGAGTAGCACCAGTCACCCAGCCATTCGTCGAGCTTCTTATAAAGAACACAGTCCTCAAACCGAATTGAATAGTCCTTCATGATTCTCAAGTTCAATTTTGGTATCACCAACTTGCCTGGTCTGATACCAAAGTTCAACCTTGTATCAATGTCTGCAAAGCTGAGAATCTTCCTGACGAGATCATCCGGCAACTGTTGCCAGCAGGGGTCCATACTGTCACTGGAGTTTAAATTGTGACTGGAGTAACGTGCACCTTGTTGGGGTCGTAACCCCACGCATCATCCTTCCAGACACGTTTCTGGTTCCCTGTTTGTTTTAAAAACACATGCTCACTCCATCTCCGTCTCGTGTATAACCGCATACACATACGGACTATCAGGAACACTGCGCTTGGCATTCTCTGCCTTTTCCTCGGTGGAGAAGATCCGATAGTACATGGTCGCACCGTCCTTCTTGTTCAGAAGGCTCATCACGTAAACCTTCATCCTCTTGCGCGGCCCGGTTTGCCCCTCTCCCCGAGTTTTGCATCACGTTTCCGGACATGTTTTTGGTTCCTCGAGATTTTTAAAACTCGCTTGATAGTAATGGGTAATAAACAGTCTCAGCCTATTGCAACTCCCAGTCCTCAACCTATTGCAGCTCTTAGTCCTCAGCCAGCTCCAGCCCGAATGACGCCTCCAACTTTTCCATCAACAGGTGTTACTAGTATAAACATGAGTGGTACATCAACTCCGCAAGATTTCCTTACATCTTGTTCAACTTGTCCCTCGGGTTGGCAATTATATGATTCTAAAAATCCACCTAGTGATCCTAAATATGATGTTATTTCCGTGACATCATCTTGTTGGAGACCCATTTCCAATTCCGGTGCATCTGGTTATACCACATATGGTTCAAACTATCAGTCGACTCCTAGGGATTTTGGAGTATATCTGATAGCAATTCTAGTTATTTGGGCAGCATTGACTGTTGCTCATGCCAAGTTCCGCTAAACTTCGAACTCGAGTTCTGGCTCCTTCCCGTAATAATCCCAGTGTGCTTTGAAGATACCAGCATGGATCTCGAACCCATTCTCCATCCATCCGTCAGAATACTGACCCTCCAGGTACCAGATAACCCTGGTCTGCTCCTCTTCCGACAACTCGCGCGTAGCCTTGACATGAGCCACCAGATTCACGTTTGATGGAAGATCTTTAGACCACCGATCCACGTCAACTGCCTCAAACGTTATGGATGTGATGATGGCCTTTAGCTTTTTGTCAAGGTACTTTGCCAGGTCCTCATCCTTGCAAAACTGGTTGAACTCATCAACCTGCTTGAAGGTTGCCGGAATCGGCACGCTCTCGTCCACTTCCTCAAAGTACTTGAAAAACATGAGCGGGGAGCTCACCTTGTACTCCATTTTATACGTGCTAACGCACGTTACATTATGTTAGGATACACACTTTTAGACTGGCACCCTTTTTTAAAACTGCTTGCGAATTTCATCTGGCACCTTGTAATGCTCCGTGTGACCAGACCAGTATTCCTCAGCTCCATCACAATCTGCATCCACATATGATACATTTAGTATACCAGTATCTGTATCGTATGTGGCTATGAGATCCTCAGTACCCGCGTCAAATGAACCGATTTTGATCAAAAGTTTCACACCACTCCATGTGCCATACATGTCATCGTGATACTCCGCGGTAAATATGCCCTCCATTTTGGTCATGCTGCTAAGAGGTACATCATGTTTGGTCACATGTTTTTTGTTGGGTAGTAATAATGGCAAATGAAGATCCAATATCATATGAACCTATAGGTCCAGTTCATGTCATCCTAAGAGCTGGTAACCGCAACGTAAGATACAATCCTAATACAATCACAACTTTAGTTGGTAGTGGCTGGTATCATAACAGACCAGAGACTGTCTATCGTGCAACGAATCCTATGACAAGAGCTAGAATTAGGAGAAGTAATCTCATTGTAGTTGGAAATCCTTCACACAATATAAACACTGTTATAATCCCACCGGCAGCTGTTCCGCCAGCACTTCCTACTCAACACGTAGGGTTTTTGCCACCGATGCATATTGGGTCTGGAAGAGGTCTTCGAAGAAATACCGTAACCAACCTCGCAAACAGTATAGCGAGACTCAACCTACATAGACCAATGGAAAATCTTACAAGAGGAGCTACAAATTCTGGTAGACGTCATGGTAATCTTACAATTTGGATAGGACCTAGAGGTGGACTTTTTATAATACGAAATGGAAGACGAGTACGCATTTCAAGATGATAAAAAACACGTTTTTGATTTCTTGATACTGGCCTCGGGCTCAAGCGGGGCCGTAGCCCCGTCCCCACCGCGACGAGCGGTCGTCACTATACTTGGTAGTGACCACCTATGACACAGATGGGCTTCGCGGTCAGAGACTCGAATGCCCCACTTTAGCCTACGCATTTGACTTCACGCGGTGTTTGCGTCTATCGGGGACGAACCCCAGTAGAGCTCACACGCAGGGAACCAGGGGCAGTTTAAGGACATACCCAGGTCCAAGTCATTTCACTGAAACTGGCTCGTCAGTTTCAGAGTGGTTGTGTACTCCGTGTCAAACGTTCCATAGTTCACAAACTTGACAGTGTTCTTCGACTCGTCTACAATCGCCTCCATGAACTTGTATCCGCTGGGATACGATCCAACCGGGTACTTGAGCTGCACATCGGTGCAATACAGCTGGTAGCCATCCCGGTAGACGCAGCCCTGGTGGCTGAACGACTCCATTTGCCCTTGCTCGCGGGCCAAACATGTACTTGCAATACATTAATTTGATTCTGGGGATTTTTTAAAAAGTTAAGCAATATGGTCCAACCAAGTCACCCTTGGATTGAACCATTAGTAGTACCCCATCCACGTCGAATATTATACTCTCGACGCGTTCATTTTTGTCCAGTTTGTCCAGTTGCTTAAGCAGATAGCAGTTTTTGTAAATTATCACGTTACCTTGGAAATACCTGTCCTCGTAGACGAAGATGTCACTGAAACGAGGCATATTGATTACATGATATGAATTTTTAAGCCTTGGGACGCGCAGTTGACAGACTAAATGGTCCACTCGTGTCACCCCGGCAGTTGAACATGAGAACCATGCCTTCAATGTCGAATGTTATCACGTCAATCCGATCGCATGCCTCAAAATGCGCCACCGGCCTGAGGAGATAACAGTTGTTGAATGTGCGAAACTCCCCAGAGGCACTGCGGGTCTCATACACAAATACATCACTGAATCTCGGCATTTACTCTTGTTCAAATTGCTCTTATGTTGTCTAGCGACAACTTTTTAGTACTTGGCAATGTCCATCAACAACTTGCTGCACTTGGTGGCGTCAACCACGCCTTGCCACCAATCAGAGTCAATTGACGGAACCAACTCGTGATTAATCTGGAAATCCTTGCAGAAGACCAGCAGCTTGAATGCATTTTTGCCATCCCAATCGACGCCCTTGAACTGGTCTAGACGATGTGTCATGGCATGAAAGCCACCCTTGCAAGGCCGATCCTTGGCCGTCTTCCAACGGATCATCATGTTAGTGAGGTTCATGTTTGCCTTGTTGGGGGGCAACATATGATTTTAAAAAACATGTTTTTGGTTCCCGGGTCTTTTTTTAGAACTCGGACACCTTGATGTCCTCTTTTATATTCACTAGTGTCCGCATCATGGTGCGTCTATTGTTGGGCATATCCTTGTCTACCCGGATCTTCTCCGGTACCCACTCGCCACTAACATACTTGCACTCTAGAATGGTCCCATCCTTGGCGCTCGTCTTCTGCACCTTGATCAATCCCTGCAAGCGATCCCATATGCACATGTAACCCTCATGAACCTTGAAGTCGACGGTGATTCTTTCCATCGGCTTCCACTTGAACATCGTCTCGTGCGTCTCCATCCGCACTGGCTCCCGGACGGGTGTAAAAATGAGCCCGTCCGCGTTGTCCTTGCTCCTCGACCATACCTCGGCAGCTGCCCGCGCTGGCCACATCGTCTTCATCTTTAGACGAATCTTGAATGGCGGGCCCTTGGTAACCTTCTCAGCCTCGCGAAGCCGATCCAGAAATGAGAGCTCTCTGAGATCCTTGCCATTCACCATGATTGCGTCAAAGATCATGAACGTGTCCCCAATCAGCTCGCCGTCAAGTATAGTGTTGCGCGGGATCGCAAGTTGAACTGGTGTCATATCCAACTTGCGGTTCACAAATACAGCGTACTTGCGATCCTCATGGGTCAAACAGACGAGAAGGTACCTGATACCATCCGTCTTCTCGCATACGACATACTCCTGAGAGCGCAGCAAGCCAAGGTGCTTGCGCTCTATCGACACTGGGTGCGGACCTGGGAAGGTGTCCGCTGAGCGCGATCCCCACGCCTGGTGAAGGAACCCTTTTACAGCGTCCTCCATCCTGCCAGGCCCATGCCGGGCGCCCACACACGTGCTTTTCATACACGTTTTTGGTTCGATGCCTCTAAGTAATCCTCACGGGATAAACTCTTTTCACAATCGTTGAAAACTGGGAGGTACTGCTTGCGACCATACATGGCCGCCATGTATCCAAACGTGGAAAACGTAAACATGTCTCGAGCACCACCCGTCATGAAAATCACTGGACACATGCTGAGCAGATAAAACTCGGTAAATGTCACCCACGGATCTTCGATTCCCATTCCACTCCAACTATGAGCCGCCTCCTCATCCAGGTACCTGACGCGTCCAGGATATCTCTCTGCAAAATCACGTTTAACCTTGATACAATCGGATGACAGATAGACGGTTCCAGAGTTTTGCTCCATTATCTGATGAAATTTTGCAAGAGCAGTGTCATCACAGTGTACTGCTGACCATTTTGATACATCTGGACACTCTGACATGCATCCCCGTCGAATTTGCAATCCAAATGACACACCATCTACAAGGTGTCGATACTCTTCAATCTTAGTCTTGGCCTCTTCGGTTGGTTTCATAATCTCTGAAATATTGTAATGCAGCCCCGGATTAATTGTAAGAGGTGGATCTAATGATGGAAGAGTACCATCATCTTGCTGAACTGGTATCGTAAGTTTCATGTACTTGCCATAACCTCCATCGTAAATATTGCTACTAACTAGATTGACTTGACAAATCTGCATCAACTTGTTTGCCAGTCCGGCTTTGGATGGTCTGTACATTGTTGTTTGACTTTTCATTTCTTAAAGCCGAGTAGTTTGAAGATATACAATGCATAATAGTGACTCAAAAGTCTACGAGTTCCAGTGAAACCTGGTGCATTTCCCAACCATATAGATGCCAGTAGTAGCTTTGTCAAGTTTGATGCCTTGAATGCAAGTGGATGAATAGTGATTGGAATCTTCAAGTTTCCATGCGAGTCAATGTCAAGCACTGGATCGAGCTCTTCAAGTTCGTTGTAACCAGACAGTGAAAGGTGCACTTTGGCCAGGTCGTACTCGGGTACTCCGTACAACTTTCGCCCACCAAAGCTTCCCTTTGGATCGATAAACACGGGTCCTTCATAATCTATGAGAACGTTTCCGAAATGTGGATCACCGTGAATCATGCATGTATACGTCTCTGGAATTTCAACCTTTTCGAGAAAATTCAAAGCCTGTTGAAATGTTCCAATCGGTACACCATTCACCGTTTTGATATTCATACACGGAGTCTCGATCATCTGATATCTCGCCTTGAGCTTGTGAAACAACTCGTAACGAATATTTGATTCACCACCAATTCTCGTCGTTTGGTGAAACATTGTAAGAGCGTCAACAATCTGTTTGTAGTCTTCGGCTGTTGCGTGCCTGCCATCAACAGCCTCTACTGTAAATGGATTCCAGCTGAGAACTCTGGGAACTCTAAGATCCGTCACCGAGCGATAAAATGAAATTTCGTCGGCAAGCTTGAGAGCACCCTTTTCATTCTTGGCAAATTTGACATAAGCTGGTACAACTGTCGTCTCGGATTCACCATACCTCATACCATTTAGTACCTTAAAACTTTTAATGGCAACCCTCGTATGGAGCCAACGCCAGAGGAACTCACTATTGCAAATCGGCATCATACTGTCAAGGGTGAACGAATCGATCACCTTGGAATCATGTACCTTAAACCATGGGGCCAAGAATGTCTGGTGCATCAGACAAATGACACTGCAATCTGGATCCTGAACATCAAGGCTAACAAGTCCACCAGTCTACACTGTCACTTCAAAAAGGACACTGTTCTAGTGGGGCTGGATGGTTGCACCAAGGTTGGACTTTTTGGTGAAGATCCTCTTGAACTGCATCCGCTTGACAGTGTTCTAGTACCAGCCAAAAAGTTTCACTCTGTTGGTGCATTTGGAGGAGATGTATGGGTCATGGAGATTGAGGTGTTCGGTGAGGAACGATTTAGCAACAAGAATGACTTGCTGCGCCTAGATGATGCATTTGGACGGGCCAAGACTGGTTACGAATCTAGTGCTCAGCCGACAAATGGTGGTCTTCGGTTGCCCTTCAAATGCGGTGACACCACGGTGAGCAAGGTACCTGGAACTGTCAATTTTCTCCTCGAGGGAATTGTTAGGAGTGGTGAGGTTTACCTTGGCCCAGGTAGCAAGGTTACCTCAGGTAATCTCGTGTCCGTTACTCGTCACGGTTACCAAGATGATCACAAGATTCTGTGGGGCGAGGAGCACCTCAAACTTCAGCAATTTTCGGCGGACATTGTCATGACCAGTGGATGCTTTGATATTCTGCACTCCGGTCACATTAAGATTCTCAATGAAGCGGCATCGCTTGGGCCTCTACTCGTGTGCCTTAGCAGCGACGCACAGATTGAGCGTCTCAAGGGTAATGGGCGGCCAGTAAATACCCTCAAGGACCGACTGGCTGTTCTCAAGAGTCTAAGCTGTGTAACATGGGTCCTAGTATATGATGAGACCAACGATGAGTTGGAGGAAACGCTCGATCGTCTCATCAATATTGTCAGGCCAGCTGTATGGGTCAAGGGATCTGACTATTGTGAGGCTTCAATTCTTATGAAGCATCCTGGTATTTCTCGGGTTCATCTGGTCAGTCTAGTCGACGGTGTTTCAACCACCCATTGCATAAACAAGGCGAGCGAAATCATTCAGCGTAAAAACACTTCGGTCATTGATGTCGTTTGACATGTGGAACAGTAGACGGGTATACCTCTTCATGGGCGCCAGGTTATGCGCCATGTCGTCAAAGACCATGATGTTCTTTTCGCCGCGGTGATACTTCATAGCCATGTCATATGGCTCAGGATCTGGCTTGCGGCAACTATAAGAATCCTTGGTGACAAAATTCTTGAGAAGGTTCAGTTTTGGAACGCACTTGCGAAAATGGTTCACTACATCCATTGTCGTATTTGTGAGAACCACGTGATTGATGTTGTGTTTGACGATGAAATCAATGAGCGTGTCCGAGTTCCACTTGAAATCAAACATGGTGTGCTGTTTGATCAGCTTGGTCTTGACGTCTCGCTTCCAGTTTGCCCGCTCGTAACACGTCTTGTGTAGTTCCACCGTGTCCAGTAGAGTTCCGTCAAGGTCTAGAACCATGAACATGTCACGCGTCGGAATTACAAATGGACTCAGGTCAAGCTCATGAGGAAGGATGTTGAAATCATTGCCAATGTACACATGCCCAGATCGAGGCGCTCCACGCGTCATTGGCTGCGACGAGACCGGAAGGTTCAAGCACTCTATAATGTCATGCTTTGACCGAGCAGTACTGGCGGAAAAATTGAGGACGCCATACAACTTTCGTGTGATAATCTGTTGAATAACCTCAGCCACGTCGTGACAAGATGTGTGGTACCTGGGAGTCAAGCTTGTTTCGATGCACGGCCAAGTTAGCGTCGTGCACACGGTATCAATTGGATCATCGTAAAGTATCGGAAGTCGAAGTACCGTCCACTTGTCAGCTCGCTGAGCCTTGAACTCCCCAAGCAGCTTGGTCACACCATATACATTTTTTGGGTCCACGACTCGACCATCGCCATAAACGTACTCTGTGGAAATCTGAATCAGGTGTGCAAATGGATTAGCCTTGACCAACTCATCCACAAAGTCTGCATTGATTCGCTTAGCATCCGCAAAGTTTCGCTCGCACCTGTCGACATTCTTGTCACACACGCAGTTTATGATGACCGAGTAATCCTTGAGAATTGCCGGGTCCCATGGAATCGTGTTGTGACGGGGATGTTTGAAATGAGTTCCGGGACACTTTAGCTTGGCCATCAGGACCCGCCCAAGCATACCAGACCCACCGACTACGAGTGCCATACATTTAGAGTGCTCTTACGTTTTAAACGTCCATCGGTCATCTGTGAAAACCGTGTGGACCGACTGATTCGGATGTGGGCATCGGAGGTTATACAGAAAATTGGTCTCCTTTCGTCCCAGTCCAAGAAGTTCGATGAGCCATGAATGTGAACTGTGCATGCAGTGCACCTCTGCTGCATGCTCGACGATCATGCAGTAATCAAAAATGTTTGTAATCTTCTGGTACCACTCCGAGACTCGGAAAACTGGTAGATCCGTGTCTACTTGGATGGTTCGATCTCGCTCTGGGTCGTCGTGGATGTACACGTACTTGCCAGGTTCGAGACCGGTGCGGTTGAACGCCATCCGTTCCCTGGTGGCGTCGCGTTCGACATGGAACCTTGATCGCATGTACTCGATGGGTACAGCAGCTTGATTATACACAGCATGACACCAGTTTGTAAGAATCGGTCCTTCGCCGTGACAAAGGTACTTCCATACGCGTTCATCAACCGCGTACGTAGCGAGCGGAAGTACGTCTCCACCGGCCACTGCTCGGAATACAGTTTGCGGAGACTTGTCAGGAACTGTGATGATTCGAATGTCCGCATCTCTGTACATAAAGTCGATAGTCTCTAAATGCGGCTCGTGAATTACAACCGCCACGGGACCCTTGGTCCGCAAGTACCTGACTAGTCCATTCAGCATCAGATGGTCTCCCAGACCAAGGTGGTGCAGAACAACCTTCATGCCTAATTATCAGCCTCAATCTCTAAGGTCATGGACCAATCTAGACCATTGTTATTCAGAACATTACCGTAACGATCAACCACCGTGATGATTAGTCGGTCGATTATAACGGAGGAATCAGTTACGTCAACCTTGGCGACGTGATGCGAACTCTCTGTCCAGTAACAAACTCCATTGATGATGTTATCGAGTGGAATCTTGAATGAACACTGGGTCGTTTCCTGGGACGATGTTCCAATGTTCTGTAGCCAGATGTTGATGTACATGTCAGGTGTCAAGTTGTAAACGCCAGTAGAACTTACAATATTTGCAACACCCGAGCCGGTACTTACAGACGCGCTTGCATTGGAAAATCCGAGAAAGTAGCCAACATCTGGTGGGCTGGTCCTAGAATACACCGTGAGGGCGTTCGATCCCGTCACCGAAACAGTGTTGTTTGCGTAGCTCGCAAATGTTAGACCAGTCTGGGTCGTTAAAGCGCTTGTAATGCTTGAAATCGTATAGTTATTGGGTGGCAATGTGTACGTTGTTGTGTTTGCGGTGAATGTATTGTATGGCGGACGTATATTGTAAAATCCAATTGGAATCTGTGCATTTTTCAGACTAACTGTACGGACTCTGCGATGGTGCTGCGTGAACAGGACAGTGCAATTAAATGGCACTCCAATTGATCGGTTCACGGTATCGACATTTACAAGATACTTGTTCATCTAGGATCAGCCAAGAAAAGAAAGGGACCTAGCACTTCCAGCGAGTACTGCACTGAAGACAAGTCACAAATGTAGTCATCGGCTCATCTGCGCTCCTCGTTTGCATCTGATAGTACCTAGTCTTCCTCGACTTGCACTTTCGGCACTGGAAAAGACCCTCTGGAACATTTTCAGCCGCCGCTCGACGACGCTCCTCCTCAATCGCCAGCTCTTGCTTCATTGCATCATAAGGTCCACCCGGGAACAATTCAATTGGGCCCATCTTGCCGATGTCCCTCGTCTTGACCTCACCAGTTAGAATTCGCTGCTTAAGAGAGCACTTGGGATCCTCTAGCAAGCGAACAATCTCCATCGCCTTGTGACGGTAACGGTTCCTGAACCGGGGATTTTCCCACGACGGGTCCGAAATCTGGACCGCAAAGTTATAAACACTCTTTTCGAGGTTCTTCGCCATTGGGTCGGACCCAAGGATGCCGAAGAGCCTGGTGAAAACCTTGAACCGAGCCTCCATTCTTGGTTTATTAGAGGGTCCAGCTTCTAATACTGTATGGAGGCGTTCATTGTACACTACTCAAAGAATCGGCAGCGTCGCCAGGAGCTTGAAGCTGATCCTGGTCTCGCCGTCTTTTCAAAGGTGACTTGGATAGACTGGTACGACAAGGATGACATGTTCTGCGAATGGATCAAGGTGCAGACTGGATCGAAACTGTCACTCGGAACAATATCAAACTCGGTGAAGCACTTTGAAGCGTTCCGGCTGATAGTCGAGCGGAATCTAGATTCCGCATTCGTGTTCGAGGATGATGTTGTATTTCGGAAAGACTGGTACCAAAAATTTCTAGACTCTGGCGGCCAACAGTACCAGTTTGTAAAACTCGATTGCCTCCATGAAATACCGTGGAAGGGTCCCGGTGCTTTTCGCGTCGGTAATCCAGGTGGCTCAGAGGCTCGTTTTGTTCAGCGAGAGTTTGCCAAGGGAATCTTGAAACACGCCGACTTCACGTACTTCCCTGACATTGTGCATGGTGCCTATTGCTATCTAAAAAACCTTCCGCTGATGCTCATTCCGGTGTGTGCCCAGACATCAATTATCGAGAAAAGCTCGACGTGCGAGCCAACTGTTCTGGATCTAGACTGGCGGGTGTACATGGCTAAATTTCCAACTGAAAAGCATCCCGACTACAATGAAATGCATCAAGAGTACCGGGAGTTTATAGAACGTAAACGGCAAGTGGAGACCAAGTTCTTTGAAACTTATGGAAGGGCGGTGGACATCAAAAGAATCGAGTACGTTTACCGGAATGAATTCAGTTGAAAGTGCTGCTCAAGCGGCATTCCACGCAGGTACCGTTCAAAGTTTGTCAAGTCGCTATAAAGTGCATATGGAGCTGTAAATGGACCTAGAATACCAGATGCCACTGAATTAAGAGTGCGCTCAGTGATCAGGGGTGACTGATCCAGAACCATCTGCCTCAAAAATCCGTAGCCGAGTGTCGTCAAGTAGTACCGGTGCATCTAGTTCCTAGTAGCCTCTTGGCTCAAAGTAGTCATGATATCCGGTGTGTTTGTTCCGTCATACTTGAACACCCGCCGGATCCCAAGGTCTCGAGCATCCTCCAGATCTACTCCAGCATAAATTACGTCGATACCGGTTAGCTTGATCAGATCCCGCACGTGCTCCTTGGTGTACTGGATACTCGAGTTTTCCTGTCCGTCGGTGAGCACAATAAGCCTGCTGCCAGCTGTAAGCCCTTTTAAGACCTCTCCCATTGCATCGTAGAGTGCAGTTCCTCCACTTGGACGATAATTAGCCGTTGTCAGTGGCTCGACATCCCTTACTGGCATGTCTTTGAACACACTCTTCAGGTCATCACTGAATGTCCAAAGACTAAGAACCGTCCCATCTGGCTGAGCCTCAACAAATGAATTAAAACTCCCGATGGCATCGTCCGACTGCGGATGCATCGAACCAGACTTGTCGAGCAGAAATCCAATGTTCATTGGGTTTTTATTGTTTGCTGTTTCTAATGGATCAGATTGCTCTACTTTGGGTCGCCATATCGGTACTGTTTCTCGTAGTAATCTTCAAGCCTGGCCGATCGGGCTACGCGGGATTTGTCGCTCCCAACTCGCTTATAGATTTACAGGAATTCAAAGGCATACCAGGTGAATTGAAGCAGGCTTATCGCGACAATGTACTGAATGGTCTGGTACCTCAGGTGTCAGATACAGTCACAAAACAGTGGAACAACCTCAAGGATTCTGAGCGCAAGGCTGCTCTCCAGCAAATAAAGGAAGCTACCGGCAAGCTGTCCCAGCAGATTCAGACACAGGGTATGGCGCATCCCATGGTTCAGTCGGCTGTTGGTGCAAGTACCGGACCGGCTTCGGGAATGAGCCAGATCCAGAAGGCACTGTCACAGTGTGCAACTGATCCAGTACAAGCAGCCAACTGGGCCTCACAAAACGGATTCGTGGCAGTTCCATTTGGTAATCAGTGTCCAACTGGCCTGCTTAGTGGTCCTCAAAATTTCAATGGGTTTACACTTTGTGGACCAAATCCTCCGCCGCAAGCTCCAGATAATATCAAGGCTATGATAAGCAACTGCAAGTAATGGAGAATCTCGTGCGTAGCAAAAATTTGAGACGCCTCGTTCTGATGCCCAAGTCTGCACCAGTCAAGAATGCCATCAAGGCGATCCTGATTGCGGAGATGACGACAATTCCATTACGAAATGCACCAACCCGTCCAACAGTCTTTTACAAGCTAACTAAAACTGGAAAGATGCTCAAAATAAAACATTAGGTCGCTCTTAGTATATGTGCCTACGCAAGAATTGCTCTCCAGTGCAGGTTGAGTGCCGGCACTGCAAAGAATCGTTCTGTTGCAAACATGTACAGTGCGAAGAGCACAAGTGCCCCGGCCTGGCAATCAAGGTGCCAGTGGTTCTCCAGGGGAGCCAGCCTCCTCCAAAAATAATCAAAATCTAGAGTAAATGTACTCAAAGCTGATTCCATTCACTATCTTCTTTCTGGTTGCAAATCCCGAAACCTACAAGATTGTACGGTCGATCCTCGGAAGCTGGGTCGCCTCCAGCGATGGCCTGGCAACCCAATACGGTGTTCTCCTGCATGCCCTAGTATTTGTGCTTGTGAGCCACCTTGTTTGGACGAGTCTCGCAACTAGAGCTGGTGGCGGTAAAACTTGAGCGCTAGCTCGTGTAGTTCACCTTTAACGGGGTGGAAACCCTCGAGGCCAAGGTTCTTCTTGGCCTCTGCAACAGCTGCGCGCCACATGCGCAGATGCGGGTTCTTCTTGGCAGCCGCTGACTTGGCGGCGCTAACAATACGACCATCCTTGGTCTGCTTTAGCTTATTGGCTGTTAGGCCACCGGGTGTGTGGTGTGCAGTGCCAGAAAAAACCTGACGCTTCGTTCCCTCCATTTACAACTTGACAGGAAAATTATCCGTAATGTCCCAGTGACACTTGGCATCCGGAATCAGCCAGAGATCACCTGTAAGGGTGTCGAACCAAATCTGATCAATGGCTGATCCCTTGGGGTACTCGGACACATCCTGAAGTAGCTTGCACTTTAGGTACTTCATCCGGGGCATCTGGTCCTGGGACGACTCGGCATACGTAAACACAGTCCCGAACTGCATTTAGTTTTTCGGGACCTAAATTTTTAAGATGTGGGCGATGATCTGCGTAGATGCGTAGTCCAGGCAAATGTGCGGAACATCCGGCACGTGATGATTGGCAATTGCGTCGTATATGACGCTCGGTACCATCTTTTGCGCCAGTGGCACCACGATTCTTGGCGCCTTTCTGCGGACGATAACACACACCTTGGGGCTGATCTGCACCTTCATTTATAAGAGTACTGACGAATTTTCTAAGAGAATCTAGCCTTGCCCCGGCCATCCTTGATGTCTAATAGGTTCCTGGACACTGCATAAACGGCTGTCGTGGGAAGTGTATTTGTCAGCCCAAATTGATTCAGTTGCGAAAAGTTCAAGAAGCCCGTATCAGCCACAGAATTTGTATCTAGGCAAAACGGAACCAGGAACTGCCGTCTTTCGCCGAGAATATCATAAAAAGTCACCTCACCAATTGATGCCTGTCCAACACCGGGAGCCAATGAATTTACAACCAATGTAAACGTGCTAAAGTACTGAGAGGTGCTTACAGGTACTGAACCAGTCACATTTGAAAAATAGCTCGATTGGTAATTGAAATTAGTCCCACCTTGCTTAGCCTGAAAAGTTACGAGCTGCTTGTTACCGCCGTAAAGAGTGCCGGTAAATGAGTTTGCCGTGACGCTCATTGATGACAGTAGCACTGCCTGTGGAAATGTAAATGTTGCATATTCACCACCCAGTTGGTTGATGTAAGAATAAGTTCCGTCCGGGCGATAAACATTAGCTTGAAGAACAACCAGACCATTAAATGTTTGTTGATTCTGATACATTGTAAATGAAACTACATTTGGCGTTACAACATTAGGTGAATAATCCGTAACTGAAAACTTGAGTATACCCACTGTACCGAGTGTTGTAAAAGTTTGTAGAGCCTGGTTTACTACGAGTCGGAACGTGTTGTATCTTTTTCCATTAATTGTAGGGTAATAAGTAAGGATATTCGATGTCACCGTACGATTTGTAATTCCAGTTGATTGCGCGTCGATATAACTGAAATTTAAGCCATCATTAGAGCCCAGTAGTGTAACTGCCACCGGTAGTCCAGCGCTGAGATTGTACTGGTCAAACTGGAAAGTGTAACTATTGGCTATGTGTGCCGATCCAGATGTTTGAATTTGGACGTACTCTGATCCGTATCCGATGCTATTAATACCGTATACAGTTGTCACATAGTTATTAGCGGTCATTGCGGTTGGGGGAATGAGCCCTGTCGGAGATTTCTTTGAAGAAAATGCCAATGTCTGTACAGCAACATTAGCAGTCACTGGATTAGTTACACGCTCAATCTGAAGACCATAGTACTGATAGTCGCTCAACGTCATTGTATTGGAAACGTAGTCGATGAGATATGTATTTTCTAGCGGACCAGCAAATCCGGTTGTTGCGCCAGAAGTCAACGTGGCACTTAGATTCGTTAGACCCATATAAGCCTGACGATCAACCTGTGTAATTGCTACACGATACCACCGATACTGAGTAGTTGTCGGCAATGATTGTACAACAGTTGTGCCATACTTGCGAGTGGTTCCGTCCGGCTGAAAAAGCACGTTCCAATTGACGTAATCGGTGCTTCCAAGGATGTAAAAGGCGGCAATTTGTCCAAACACAGTGTCAAGTGGTCCAGGTGTACTTGGTACAGTAAAACTGATACTGGCTACAGTTACCAACGACGGAAATACTAGCTCGGCCCATCCACCGGTTACGACCGTTCCACCCAATGCAGTCACTGTAAAAAGTGGGTTTGATCCCGTGTAAGTTCCGTTTGGTCCTATGTCCACCGCAAGAGCCGTCGGAACTATACATGGACTGGTATTCGATGAGTAAGTACCGTAATAGGCATTAAGTGCATTTCGCCCCATAAGATTCCATTTGACGCCATCATTCGAGCCGTACATTGCAAACTGCTGGAGACCCACATTAGTAAGAACATTCATGCTGCTTATGTTTGGAACGGTTGAAGGAGTCTGTAAAGTTATCCAGTCTCCAACGTATCCATCACCTCCGATATTTGATAACCCTTGGTACCAACCATTGGTATAAGCCGTTTGAGGATACGGATCCATGAGGTTTTTTTGATTGAAAAATCCACTTAACTGGTCCCAACAATTGTTGAGAATTGCAAATTCCGAAACCTGAAACGCGGAGGTTGAAAAAGTCTCGCGACAGATTATGCGGTAATATGTGTTGGTGCTCAAAAACCCAAATGAATACTGATAAGAGTTGCCAGAAAGTGTTTTGGTTCTGCGATTGTCAATCAGGTACCAAGTGGCACCATCCGTTGATCCTACAAGAGTCCAGTAATTTACCGCGTTTGCAAAAGCCACTCGGTAGCCCCATGGTTCTTTCTTTGAATCATCCGTGTTAATGGATCCGTATGCGAAGCCGTATTGGAACCATTCACCAGGGACTGCACCCAGTCCCTGGACTGTTGTCGTTGCCGATCCGCGATAGACTCCCGATGTGATAGTCGCGGTTGAAAGTACATTTTGCCCACCCACAATTGTTGCGGAGCTTGGATCCGTGCGCGTGTTTATAGGTGGGCCAAATACTGCATTTACTCGTCGCAGTCGGTTGTCCAGAAACTCAACTTCTCCGATTGTTGCCGTTGAAAATGAACCACCTTGAAGTTGGTTCCATGGTGCAGTTTCCGACACAATAATGCGTATCAGATCAACCGTCTGTGGAGTTGCGTAGCCGCTAGGCAATGGACATGTTAGAGTCGCGATAGGTAACAGTACATTTCCAGTCTGGTAAATGTTTGATCCACTCGCGATGAGTGCCTGACCAGAGCCATAGTACTGGTTGTAATTTGCTGATGTGGGTTGATAAAATGGAGCAGCAGTTGTTGCACCAACCGCGGTCATTGACAGTAAATTTGCCCCAAGTACCCAAACATTAGCAGGTAGTACAAATTGACTCTTTATATTTATAAAGATAGGCTTACTTGCCCAATAATTGATGGGAACTGGAAACAGAACCTGTGTATATTCCCCTTGAATAGTTCCAAGCAGTGTGCCATTTGCCGCGTTGGTAGATCCGGAATAGTAATTCGTCTGTGTCGTGTTATAAACCAGGCCACCGAATGTTGGTGAACACCCGTACAAAACCGACGAATCAAACGATACGTATACATCACCAGTTACAGTAACATATGGAACGAGACTACCCGACGCACCAAAAATTCTAAATTGACGAAGGTCGAGTAACGAACTTGAAATAGTATTGCTTGTAATAAATCGCACGCGACTAAATGACGTGGCATTACTGATTGAAAAAACATTGTATGTATTCGGTGTTGGATACCCATAGAACCCGCCCTGCACATTGCTGATTATGTTTGTAAAGTTGACCGAGTCAGTTGATCCTAGTACGATCCAGTTGTTTGGTGATCTACTGGTGTCGAGTGAATGTAAAAAGCCGTACTTGGTCATGCTGACTTGTTGAGGAAAAACGATGTCAAACCATTCACCCGGAATTGAAGCACCAGTTGGCTGATAATAAGTGCTTGTAGCTCCTTGATAAATACCAGTTCCATTTGCAAAACTAGAGCACCACCATGGGGTGGTTGAATTGAAATCAAATAGACTGGAAACGAGTGACCCGTAGTCGGCTCGTGATGCCGTAATTGTAAATGATCCAAGCATTGATGTGCTAACAACTGGGCGATACGAATAAACAGTTGAGTCTGATGTCAGTGCCGGAATGATGCTCGATCCACTATTGTTGAAAATTGCAATTGTACTAGCGGATGCATTTGGTGAATAAGCCTCATTGATGATCAATCGGTACACTTGGTAACCACCCGCGGCTAGATTTCGAATGGTATTTACATAGCTCGCACTAAGGTAATAATTGTTTGATACCGAGTGAAGCACGTCCCACTGAGTACTATTGTTAGAACCGAGCAGATACCAAGAAATTGGCTGACAGCTGGTACTCAAAGTGTACACGTTTGCAACTGTTGTTGCTGCTAGTGCCATCTGAATCCACTCGCCGTTGATTGTTCCAACAGTTGTGGATGTAGTCTGGGCAGTATTTGCATAGGTCGTTCCAGTCTGTGTAGCATTGAAATAAGGTCCAGAAGGACCGATGAAAATTGGCTGGTTGATGGACACTGCACATGGATATCCAGTAGCCTGTGCAATTTGGTACACGAATCGAAACTGGTTGTAACTAAATGTGTTCACCGTTGCCACGTTTACTTGCGCTCCTGGATTGACGCTCAAAAAATAGTTTGAAACACTGGAAATCACGTTTCCGGTATTGAACCCGTCATTTGATCCAACAATTGACCAGGAGCTAAGAGTTGGTGAATTTGTCTGAAAAACGTACTTGGTGACAGAGGCTGGACTTGTAAACGAAACCTGATAATAGTCTCCAATGATTGTCTTGGTTGTTCCGGTGAACAAGTCGTAGAAGACCGTTGACAGAGGACCCGAGTAGCCTCCACTCGTATAATAGTTTCCAGTCGTAAAACCAGGGAAGCTAGCTCCTAGATTGTTCAAGTTATTGTACACAACTGGATTTGTCAGGCTAGTTTGATTTTGGGAGACTCCACTCGGAATCAGTCGCTGACCACTCGAGTTGAGGATTGAAATTTCAGGAATCGTGATACCAACAGCTGAAAATTGCCGAGTAAAGATGACCCGATAGTAACTATAAGCCTGCGTCTGTGGAAGAGGAACCGTGACGAACGTTGGAACCGAAGCTGGTGGCGTTCCAAGTGTATTGCTTACAAGGCTTGTCCAAGAACTTCCAGTTGTTGACCCAACAACAACATACGATGCTGATCCGGCACCATATATTACTAGTGCATTGGCGGAAACCGGTGATGCATACTGTAACTGGACCCAATCTCCATTTGGTAATCCGCTTTGTGTCACTATCGGATTCAGTGCATAGTAAGATCCACCCAGATATCCCGAAGTATTACTGATGATATTTGATCCCTGATCCGTCACAATTGTTGTGCCCGAGACTGTTGTTCCAGTTGTTCCGAGTAAAACAAGTCGCAGAGTGTTGAAAAAATTAATATTAGACGTTGCTCGACTAGCTGGAGTTCCGATAATTGTCCAAGTTGAACCACCAACTGATCCAAGCAGAAGCCAGGATGTGGCTGTGCCTGAAATGGTATAGTAACCTGGAACTACATTTGCAAATGCATAAGACTCTTGGACCCATTCGCCATAATAGTTTGTTGCACCAACCGTCGTAACAGATCCGGTACTCGGCACACCTGCAAGGTATCCACCCACGGTTGAAAAGTTTGACACATTTGAACCAGCGACAACATTGGCCGACTGTGTCACCGTTGTCAGCAACGGGCTCACGTTGTAACCAATGTACTGTGAATTCAACAAGGTGCTCACATTTGTACTTAGAACTGGGATATATGGTGATCCGTTGGAACTGAAGATTCCAAAATAGCTCACGGCGAATGATGAAAATCCTGATACATAATTGGACGTTACCCTAAAAATATTAGCAGATGTAATCGGAATGACGTACGTATTTGAGCGAACCAACTGGTTTTGCTGTGAATCAACCAGAGACAAACTGGCGTAATTTGTCCCGGCCCACAACTGCCAATTTACCGCATCTGTGGTCAAAATGTACCCCCTTACTGGAACACTTGCTGGCAGGAAAATTTCTAGGTACTCTCCATTTGTTAGTGCTCCAGTATAGGATCCACCGAATACTGTATTCGTAAGCGTGTCCTGTTTGTTTGATGTCACCACACTACTAATTCGTCCATTTGGCCCATAAAAATTCAAAGAATTGAATGAGACGAAATTAGATGTGCACTTGAGTGCCACGAGACGAACAATTTGAGTTGGAACCACATTACTTGGTGAATAGTTTCCAAGCGTCGTCTGAGCCGATCGAACATCTAGGAATGCCCAGTTGACATAATCATTTGATCCCATAAGTGCCCATTGTGACAAGTTGCTTGTAAAATTGTAATTTGTAATCGAAGCTGCTGCAGGCATTTTTAGCTCGATCCATTCTCCCGGCAGCCCCCCAGTCGTGTGAGGTCCTAGCTGTGAAACTACATTTCCGTCATGAGATGTAGCAGTGAATGTGAGCGAACCGAGACCACCTGAGGTGACTAGACGGACAAATTGGATGCCGGCCGTTGCGATATTAACAGTGCTTAGACCCTGACTCGGATCAACATTAGCAGTAACGGAGCTCGAGTACCAGTTTGGTACATTAGTCACCCACATCTTGGTCCATGTGCCAGAGCCCTGCGAGCCGGACGGACCTATGTAAAAATTCCAGGTACCCGCCTTGGGAAAGTTGAAATAAGTCTCGAGCATAACAGTTCCACTAGCATATGAATTAATTGGAGTCTTGGCCAGATTGTTGACGTGAAGAATGTTACTCGCCATGGCCGACGGTGGCACATCCAGATAAGTGTACTTGAGATTGTTTGGGTAACCAGTACCATCGAGATCCGTTTGATAAGGCCATGCACTTACCATCCATCCAGGTGAGTAACTCTGAGGTGGATTACCACTTGGATAGTAAGTACTTGGGGCCAGCTTAGTCCCTGAAAAAGGGGCATAAGCTGTACTTGTAAAAACGGAGCAGTTGGCGGCATATGTGCCGAGCATTTCGCTCGACATCCTAATCTTTCAAACTATTTTTTACGTGATTGTCAGACTCGGTCCGGTAAATGTCGTGGGAAGCATCTGGAAACCGTACTGGTTATAAATGTTGAGTCTGTTAATCACCACATTGCTCGACTGAGTAGCTGAAAAATAAATTGTAAATGTGGTGTAACTTGCCAAATTGTTAGTAATCGGAAAATTACTGAATGCCAAGGTGTACTGGTAGTCATTCACCGTGTGCAAAAGTTGATTCTTGAGAGTACTGGTGGTGGTACCGTAAAGTTGCCAGGCTCTTGGCATCGACGGTGAATAAATCGAGTAACTGTTTGCGAACACTGCAGACGGAAAAGTAACAGATATATAGTCCTGATTCGGGTACACATTTCCTCCAAAGTTTTGTGAAACTGAGATGTTCTGATGAGCAGAGGTGCACGACTCGTTGATACGTCCTTGTGTATCGTAAAGTCCAATGTCATCCACTGAAACTGTATTCGAACCATACAGACTTTGTGTAATGTTCAGTTGGTAAATTCGATAAGCACCCGGACTCGTGACTGGGAACGTGAAAATTTGCTGCTGCCCATCAATAACTGGAGCGACAGTTGCAGAGTTGATTAAAGTGGAGTAATTGAACCAATCATTGGACCCGAGAAGAGAAAAGGTGCTGAACATTGGTCTATTTAGCAAAAGCTCAGTGACGACGACCGGCATCTGAAACTCGATGCTAACATTTGCCATACCCGGGAATACTCGTTGTGATACCCAAGATGTCAAATTGTGATTGAATGCCAGTTGAGCATCATCAGTAATGTTTGCACCCTGTGAAGTCAACGTGCCCTGTTTCGAACTGGAAAAATTATACTGTCCAAGTACGCCCGTTCCGTATGGCAAAGTAGTTTGGTAATTCGTAAGATTTGCAGTAAGAATTTGATTAAGTGGCTCGCCTTTACTGTTACAAAATGAAATCTGCGATAGACCGATTGATGTTCCGACGGCAACTGCAAAAATCGCGCGATAATACTGGTAAGGTGTCGAGTTTGGAAATGAAATGTAACCAGTCTGAAGCAGGTTGATGTTGGACAGTAGAACCCAGCTGGCATTAAATGTATTTGTGCCGAGAATTGATACAACGGTTCCCGGTAGATAGCTATTGTTATAAACTACGTTGGATACCACAGCACTTGGGAGATCGAGCTCTAGCCATTCACCAGCTATTGTTGTCGCTGGTGTGGTTACCGTAGTAGTAGTGGTACCGTTGTAAATTCCGCCGTAGCTTGTCTGGAACATAACCTTGGTTCCGTCCCCGGATCCGGCACCGACGAGACTGGTATTAAGCACCTGTCCACGTGTACCGAGTAGGTACCACGCGCTCAGATTGAAACCAGGCTGTGAACCAGTCCAGTAATATGGTGACACATTAGAAACAATCATGCGCCAGTGCCGATAAGTTCCAGCTATCGGTGTATTTACGATGAAGGTTTGACCCTGGGCGTGCCCCGCAAGAACGGTGGACACGTTGGCCACGGCCCAAGCAACAAGGTCGTTTGATGCAAGGATCCAAACGTTAGATGGAGTCGCCGTAAGATCCTGCGAACGATATGCAACATTTGCAACCTGCTTGGCAGATGGTAGTGACAGCTGGACCCAGTCTCCATAAATAATGTTTGGACTTGTCACCAAATTAGACGTGACAGTGGTGCCTATGTAGTTTCCAAATGGACCAAATGAACTTGAAAAATTGGTACTGGTGCCCGCAAGTGGTTGAGTAAAATCTCCCGTGCTCGACTGGACCGAGTAGGTTCCAAGAATCGCGTCGCCGATTTGCTCATTGCTGGCAGTGGTATAAGAGTTTGTATTGACCTGAATCGAGTGAACCGGTCGACCAAGTGCATCGAAAAGTAAAAACCTTTGTAGAGAAAAACTGCCTTGTACCTGTGAATTGGGCGACGTCTCGAGCACCTGGAATCGCCAATAGGAGCCAGTTGCGGAAATGAACCGATGAACCTCAGTGACGCTAGTAAATGAATTACTGACAGAATCAGCGAGTGACCAGTTGGTACCATCCGTGGAATAATGAAGTGCCCAAGCGACCGGATTAGAGTCCATCAAGAACATGTACTCGGCAACTGGAATTGACGTGGGCAACTGCATCTGGATCCACTCACCAGAGTAAACCTTGCCAGACGAGCTCATGGATGTCGGGCCGATGTAGACTCCACCAACAGATGTGGTCAAAGAACCAACGGAAGTCGCCGGATTAATCGCCGGAACAGACAGAACATTGGAAGCCACGGTGCTGGTAAATACGAAACGAAGCTTCATGACGGCTTGGGGACTGGGAATTGTATAAGTATAGCTCGCACCTGGCAACACATTTGCGTTTCCGGCGACTGAACCGAGACTGATCAAAAATGTATTGAATCCAAATTGATCTCCTATGATGCTCCATCCACCCGGTGCATCAGAGGCGTACATGTTATTAACACGACCAGGGAAGACCCAGCCGGTGAGATCAGTCGTGCCATTGACTGGAAGTCCTGGTCCCTGAACAAGTACATTGAAGTTTGGATACGCAAAGCCAAGAATCCGAAGGTAATAGTACGAGCCCTGCGTCATGGCCACGGTTGTTGTGCTGGTTGTGGAGAGACTTAGAAGACTAGACTGTGTGCCGACCCACAGATTTGCGTAACCCTGGTAATTGTTCAATGTGAAGGTAAAGTTGCCGGTTCTCTGTGCATAGAACCAGCCGAACATGTGCACGGTTCCATAAGTAGATTGGAGGCTGGAGGTTGTCGAATAATTTGCGCCAGTTCCCAGGTCACTGAAAACTGTCAAAAAGTTATTAGGAAAGCTGGCGCCAAACTGATACCCGTTGTACCAGTACTCTTGCTGAAGTCCACCGCCGTTGGTGCTATTTGTGAAGGTGTACCTGGTCACTGTAGTTGGAGCCTGAAAGTCAAATTCATAGTACTCACCATTGAACGGACCCGGTGAAGTTGTTGGACCATTGTAAGGATTGTAACAGACGTTTGATACTAGTCCATAATTGAACTGTGAAATGAGTGAAGTGGACCCGACTGTTGCGGCCAATGAGGCCATCCTAAATTTTATCTAGAATTTAAGCTGCGTACCTTATGAGCACAAGCCCGGAGCCTCCATTGCCACCTTTGTGACCGTATGCTCCTCCACCTCCACCTCCACCTCCGGTATTATTCTGTCCCGAGGAACCATCTGACGAAGATCCGCCAGTTCCACCACCTCCTAGACCTCCTGATCCTCCTGTTACGAATCCTCCACCGCCACCACCCGCAAAGTAGTAATTACCCGATACATTCTGGCCATAAGATCCAATTGTACCAAAAGCAAATGCGGTGCCGATAGTTATGCCATCTGCTATGTATACACCGGCGCCTCCTGCACCAGATACCGATGATGTTCCAGTGCTACCAGCAGCTCCTGCACCTCCTCCTCCTCCTGCTCCATTTGTGCCGTTTCCTCCTCCGGCAAATCCCAGTCCATACGGAGATCCAGTTCCCTGTGTAGTCTGGATTGATGTGTTTCCAGATGCTGCTGCTGGATTTCCACCAGTCTGTGCTGCTGATCCACCTCCCGATCCACCCCATAGTGGAGGGGCCTGTGCGTACAAAACATAACCACCACCACCACCGCCACCACCCTTGGCCACGAGAATTCCAGTTGAACCTTGCATCAGATTGGAATCTAGACCCTGTCCACCAGATTGAGTATTGGTTCCAGGGCCTCCCGAACCACCATTTCCGACATTCACCTGGTACGTACCGGCTGTTATACTGATAGCAGGTCTCATCACTAGACCGCCAGCACCACCGCCGCCTGCATCTGGAGTTCCTCCTGCACCTCCTCCGGCAACCAGGAACACGTCGGCCGTTGTAGTTGTTGCAAGTGTAAATGTGGTTGTTCCACCAGTAAATACGTGAATGTAATAATTGGTTGCACTGACAGTGGCATAGTAGACCGATCCACCAGATGCCTTTGGTGTATTGATTGTTCCACTTGTTGTCGATGGGCCATTTCCGGATGAATTGGATGGCACAACTGTAAAAGTGTAACCAGTTGCTGCCGATAGACTTGGCATGGTAACACTGTTGGTGCCTGTCGTTTGTGTGGTAGTACCTGGAGTACTTGTAACTGTGTAACTGCTTGCTGTTCCAGTCCAGCTGAGTGTAATCTGATTGGGTCCAGCCGGACCCACTGTATTTTGGATACCAGTTACAGCGGCAGGTACTGTCAGACCAGATACCTGTGCTTGATCTCCGTTGCCACCCGCATTTACCGCGTATACAGTGAAGGTATAAGTCACGTTGAAATTGAGACCAGTGAAGATGTAACTTGATGATCCCGATGCAATTCCCGTCTTGGTGAAGTTTGAAGAGTCGCTACCCGCTGCTTGGATCGTGTAACTCGTAATCGTCTGTCCAGCATTTGGCGTCCATGTGAGCTGAACTGCTCCGTTCGAGTAATATGTTGCAATTGCCAGGTTTGTAACTGCGGATGGAGCAGTATAATACGTAGTACTCAATGTACCTCCAAGAGTTCCACTTGCATAAGTAGCCGACTGTATAGTGATAGTATATGATTTTCCTGGGTTTAGTAGCTCGTAATACGGATTCGATGCATAGAAGCTAAACGGTGTACCATAATAAGCACCAACTTGCACACTCGTGTATCCGGGACCTATTACATTTACAAAGAATTCAGTAAATGCAGTAATCGGATTGATTGGTGGATTCACTGTTATATAGATTGAAGATGATGTAGATGTGTAACTTGCAAGAGTTGGTGCAACTGGACCAGTATCTACTTCCGGTGTAGTACTTGCCGGACCGTATCCAGCCGCATTTCGGCCTATTACAGACACTACATAACGAGTGCCGGCAACGAGACCATTGAAAGTTGCAGTTGTACCTGATACAGTTTGTGTTGAAACCAATGTATTATTGGAAAAGTAGTAAATATTGGCGACGTAACTGGTTGCCGTATTCGGATTCCAATTTGCAACTATTTGAACGTCTGACGTTGAAGATGCACCAAGACCTGATACCGCACTAGGTGCAGTCGGGAATGTTGCATTGGTGGTTGGTCCAGTGCCAGCAGCACTAGACGTTGTAATAGAAAAGTTGTAATTCGTGTCGGGATTGAGATTATTAAATGTGGCTGTTGTTCCTGATACTGTAATGATTTGTCCGGCTCCATTATTAACTGTGTAACTTGTTGCCGTAGATGCGGCTGTCCAATTGACAGTGATACTTGTGCTGTTCGAGGTTCCTTGTGTAAGGGTGGTAGCTCCTGGTGCGGTACTGCCAGTTGCGGTTCCGGCCGATGCTGCATTTTGAACATTCGATGAGTTGTATGGCACAACCGTGAAAGTGTAACTCGTTGCGGCTGTAAGACCGGTAAATGTATAACTTGTACCAGTAATACCTGTAATTGTCGTTGTTCCGTTACTGACACTGTAACTGCTTGCCCCTCCTGATGGTGAGTTCCAGGTGAGGTTGACAGTGGTGTTTGATGACTGTCCCAGTACAACGGAAACCCCTGTAACCGGACCGGCAAGTGTTGTCCAACTGAGCTGCGAAGGACTCGAGTTTGTTCCAGTTGCCGATGCAGCATTGATTGATGTGATGTAAAACGTGTACTGTACGTTTGGATTGAGTCCAGTGAATGTATACGAACTTGAATTTGTGGATGTATTCTGGGTAAAGTTTGATCCATCAGCTCCAACTGCATTGATTGAGTAATATGAGACAGTTTGTCCAGATGGTACTGTCCATGTGAGACCCACAGTAGTTGCCGTGACACTGGCTTCGTTGAAGTTTGTAACAGCTGATGGAGTAGTATAACACGTGAAGTTGGCTGACGTGGCCCCATACAAATTATTGATGTTGTATGCGGTGACGTTGAAATAGTACTGTAGACCGGAACGTAGACCGCTAAATGTCGTGCTCGTTCCTGTGAGACCAGTTTGACTGGAGACTAGAGTTCCATTGGAATAGTACAGATTTGCAGTATAAGTTGCTCCGCCATTTACCCCGTTCCAGCTTACATTCAAGCCAGTTGGAGTACTTGTTGTTGCCAGACCAGAAACTTGTGAAGGCAAGGTTGCCAAAAGAGCTGATTGTTGACCGCCCTGTCCAGCAAGGTTCCATGAAGTGACGTAAAAGTAATAACTTGTTCCCGGAGTTAGTGACTGATACGTAAAAGGTGCACTAGTGCACACATTGGTTGCAGAAGTGGCAGTAGACGTGAGTACATATCCGGTTGCACTTGGTACCGAGACGAAACTCAATGCGATAGAGGTGGTTGTAGTAGTACCTTGCGATTGAGTAATACTTGCCACAGCCGGGGCTGTAGTGAACGTGTTCGAGCCATAGTATCTGACACCTGGACTCCAGCTACCTAATGAAGTTGGATTGAACGGCTGCCACTCCGCACCGTTAACCTGTGAGCTGGTAAAATTATAAGTCGCGCCAACCGGTGTAATGTTACCATATGAAACGGCTGAGGTCCAGCCAGATCCAGCAAATGCCTGCCAAGCCTGCAGGGGATTACTCGCCGGAGAAGCGTTAGATCCATAGTTTCCTGCTGGGAGTGCATAGCCATAAACATTGCCCTGGGCATTTGAAATCCACGATTGTGAGTCATTTCCGTCAGCCACCATCCATCCAGGGTTTGAATTCAAATTGGAGCTTGCCACAATCGAGTAAACCCCCTTGGCAAACGTGTTTCCATAAGTTGTATTGGACGACCAACCTATAGGTGTTACGCCGGTAATAGGAACAGCAATAAGTACGATTCCATTTGTACCACTGGTGCCTCCAATATTCGGCGAATTTCCGATACCACCTGCACCTACGCCACCGCCGTAACCAGCCACATTGGGGCCGCCAGTTGCACTTGTATAAGCTGTGCCAAAGATTGATGGAAAGCTATAAAACGTACCATAAATATTTACACCTGAGCTATTAAAACAACCGGTACCTCCAAATCCGTATGGATAGCCGGTACTTCCATCGGACCCACCTTGGGTAGAACCACCATCAGGGTATCCAGCTGGACTACCTATTCCTCCATATCCTCCAGAACCTCCACCGTGATTAATAATCAATTGTCTCATCCCACCAGCACCACCGCCATCTGCCACTAGGGTTCCGAAAAAGGAAGCGCCACCTCCACCAGAATCATTTAGACCCGCAGGAGATTGTCCACCTGAACCACCTCCGCCGCCGTATCCTATACCGATAGAGTAATTTGCAAAGTTTGTAAGTGAGTAACTTGGCCAGAAGACTACACCACCAGAACCACCATTACATCCAAATGTGCCACCTCCACCGCCTCCACCGACAACCAGAATATTTACCGCAACTCCTGAATTATAAATCTGAAAATTAGCACCTGCAGTGAATTGAAGAACTGCGTAACCTGACACGTCATTGTATATATTAGGTGCTCCACCAGTAACATTTACAACAACACCATTTCCGAGAGAAATTGCCTTGGATGATACACCAGACGTCGTAAATGGATAATAACTGGTAGCCAGATTATACGAAGAGTTTGATGCATAATTGCCATAAAATGTCGAAAATCCATATGTCGAATTCTGTGAGTTTGAGCTCCACGAAGTTCCCTGGTTTCCATCGACTAGGTACCACTCATTACCTGGACTCAAGTTTGAACTGGCACTGACGGTAAAGGTTGAGGTCAAGTTTACCGTTGCTCCGTAGCCTTGAAGCGATGTCCAATTTGTTCCCTGTATAGGAGCGTCAAATGCATAGTACTCGGAGTTTACAGCCGTGTTGGAGCTAGAATTGCTCCAGTAAGTTCCTTGAGCCACCGTGACACCATATGAGCCAAATGCGTTGGATTCCCAGTAAGTCCCTGGATTTCCATCGTAAGCATACTGAATCTGTGTATTACTGGAACTGACATTTGTAGTATAAGTGCCGAGAGCATCCATGTAGTAACCAGGCTGCGAAGCCCAGTAAGTGCTGTTGTTACCGTCTACGGCATTGTACTCCGCGTACTGACTGAGACCAGTATTCGAAGAAGATGCCACATTTTGGGCATATGCAAAAGAAGACTTGTAATTGTTTCCATAAATTACATTAGAGTTCCATGCAGTTGCAGAATTTTGGTCAAATACAAGGTAAGCGTTGGCATTATCAATCCACGCACTGGAATTTGCCACATATGTTCCGGATATAGTTGGATCAAACCCAGTATACGTTTTTGTATCTGAAATCCATATATTGGACAAGTTATTGGCGACGATCCATGCTTTCAGAGTATTCGATGAAGCCGATGCGGTATACGTAACACTCTGGGTGAGTCCAGATTGACCCTGTGTATTCCAGAATGTAGTAGGGTCACCATCATGCAGGTTCAATGCATAACTAGTCTGTGTATTTCCGGAAACAGCCAACGAATAAGTTCCAACAGAATACGGACTGATAAGCGACTGTGTGTCCTGTGTCATTGGAAGAGGTGGATAAGGATCACTGGAGGCTGGCAAGACTCTAGAATAATCAGTGTGTAAAGTCAATTGTGCACCATGCGAGTTGTACTCATTCCTGAGCACTTTACCATTGATTGTTATTCCATAAGTGTAACTTGTCGGCAATTTGATTGGCTCCGATACAATAAAGTTGACTGGATTTCGGAGAACAATGTCACTGGTACTGTTCAACTTGTTGACTTGATAAATTGAAATCTCGTGCGCCGTCTCAGCAAACCACAACCGTTCCTCTTCGGCCAGAAGCACAAAGTTAAAGTAGCACTCGTAATAGTAACCGGGGTCAGGGTTCCAATCCATTCGAATAGTAACTTCATCGTATTGCAGAGCGACTAGTGGCAGCGGTAAATCATTACAGAACCAAAACTGCAGAGGACAAAAGTAAGAACCATTCTGAATAGTAGACCTGGTATAATTACGTGCCATGACGGGAGGAGCAACGCTCAAAGAGAATACAGAGTCCTGTGTATCGATGAGTTCTTGTCCAATGAATAGCTTCCATGAGTTTACAATTGAAGAGTCCCATGGTGCAGCTAGACCAGTCGATTTTGAGAATCTCATGAGATACATGTAACTCAGCAAGTCGCCGCGTTTCGGAACTCTAATCAGATTATCTTGAATGTTAATCTTTTCAGTAATCATCGCAAATGGGGTATGCCGTTTGTAAATCCCCCACATCTATTGTCACTGTAGAAAGTAAATGGCGCCAATTGTCGACTTGTACAGGGAATCGCGTCTTTCCCTGGACACCTCGCAATACTGGTTCAACAGAGCTGGAATAGCCCTTGTAATGTTTTTGATCCTGTGGCTTTTTAGCCGCTGGAGGGCCAAACAGCGGTTGCAATTCCGTACTTAATGCACTGTTCACTGGAAAGATAAATATCATGCTTCATCATTCGAGCAAGCTTCTTTTCCGGTAATTCAGTACACTGGCGGTACACATCAACCATCTTCCCCATTAGCGTTTCCAAGTTTCGCACCTCATCCTTGAGCTCTTCAAACTTTGCCCACGCGGAGGAATCACTGGAAACCTGGTGTATCAGAACGTGCGAGTGCTCCTTGACAAGCCGCTTGGTACCACCAAGTAACAGTAAAGTGGCGGCTGAGCAACAGAGCCCATCAGCAATTGTTGTGACCGGAACTGGAGATCCCCTAATGTGATCGAGAGCTGAAAAGCCGGCAAACACGTCACCACCAGTGCTGTTGATGAAGAGTAGAATCTCTGATGGCCGAATCCTAGCAAGTTTTCTCAGTTCAATGTTCAGCCGGAGAATGCTCTCATCGGTAATCTCCTCGTAAAAATAAATTTCATTTTCGAAAACTTTGATATTGAGTACGGGCTCATCTTCTTCCGGCATCCTTCTTGAGTTTTTGGACCGTCTTAGCCTTAAGGCGACCTTTTAGGTCACCAATCTTCAACGAGTCTATCGAATCCTTGGCTAGTCCAAGTGGATTCTGTTCGTGAATTGCATATTCCCGAACTAGTTCAACCGTCTCATAGTCCAGTCCAGCCTCTTTTAGCTTTTTACGTTTCATACACACATTTAGGAATTTTGACCAAATGGTGGCCGAGGCTGGCTGACCCCGAAATCTACCACGGATAACACTCAGCGGTTTACTAAAGGCAAAAAAGTTAAAGTACTTGAGGGTCTCGTAGTCCCACTGTCCGCTATAAATCTTTTGATCGAGCACCGATGCCCACGAAAGAGACTCTAGAAGTTCAATGGATTCATCGAGTGAACAGACGGATGAAAAATTTTCAAAAATGATTCCGACGCCATTTCCATGCTCGGCACCGCACTTGTGAATTGCATCTAGAGGATCGCCTGGACTGGACATTTGGCTAACAAGATATTCCTTGGGATCCATGTGGATATCGCGCGAACCAAAGAGGTCCCGCAAATTCTTTTTGGTCGGAAACTCGTAATTGAAAAGTCCATCAATCGGCCGGCTGTGAATTACAATCGTCTTGGATCTAGTGAACCAGTCGGAAAATGCTGTAGGATCAAGACTGTCAATGAGAACCCAACGGCTAGCAGGCACTCTGGACATGAACTCTTTTGGATCGTCATAATTGATTTCTAGTACATCAAACTCTTGGTGGACCCACGTGGTTTTTCCACATCCAAAAGGGCCCCATACACACACTGCACCATTCACGTCCGAAAACATCAAATTGTTTTTCGTGCTCTTGACAAGAAAGCGATCCATGGCTGAACTCACGGATGAAATCCTTGGGATGGCCCTAGAAAATTCGTGGCTACGATTCTTTATCGCAGTGCACCTCAGCACCAATGTGACAATTATAGCACTTCTTCTCGTTCTTATTTTCCGTTAGAGAAAACGGGACCCAAGACAGTATGGAGGTTCTAGTACCACACGCAGTCGCACCCACAGCTACAGCAACTGGCTACGATGTGTACAGTGCAGAGTCCTACGTGGTTCAGCCAGGAGAGCGCTGCGTTGTCTCCACCGGTATCAAGCTCAAGATTCCAGACGGGTACTATGGAACTCTAGTTTCCAAGACTGGAATCATGATTAAGCACGGTGTCGAAGTTGGTGCGACGCTGGTAGAGCCTGGTTACGACGGAGAGCTAAAGGTGGTCCTTTTCAATCGCGACCGTCGAGCTTTCGTGGTGCGTCCGGGATATCGCGTGGCCCAGCTGGTACTTTCACGTATCGAAACCGTTCCAATGCCTGTGAACTCCGCGAACTAAGATCAGAAAATTCATCAATAGTCCACTGATTACTCATGCTCTTGTTACACCGTGAGCAAATAGGACGCAGATTGTCCAAGTTGTCCGTTCCGCCCCTGCTTCGCGGAACATTGTGGCCCACCTCAAAGTCAAACGGGGTTACAATGTTCTCGCACCAGCGAACCCAGCACTTTTTCTGAAACGAGTTGCCGTTCCAGAGTTGCCACACCTGCTCGCGCAGCGCCTTGGGAATCCTCTTCATATGTACCCAGTAGAGTTGGTTTTTTATCTAGCGCAATATTAATGTCGATGGCTTACCAGAGAAACCTCAAGAGACACATTGATATTTTGCTCGAACTAAGCCAACTTTATGGTTTGGCTCCACCAGGTAGAGTGCATAATTTATCAGGAAGTATCTACAGAAAGTTTAACAATCTTAGCAGGAATAAGTTTCCTGAGCTCAGAAACGAAAATGTACTACTGAATACACATTTAGCTAGAATAAATTCAGCTGCTGCGTCAAAAATACAGCAAGCTTTTAGAAAGCGCAGGAACGCACGTCGCAAGCGTGCAGCGAATATCATTTCAACCGCTGCTCACCGTGCTCTGAATCGTCCTGTTTTTAATAGGGTCGCGACAACAGGCGGAGTACCGGTTCATTTTGTAGGGAGCCGGGCCAGAAAAATGATTGCAAATCTAGCACTTATTTAGAAACAATCCTCTTCATATCCTTTGTGGAATTGGGTTGTTTAATTTAAAATATCCAACAATTATACGTTTCACATCTAACGGAACATTCTTGTTCTTGAGTACCATCAATAGAGCCATAATCTGATTATCACGCAGTCTGATCATACCTGCTCTTCTACGATTACTCAATTGCTGCTGACGCCATTCTTGCCGACGAAGTTCCATATCTCTCCTTGGAGGCATTTAAGATTGGCAGATAATAAAAATTATGGAGTGGATTCTAATAGATGCATCCTGGTCGATGGACGTGTACCTTCCCGAGATCCAAGAGGCTCTTCAGCGACCAGGACGCAAGTTTCTATTTCGGGACGACATTGAAGAGATTCATGGGGAATTTGAAATTTATGGACGCTCCGCTGTATGGGACTGTGTGACCCGATTTGCAACCAGGCTACTTCGTGAAAAACCGGGCCGCCTAACAATTTTGACGGATTGGTCCGACAATGTAAGCTTTCGAGAAACGGAAAAATCATGTATAAAGCTGCTCGAAACTTTGGACTGGGACACTGATTTTCCAATCAAGGGCCCCAAGTTAGAAAGAGCGTGCTCATATAATATATGGTCGTGTTCCAAGCGATAGCCTGGGACGCGCAAGACAGAGACTCGGAGTTTACCGTGACAGCCTATGGCCGAACAGCCACTGGCGAATCAGTCTCGGTAAGCTTCCCATTTGAGCCTTATTTCTTTGTCAAGTCAAAGGTACTGGCCGAGGTGCAGCGAGACTTGCCAGGTGCACAGTACTCACTGGTCCAAGGCAAGACTTTATGGGGCTTCACCAACTCAGAGCCACTCATTTTGGCCAAGATTACGTGCAAAACTCTCGAAGATTTCAAGCGACTCTCTGGCCGCGCTCGATGGAAAAAGTACCAAGTATTTGAGGCCAATATCGATCCTCTGCTGCGCTTTTTTCACCGGTCAGGAGTGCGACCAGCCGGCTGGCTAGAGGCCAACGGACTACGGGCATTCCACACAACCTGCAAGATTGATCTCATGGTGGAGTCGTGGCGCGAAGTGAAACCGGTCGATCGTGATGATCTTGCACCATTTCGGGTAGCATCGCTGGACATTGAATGCTACTCGGAGAGCAACAGCTTCCCAGATCCTGACAAGCTCGCCGATCAGGTTTTCCAAATTGCCGTGACGATTGGATCAGAGAGTTGGTGCCTGTCACTCGGCAAGGCTGATGGGTGCCGATTGTTTGCGACCGAGCGTGAACTGTTGCACGGATTCAAGGATCTTATGATTGAGCTCGATCCAGATATTGTCACTGGCTGGAACATTTTTGGGTTTGATCTCGAGTACCTTTACAAGCGGATGGGCCTCGTAGATTGCGACCCGGATGCGTTCTGCTGGGGTCGCCGGCGTGAAACACCGGTTGAGCTTGTGGTGAAGCAATTGGCCTCAAGTGCACTTGGTCAAAATGTCCTCAAAATGGTTCCAATGTCTGGTCGATACACTTTTGACCTGTTCCAAACAATCAAGGCGGAGCACCGTCTGGAAAGCTACTCTCTGAACTCCGTGTCCAAGGAGTTTCTGAAAGAGTCCAAGCACGACATGCCCATCAAAGAGCTCTTCCAGACGTTCAGGGACGGCCAAGATCTGACCAGGGTGGCCGATTACTGTAAACAGGACACTTTGCTGCCTCTCAAACTCATGAAGAAGCTCTTCACAATTGAAAACTTGGTTGAAATGTCCAAGGCAACCTGGGTGCCGCTGAGTTTTCTGTCCGAGCGAGGGCAGCAAATCAAGGTGTTTTCGCAGATTGCCAAGACGGCTCGAGACCTTGGTTTCTTCATTCCGTCATGGGTGGATCAGATGCAGCTCTTGAAAAAACTGAATCCAGGCAAGACTGAGGAGGAGCTTACAAAGTTTGAAGGGGCAACGGTTCTGGAGGCACAGACTGGTGCTTACTTTAGGCCGATTGTTGCTCTAGACTTTGCAAGTCTGTATCCTAGCATCATGATGGCGCACAACATGTGTTACTCAACCCTGGTCATGGACCCCAAGTATGACAATTTACCGGGTGTCACCTACGAGCAGCACGGACCGTACCGTTTTGCCCAGGCTCCAGTTCCTGCTCTGCTTCCTAAGATTCTAGCGGATCTCAAGGAGTTTCGCAAGCAGGCCAAAAAGGATATGAAGGCCCGGCCTGAGCTCGCAAGCATCTACAATGGCAAGCAGCTCGCTTATAAAATTTCGATGAACTCAGTCTATGGGTTTACAGGTGCCCTCAAGGGTATTCTGAGCTGCGTACCAATTGCATCTAGCGTGACCCGCAAGGGGCGCGAGATGATTGAGGCGTCCAAGGATTACGTCGAGTCCCATTTTCCAGGCGCCAAGGTTCGGTACGGAGACACTGACTCGATCATGGTGGAATTTCCAGAGACGGATCTGGAAAAGTGCTGGAAGCTGGGAGAGCAGGCGTCCAAGGAGGTGACGGCAATTTTCAAGCGGCCAAATGACCTTGAGCTCGAGAAGATATACTGGCCTTACGTCTTGTATTCCAAAAAGAGATACGCCGCAAAGATGTGGGTTCACGACGGAAACAGTGTAGTCTTTGACCACATTGATGTCAAGGGTCTACAAGTTGTTCGGCGCGACAATTGCGAGTTTGTCAGGAGTACTTGCCAGCGAGTCATTGAGATGTTGCTAGATTCTCAGTTTCTCGAGGTGACCGAGTATGTTGCCAAGCAAAGAGACCTTCTGGAGCATGGAAAGGTGCCTATGGAGCGACTAGTACTCTCAAAGCGTCTCGGTACCGAGTACAAGAACAATAACCTGGCGCATGTGGTGGTGCGCGATAAGATTCGCGAAAGGATGCCAGGTTCAGAGCCAATGTCTGGCGATCGAGTACAGTTTGTCCTCGTCAAAGGCGGTAAGCGGATGTATGAAAAGGCGGAGGATCCTGAATGGGTACGCGATCATGGACTTAAGCTGGACTATGGCTACTACTTGAAACACCAGTTCGAAGGTCCAATTAGCGATTTATTAGAGCCATTGAACTCTTAGAATATATGGCACTAATCGGGCAGATTGAGTCACTGCTCGAGGACGAGGTGCAGCGCAGGGTCGATGCCACTCTGACGCCTTTGCTCGAGTACATTTCAAGGACCTATGACATTTCATTGAAACAGCTCATGTCTGATGTGGGTCGTGTCAATGAAAAGCCAATCGTTACGGGGTGCCAAGGCCTCGCCAAGCGTGGCAAGAGGTGCAATAACCGCGCCAAGCCAAACGGATTTTGTCACATGCATCAAGATCAGGTGCCAAAGAGGGTCGAACGCAAGGTGGAACAACACACTCACTCGCTCCCGCCTCTTTTCCTTGCTGGCTGTCCAGTTTGCGATCGTACTGCACAGCTTAGAGATTTGACAGACTGTCTTGACAATGAGTAGGTCAAGCGCCCTCTTGGAAAGTCTTCGCGAGTTTTATAATGATTCCAGCAATTCCAGGATTCTCTTGGATGTCCTTGATCACAGGTGTGGTGTCTCTCTGCGCGCACTCGAGAACTTTGTGACGCGGAAGGACACCGTCACTTACACGACCAAAGCGGGTAAGACCTTTGTGGTGCATGTGGCTTACAAGTCAAGCCTCGATGGTTACTCCAAAAAGCTCTTCGATCCGTTTTGCCGAACTGAGCGTATCGACTTTCAGGTTGGTGACCGAACACTCAGTACCACCGTTGCTCAGCTCAATTTCATCAAGTGGTGCATCGTCAATGACATCATTGAATTTGTCAAGACACGATCGTACAATAACCCCCAGAAAACCGCAAACGAGTGTATCCAAAATAGTACAGATTCAGTGTGTAATTGAGTGAGATGTCCGTCAGAAACAAATTGTTAAATTTTAGACTTAGTGTACTAGTCTGCGAATCCACCTTGCTAAAATCGAGAGTGCCTCCCTGATTGTATTCATTTGGTCTAAGACCGAATGAATACATGTAAATGTCACTCGTAGGAGTTGAAATATTTGAAAGCATCGGCTGGAGATACTTGAAGAATCTTAGTCCGGGAAATCGGCTTGTTATGTTTTGATTATTGATAAAGAGGTAGATGTACTCAAAAATGTCAGTATTTTGAAGCACTACATTTGGATTGCTAAGGTAGCTAAAGTTGAACTTTTTCTGATAGTAAAGTGGATCACCAACATTCAAATTTTTGCGGAGAAACCAAATCATAAGCGATACCGGAAAATTTGCCGTTAAATTGATGTTTGTCAACTGGGTGTTAATCGAGTTTACCGGCTCTCGATAAACATGATTGATGGTTGTCTCGAGACCCCTCATATAGTAGTTGCGTTCCATGTCAGTAAGTAGAATCGTCTCAAGAACAATTTGAGGAGGAGCCAGTAGATCAGTGCCGGTCGAACTACTGGAAAATTCGGAGATTCCGGCAAACAAAATTTTAATGTACAATGTCTGATTCCATGCAGCACATATCGGAAACATTGGCTTGCGATGATCTGAACGAACGCGAGAAAGACGGCGACACCACGAAAAATCTAATGGAATGTATAGTCCGGCTACATTTGACATTAACGACTGTTCATCCTGGTCCAGGAAAATCTGATCTCGTATAAAGTACCAATCATCGTAAAGTGTCTCAATTTCAACGTCATTCAGGTACATTGACACCTGCTTTGTGAGGCCTCGACTCACTTGTGGAATATAATTACCAACTGGAAGAGAAACCTTTAGGTACGCATTAATCAGCAAGTCTCCTGGAATTTGCTTTGGACTGATTGAAAACGTCTGCTGTGTACCTAAATAAGGAGGATTACCAAAATTGTACGTCGTCTGATCTATCGAGAAATCGGAGTACTGACTGAAACTAGGGAGCATCGATGCGTCGGTTTGCAAAAACTCGTCTTGGGGACCTCTTGCAAGCAGACTCGCGAGGGATCCTTGTAGGTCCCCCTCCATAATAGTACCGGCGAATAGTTCTGGCGAGGATCGAACTCGCAACCTCTGGTAGCCTAGGGGCATAAGACCAGTGCTCTGACCAATTGAGCTACAGAACTCGCTGACAGCAGGGATCGAACCTGCGACCTCGTGGTGCTCTGACGAATATCGTAACAGCCACGCGCTCTAACCAACTGAGCTATGCCAGCGAATATTAGAGTCGTCATTTCTTTAAGCCACTGAATCTTCTTGACGACCCATGAAGTACTCGATGAGTTGGTCTTCGAGCCGTCGACCTTCGGCAGTGAGTCTAATGATACCGTTGTGATCCAGACCCACATCAGTCAACGGATCAAACTTGGAGTTTACCAGTATCAGCCATCTTTCGCGGTACTTGCGATTCTTGAGCGAACCGTGCCAATGATGCAAAATGGTACCTTTGAGGCATCCTAGAACTAGGCGACTGCAACGTTCCTCAAGTTCTGCCAGGAGCATCTTGTAGTTTGGATGGATGTTTCCTGGACATGAATCGAGAGCCTTTCCAATAAGAGCCATTGCAAGGTGACGATCTCCTGATCCTAGGATTGCCCATTCAACGAGTTCCCCTATCTGCTTCCAAGCCTTGGATGTTATTGCCCATGCGTATCCAGGATGCCAGTGACCATACTTGTCAGTCTTGGTAAAGGGACTGCCAGAAAGGTACATGTGCATAAAAGCCTTGTCAATTTTTTGAGCCTCACCATCAGGTCCCATGTTGACCGCCGTCTGAAACATCTGTATCACGTCACATGTTTCAAGCGTCTTGATCGTCTCCTTGGCCCAGTTTGGATCCAGGAACGTGATATCGGCATCTATCCATGCCATATATTTCCAATCCTTGGGGAGCATCGATACACCATAATTTATTAGATTCTCCTTGATCCATACTGGACTTGTTTCACGTACTCGGTGATGCTTCCACACTGGTAACCAGATTGGCAAGTCTCTACCAACCTCTACAATCATAACCTTGATATCAGGATTTCTCTTGACCCGCTGAAGAAACTCAAGGAACAGTGTCCTGCGTGTTCGAAAGCCACAATAGTTGAAGTATGGCAGGATCACGTAGAGTGTCATCTAAAATGTTCTGATATATTAATGAGCAAGTGGCACGACTCAGAGGAGGAGTTCCTGCGTAAAATTGAGAAACAGTGCAACCAGTACCACAAGCACTATTCAAGTGAGTACACCTACTATTCCCATCTGTCCAGTAAGTTTAACATTCCAATCCTCATCGTCAGTGCCATCAATGCTCTTACAGCCGTTGCACTGAACTCGTTCGTTGATCAAAAGTACGTCTCCATTATGAACGCTGTACTTTCAGCCGGTACTGGCGTGCTTGGTTCAATTCAACTCTACATGAAACTCAACGAGAAGATGGCAAATTCACTAAGATCATCGATAGCCATGAAACGAATTGCACTGCGTATTTCCAAGGAGCTCACCGTGGCACGGGACATTCGTGTCACGGAGGGCCTTACATTTCTTCAGGAGTGCTTTTCGGAGTTTAACACGACGATCGAGAGTGGTAATCCAATTGAAAAGAAACTAGAGAATCACCTAGAAATTTTGGATGATGAACTAAAGTCTGTAAGTAGTCAGCCAACTACTTCGCGATTTCGTGGCATAATAAACAGGGTACTTCGCGATCGAAATTCGCTCGATGAACCTGATACTCCACCATCAAGTACAAGTGTCTAAAAAGTTCCTCAACCGGAAACCGCCCCTTGATGAAATTGCACTTGGTACAACAAGGAACGCAGTTTTCGGGCAAGTAAGCCAACTTGTTGTCCACGCGGTCTATCCCATGAGATTCAGCTCCACAGTAAGTACAAGGTTTCTGAACCAGCTCAGCAACCTGTTCGCTCGTGAGATGCATCTCATGCTTGGCTTTTCTCATAATTTCAAGAGCATGGTGCCGAAGGCAGTGACGCCCATGGAAAACCGGCTCTGTACAGCCCTTGGACCTGCACATTAAGTTTTATTCGCCTCAAAATTCTAATCGACTCCGGCGGGGACCGCGAACCTCCGGTTCCTTCCCACAAATCGACTCCGGCGGGGATCGCGAACCTCCGATTCCTTCCCACAAATCGACTCCGGCGGGGACCGCGAACCTCCGATTCCTTCCCACAAATCGACTCCGGCGGGGACCGCGAACCTCCGATTCCTTCCCACAAATCGACTCCGGCGGGGATCGAACCCGCAACCTCCAGCTCGCTGACTCGGTTCGCGTAGGCTTGCCGGAGCGTAGAAGGCTGGTGCACTATCCAATTGTGCTACGGAGCCGATTTATCCAAGGCTCAAATCTTTAATCTTAGCTAATATAAATGTTTTTCCGCAAGCGCCGTGCACCTGCTAAAATTCCTCAGACTAACATCAGGTTTACCAGGCAACCAAACAATAATAACCGACTAGTTACGAGACAGTTTCTCATGAACAGTTTTGAAGAAAAACCTTATTACAACAGGAATGCGTTTAAAATCGGGTTTGGTAATTGGAATATTCCACTTGCCAGGTCTACATACAATAATGCCACGAGCAAAGGTTACATGAGAAGAGCCCAAGCCGAGACAGAGATGGAAGGTGAGATTGAATCCGATTGTTGGAAAATTACAGTAACTATAAATGGTAAAAACTATGTACTAAATGATTTGTATAAAAATCCCAGATCAACCGATATCAGATATAATAATCGGAACAAGCCTCGTGATATGGGAGCATATATGCGGCGAATTGTGCCTCTTCTGGGCGTTGGTGATAAAATAACACTTACAATGTTTCATGACAAAAGTCTAATTATAACGTACAAGCGCGTGCCAGTTCGAGGATACGCATTCTATGAACGATCCGAGAAGTGGATTCAGTAACTCCAATTCATGCGATTCACCTTCCGCTTGTACTTTGGAATGACCGCTGCATTAACAATGCTCTGAAGACCTAGGGCGTTCAGGTGATTCACCAGGTTGCTCCGACCCGTTAGCATCCGTCCGGCGAGGTTTGTACGCACAATGTACGGATCTGGGTTGTACCGAAAAACAGCAAGTGCCTTGGCACCGCTGCGGGTCTTGTTGTACATCTTCTTTGCACGCACCAGATTGCGCTTGAAGCGAAGGTCACGGACACGGTCAAATAGACTAATCATCTTAATAGTTCCTGAGAAATTAACGGCGTCTGAGTGGAGGTGGACCAGGATTATTGTTGGTTCGACCAATTTTAATCAGCATTTTCGGGTTACACACGAGCACCTCTGGGTGAAAGTAACCTTCCGCGTACTTGGTGCGCATTCTTGGTGCAGCGTACCCGTTGTAGCCACGTTGACACACATGACGTGCAACTACTATGTCGTACTTTAGCCTGGAAAAACGACGCACCCGTCCATCAATGATCCTAAAAGCCTTGGCAATTGCCTTGTGAACCTCAGGTGTTGTGTTCCTCATGAGATTCATAATGACTGCCGGGTCGGACATGTCGAGTAGTCTTGCGCCATTTCTTAGACGATAATGAGTGACTGGACCATATTGAACCGCTTGGTTCCGGTCCGGTGTAGTGAAGACCGGTGCTCTAAGTTGATTACCAGACCAATTTCCACGGTACAGATTCATACTACTGGCGCCGTTTTTTCTGATCCACGTTCCTGGTAATTTCCGGAAAGTCCCAAGAGCACTTTGCAATCTGGCGACATCTCTCGATGAAAGTGTTCGGATCGAATGTTCCCTTCATGAAATTGCACGACTTGCAGCAAGGCACACAGTTTTCTGATGTGTACCCGTTTGATGAATCCATGCGATCAATGCCGTTTACACGTACATCGAGTTCTAGGAGACCGCAGTACACACATGGACTGGTCATGAGAGTCTTGGCCTGATCATCATCAAGCTCCCATTTAATGTCCCGTCGAATTGCTGATCTCTTGGTGGCATCAAGTCTAGAGTTTAGACTCGTTCGATACCAGTTTCGAACATGTTCATGGTTATCGGAAACCCATTCACGATGAACCTCGTTATTATGAGCTCGGTATTCATCCGGTCGCTCTTCTATTTGCTTTTCACGCCACGCCTTGTAGTATTGCTTTTCATGCTGCAAGGCGTTGTGTTTTTCGCGGCGTTCGGGCTTGTGATCCAAACGCTTTCCTTTTTCACGACACTTCAAACAAGTACTGGTCTCGCCATGGGGACCCTCAAACTGATCGAGCGGCTGTGGAGCACGTGAACAGTTTGTGCACTTTTTCGACATTTTTTATTAATACGATTCCCACCTTTAAGCCAGTGGGTGGGTTTGCAATTTCTGAAAAGAATGCTATACCACCCTCAATTGCTGAAGGCAAGGCCGCCCATGCCAGACTGGATGCGCAGAATGTTGTAGTTAACCGCGAACAGCTTCTGGATCTTGGTGGCATCGGTGTTACCGGTGCTGCCGTTCGGCGACTTGAGCCAGACCTGCACCTGAGCATTGTCGATACGGGAGAAGTTGCAGGTGCCCGTCGGCTGGTGCTCCTCCGGGTGCAGCGCGAAGCTGTAGCAGTAGATGCCCGGGTACGGGTTACCGGTGTGGTGGTACCACGGCTGCACCTGGTTGAAGTACTTGCCAAACTGCTCCTTGAAGCGGTCCTGGCCATTGAGGATAAGCTTGAACTGGTACAGAGGACCCACCTCCAGACCTGGGCCAGTCAGAGATGTGGCCCATGCGGCACCGTCCTCAACCATACCATGGAGAATGGTGCTGGCCGCCAGTGACGGGAAGGACGCGGTCGGGTAGCCGTTACCCAGAACAACCTGTGGCGCACCCATCTCGGTCGTGCGAATGAAAGAGTTAGATGCCGCAAATAGCGTAGAGTCGGTTGACACCTGCACGTTGGCGCAGTTGGAGCTGAAGTTCCATAGCGCATTGGGCTGGGTGATACCGGCATAGCCAGAGTTCTGGTACGCGAATATCAGCTCCTTCACCGGGTGGTTGAAGGACAGGCGGATCGTGGCCGGAGAGGACTCGCCAGCCGTCAGGGAGTCACCACCAGTGTGCTGGACCTGCTCAATCAGGTACTCGTGACCGTTCTTGGCGAAGCGGCGGCGCTCCTCCGTGTCCAGGAACACGTAGTTGGCCCAGATGATCGGCTGGTTGGTACCGAACCAGCTGGAGTAGTTGATGCTGCAGTCAATGTCCAGGCGGACCTCGTGGTACTGCAGAGCAATCAGGGGCAGGTACAGACCCGGGTTGCGGTTGAAGAAGAACAGCAGGGGCAGGTACACAACGTTGCTCGGCTTGGATGCGCCAGTGGCGTAGTTGCACACTGAGGCCATCTTGTTGTACTGCACCTTGTTCTCGTCGCTGAGGAACATCTCAGCGTACAGGCGCCACCAGGCCTGGTAGTGCTTGTCAATGCGCTGGCCACCAATTGACAGCTCAATCGCCGTGAAAGCACGCTCCGCCACCCAGCAGCCATCGTTCGTCACGTTGTTGGACGTCAGGTTAGCCGTCTGTAGAACACCATCAGCCGCCAGCAGCTGAGCGTACATGTAGCCAACCAGGTCACCGTTGCGGGCAATCGTCACGGAGATGCGCTGGCTGTTGGCAGCGGTACCGTTGATCGTCTGCTGGATCGCCTCCATCGCAAAGTTAGTGTGGCGCTTGTAGACCGCCTGGAAGAAGGTAACCTTCGGGTTACCCGTGAGATAGACATCCTGCGCGCCGTAAGCAACAAGCTGCATAAGACCACCCGCCATTTGGTATACCCCTAGAAAAAAAATGCGCTCATTGACCTCTTTGAAAATCGCAGCACCTCTCAATGGCTGACCATGAGGAGGAACCAGAGGAGGTTGACGCTATCGGTTACATTGGTTCACTTTTGCAGACAGAGGACGGCGAGACGATCCCAGACGTACTGAAGGCCCTCGTCCAGCAGCTAGAGACCCAGAACAAAATTCTAGTCAAGATCATCAGCGCTCTGAAGCCTCCGACGGCCTCTTAGGAACCGAGCGCCAAGGAGAGCCTCTTAAAAATTTTGAGCGCGGAGAAGTAAATGCGGGCCAAGACAGTGACCCGTGAACTAACAGACAAGCATCGCGAGGAACTTCAGGCGGAATGCGACAAGACGAAGATTTCAGAGATGAAACTTTCGGATGTCGAGAACCAGCTCTTGGCAAAGGAGCAAAAGATTAAGCTTCATTGCGAGGAAGACAAGTGCGCCCCTCTTCGTGCATGCTTCGAGGTACTCTGCAATCCAGAGGATCTCGATGCTAACAAGTTTCCAGTAAACATCAATGTGACTCAAGTGGCTGAAAAGCACCGACGTGTGCAGCGGCAACTCCTGGAGCTTTTGAATCACTGTAAGCGATCAGAATTTCTGAAGGAGCGGTCGACTGATATCAAGGGTGAAGAGTTTACGATTGGTTACCGGGTAAACCGTCTGATCCAGAGCTACACTGACGCATTCGATCAGGTGATGCTGTATCATCGCCAGTCTACGCGTATGAACGAGCGCCGGTGTGAGCCAGATCAGGACC
>Ga0164297_10000597_pt1 | contig 43815 bp, 49 predicted proteins | sample GEODES058metaG_FD_113539 | JGI IMG/M metagenome (GOLD analysis project Ga0164297, IMG submission 113539) | Dystrophic lake water microbial communities from Trout Bog Lake, Wisconsin, USA - GEODES058 metaG | ecosystem: Environmental > Aquatic > Freshwater > Lake | place: USA: Trout Bog Lake... | reverse complement strand
GGGACCGCCCTTCCCCAGGCCTATCAGGGCGGCGCCTTCGTGGGCGAGCACGGGAGCTGGGACCGCAACCCGCTGAACGGCTACAAGGTCGTCTACGTCCCGTTCGAGAACGGCAAGCCCGCCGGCAAGGCTCAGGACGTGGTGACCGGGTTCGTGACCGAGGCGAACGAAGCTCGCGGACGGCCGGTCGGCCTCGCCGTCGACAGTCACGGCGGCTTGCTCATCGCCGACGATGCCGGCGGCACCGTCTGGCGCGTGACCGGCGCGAGTTCCCAATCGAAGGCCGGGCCGAGCCCGATCCTCCGCTGATGCTTCCTGTGGAGGGCACATTGTGACGCTTTCGACCCGCTCACCCGCCTCGATCAGCGACGAGGGGCGTCACGCGCGGGACCGGGGCGATCCGGTCACGGCCAACCCCTATCCGACGGGTTCGGACGAGCATCGTATCTGGGAGCGCGGCTACCGGATACCCGACGCAGAAGCGCAAGCGGCCACCCCCAAAGCAGGTACCGCCGACAAGGCGGGCTGACCGGAGCGTCGGTCTGAGATCGGGGATCTCTGCGCGACGCCGCCGGCGATCGGGAGCCCACCGTGCCTCCGCCGGGGACCGGCGCCATGGCGCACGATGCCGAGCCGACCGTGATGGACAAGGACCACGGAGGCGACGCGTGCGGTCGTCACCGTGTTGCCGGCGAACGAGCGCGGCTCCGCGCCGCTCGGCCAGCAGCATCATCGCCAGGACGCAGGCACCGCCCATTGCGCCGCCGAGCCAGTCGGATCCGAGGAAGGGTGCGGTCGGTCGATGACGTGCAGCCTTGGTGGCCGCCACGATCAGGTCCGCCAGGATCGTCCGACCGAGCGCCTTCTTCAGGCTCGCCTCGGCGTCCGTCCGCACGGTGTCGAGGATGCCGACGTGGCCGGCGCGATCGGGCGAACCCCCGCCCAGGAACAGCCGCGCTGACGCAGGGTTCCCCGGGAGACCGGCGGCGTTCCGAAACCGGCTGCCGGCTTATGAGGGAGATACGCCATGAAGCTCATGCCCTTGGTTGTTGCCGGCCTCGTCTTGGCCGCCGCACCCGCCCTCGCTGCTGAAAGCGGCGGCAACACGAGCCGATCCGGCACGGCCAACAGCACGGGTCCGAACGACGCCGGTTCGGGATCGACTCCCGGGGCGAAGGGGAGCGGACCGTCGACCGGGTCGATGAGTCGCTCGGGGACCACCAACAGCACGGGCCCCAATGATGCGGGATCCGGCTCGAAGCCGGGGCCTGCCGGCCGCTGACGCGATGCCCCGCCCGGTCTGCCGCCGGGCGGGGTGACGACGATGGTCGAAGACCTGTCGTCGTCGTAGCCATAGGGTTCGTCGTGAAGCCGTCCCCGCCAAAGTAGCCGGCCGACGCGTCGGGGGATCGTAGCTGCGGTCGCAGCGTCACCCCTATAATGAGACCGACGCCGATCGCGGTGCCGGTCAGTCGGCCGAGCCCCCGGCCCACGCCGCCATGGCCGCATCGATATATGCCCCGGCTATACCCGCAGAGGCCACCCAAGCCGCGGGCCTCGGCGCCAACCCAGGGCGTCGGTTAGCGCCGCGAGCAATGGTGTCGATTCGAGGACGGAACGCTTCATAACGTCCTCAGCTCATCTTGGACCTGTCCGTCGAATACGTGTCAGGCGTGACCGATCCCGTGGCGCAGCCCGATAGCCTGCGCGGAACGGGACCGGTCGGAATACGGTTTCCTGTGAGGGACACGCATCACGGAGGGACCATGCCGCGCTGGAAACGTGTCGCGGGCCTCGGGCTCCTGATTTTCGGACTCGCGGCCTGTGACGATAAGCAGGCGCAGAACAATGCACCGACGAAGCCGGATCCGCAGAAGCTGGAGCCTCAGACGGATCAATCCGCCCCGAGCGACCAGAAGCGTTAGCGGAACGCCCGGGACCCGGCGCGATCCCGTCATCCCTCGGCGTGCGTGAGTGAAGCGCGGCCCGAATCGCAAGGACCTTTGTCCGGTGTTTCGCAACCGGGAACCGCGATCACCGGGGCGGCTGCTGCGAAGCCAAGGGGGCTGCCTCGGCGACCAGATCGTCGATCGTGTCGGTGGCCCAGAGAGCTTCATAGACGACACGTTTCAGGAGGGTGCGCATATCGTCGCCTCCAATCTGTCCGTGGGCTATGCCGCGGAGGTGTCGATCATAATGTCCGTTTCCGCTGCGATCAGACGAAATGCATCGGTAGGGCGCGGTCGAGCATCTCCGCGTAGGTCCCGGCAAGAAGAGCGAAGGTCGCTGCGGCGGTGACGGCGGCGACGGTGAGACGCGTTGTGAGGGTCATGGCTTGTCTCCATCGGGTCCGCGGAGGTGTCCGCGTCGTGACTCCGATGTAAGCTCAAGCTTACGGGATCGGCGTGCTCCGGCACACGAGACCTGAAGATGCGGTTTGCCATCGTCCACGCAGCGCAAAACTGTATCGATCGCTTTTGTTGGTTGGTCGAAGCGGCTCGCCACGTAGCGACGCACTGGCCGCCCGTGGGCGTGTCGCTGCCTCGCATTCGGCGGCGGGGTCGACACCGCCCCGCCCAAGCCGCTTTCGGACTTCAGCAGCCGGCCGGGCGCGACGTTATTTGGCAGAGCCACGTCGGCGATCGCAGCCGGCCTCGAACCCACGAAGGGCGGCGCGATGACAAGGCTCCCGCGCGAGCAGCATGCGAGGACGCACTGTCGATCATGAGATCCATCCGCAGCGCGACGATGGCGCGCTGTTATCGGCTGAAGCCCAATCTCGCAAAATTGTCGTTGAAACTGTTTTCAGACCAGAAGCCGGTCACTGGAGCTTAGAGGCCCCCAAACCGCGATGGAGTCTGATATTTGGTGGGCGCACTAGGGTTCGAACCTAGGACCCGCTGATTAAGAGTCAGCTTCCCGGCCCGTTTTGGGCGGTATATGGTACCGGAAACGCGTACCTATCGGCGGTTAGCTTCCGCGAGCGTCCACAGTCACTTAACCCTACATGGTGGTTTCCCCTCGACGCGAGCCCCGGGACGGGTGATTTTCCCGACCCCGCCCAAAGCCGCCCAAGGATCCCGCCCAAAATGACCCGTGCCCACGCCCGGATCCCGTGGCCGCCCGCCGGCGCCGTCGACCTCACGGGGACGTTCGTGGAGCGCGCCCGAAGCGAGCAGCGCCCCGGCGTGCCGGCGGTCGACGTCCGCGACCAGCGCGCGCCCGGGCTCCTCCTCCGCGTCAGCCCGAAGACGATCTCGTGGGGGTGGAAGGCCGAGCGCCTCGGCCGGACGGTCCGCCTGGACCTCGGGCCCGTCGACCGGCTCACGGTGGCCCAGGCCCGCCAAGTCGCCGGCGAGGCCACGGACCTGCTCCGGTCGGGCAACGGGTGGCCGTCGGCGACGTGGCTCGCCCGCCGGCTGGGTGACCTCGGCATCGTTCGCATGGAGGAGATCTTCCCCGAGGTGACCCGGCACGACGCTCCGCCCGCGCCCCCTCCCCGGCCCCGGACATGGACCTACGCCCGGGCCGTCGACGCGTACCTGGCGGCTCATGAGCATGAGTGGCGGCCCGCGGCCCACGCCGATGCGCGGAAGAACCTACGGCACCCGGTGTTGCGGCGATTCGCCGGCATGCCTGTCGCCTCGGTCTCGGTGGACGACCTCGCGACCGTGCTGGCCGCGAAGGCGCGCACGCACCACCGCCAGGCGGAGGCCATCTACGTCCGCCTGCGTCACTTCTACGCCTGGCTCTCATCGCCCGGGCCCCGCCGGGACAGCGGCGTGCTCAAGGGTCACCTGGAGGATTTACAACGCCCCAAGCGACCGCGGCTGAAGGAAGGGGAGCAGCCACGCCAGCGCGTCCGCTTCCCGACCATGGACCGCGTAGGCCTCATGGTGGCGCTAGCCCGGACCGATCTCCTCGATCCCCGGCTCGGGGCGGCCGTCCTGCTGCTCGTCGCGACCGCCCAACGCCGGCGCGCCATCGTGAGCGCACGGGTCAGCGAGTTCTCGGCCATCGAGGACGGATGGGGGGTGTGGAAGCTGCCGCCAATTCGGCGCAAGACCGGCGAAGCGGGCCGCGCGCAGGCGCACCACGCCGTCCCGCTGCCGCCGCCTGTTTGGACGGCCCTGCAGGTGCACGCCGACGAGGGACCCTACATGTTCCCCGGCATGCGGCCTCGCCGTGCCGGGGCGCCAGTCGGGCACCTGTCAGAGTCCACGCTGACCCACTTGCTCGCCGCGCTGCCCGTCGACGCGAGCCCGCACGACCTGCGCCGGGCGCTGCGGTCCCACGGCGCCCGCGCGCTGCGCCTGCCCGATGCCGTCCTCGACCTGATCCTGGATCATGCGGAGGGCGTCGCCCCGGGCAGCGTGTCCGAGCGCCACTACGTCGACGACGACCGGCTCGACCTGAAACAGCCGGTCATGCGCGCCTGGTGGGATCTCGTCGAGCAGCACGCCGCCGAGGCCGCCTTCGACCTCGACGATGTCCGGACCGAGTTCCTGAAGAAGCGCGCCGCGCAGAAGGGGCGCGCGCTCGCGGTACAAAGCTAAGACAGAACCGCCATCCAGCCTTGGCTTTGTACCGCGAGCGCGCCCGGCCAGGGATCCCTTAACCTGTCCATGCTAGCCTCAAGATTCGATCCGGAGATCCAGCCATGAAACGCGTGCCCGCCGCCCTTCCCCGACACTAGGAGGACCTTGGCGCGCGCGCCGGCCTCCCCGCACAGGAGGCCTCGATGGCCGTCTACTTCACAGCCGACACTCACTTCGGCCACGCCGGGATCCTCCACGCATGCAAGCGGCCTTTCGCCAGCATCGGGGAGCACGACGAGCTCGTGGTCGAGGCCTGGAACGCCACCGTCGCGCCCGGCGACACGGTCTACCACCTGGGCGACTTCGCGCTGGGCCCGGCCGAGGCCGCGGAACGGATCTTCCGGCGGCTCAACGGGCGCAAGTGCCTCGTGGCCGGGAACCACGACAAGCGGTCCCGCCGGCTCCCGTGGGCCGAGCAGCACGACGGCATCCGTGAGGTCTCGGTCGAGAGCCGGCATCTGGTTTTGTGCCACTACCCCTTGCGTAGCTGGACCCGCGCGTTCCGCGGCTCGCTGCACCTGTTTGGACACACGCACGGCAAGCTGCCCGGCACGACGCAGTCGGCGGACGTCGGTGTGGACGTATGGGGCTACCGGCCGGTGAGCCTCGGCCAGGTCATAGACGCGATGGCGCTGTCGGACACCGTCCCCGAGGAGATCGCCCTGGCATGAGAAGGCCCGCCGGGCCGGGTGGCGCAGCGGGCCTTCGTCATGGCTGACCGAGTTCGAACGGGGCGGCGGGGTGCATGACGCGGCGGGTGGCCTGGGCCTCCCGCTCCTCCACGAACTCCTCCGCCTTCCCCTCCGCGTACCGCCTGCGGGCGCCGGCGTTCCTTCTCAGGCGCGCCAGCACCTTGTTGACGGGCGTCGGATCGGGCGAGACCCAGTCTACGGTCAAGGGACAACGCATCCCCACCTCCAAAAACCGCCGGGCACCATTACCCGGTACCCCCGCGTGCGCGGGGATTGCTTGGAGGCGGGACCGTTATACTTGCCAGAGATTGAGATTTAGTTGACGGCCAGGGCCGCGTCAGAACGCGAGCTCGTCCGGCCCGAGCTCGCGGGGCGGCGGCGGGTCGGCATGCCGCCAGCAGCCGGCGCCGCCGTCCGTGCAAGTGTGCTCGGTCACGAGCCGACCGTCCCTGATCGCGACGAGGACGTGGACGCGCTCGCCGCGGGCGAGCAGCAGCCCGCGGGGGCAGCCGGCGCAGGAACGGAAGCGCCGGCTGGTGACGGTCGCGTCGCGCAGGATGCGGTCCTCAGGCACGGACCTTCTCCCCGAGCAGGCGGAGCTCTTCCTCGACGCTGTCGATCTCGTCCTCGTTCTTGCTGCTCTCGTCCAGAAGCCGGTACAGGGCCTCGTCGGCCGCCTTCCTCCGGTCCGGCTCGGGACGCTCGGACTCCTCGTCCCACAGCTGGCTTTCGAGGTCGATGTCACGGTCGCGGGCCCGCAGCGCGGCGAGGCGGTCTCGCAGCCCCTTCACGTGGGCCGCGTACGCCTCGGGCCCCTGCATCCGGGGGACGATGTAGCCCGGCAGGTTGTCGAGCTCCCCGGCGATGTAGCTGCCCTCGTAGAAGTCGCCGGACGCCCGGAGCTTGGCCGCCCGCTCGCGCAGGATGGCGAACACCTGGTTCAGGACGACGGTCTGATCAGCCTCGCTCACTGTTCGCCTCCCTCGATCTCCGCGTGCATGCTGTCGATGGCCGCCGCCAGCCTGCGCAGGTCGCTGCCCATGGGCTGCACCTCGGCCAGCGAGGACGCCGACACCGCCCGGCAGGCGCCCCGGACCACCGCCCGGGCCTCAGCGTGGTCGAGGTCCGGGACGGCGGCCGCCTCGACGCCGGCGTCGGGCTTCCCCTCGGCGCAGGCGGTGCACAGGCCGTCCGCGTGCCAGCCGCAGCCCCCGTCGCAAGGATCCTCATGGCTGCACCCGCACGAGAGGCAGACCATGCCGATGCAGGACGGGATCCTGAACAGCGACCGCCCGTCGTCGGACCGGTCGATCCATGCTTCGTTGCGCAGTCCGTCGTAGCCGAGGGCAGCCTCCTGCAGCAGGGGCAGGACGAGCCGTTCCGCCTCCCATGCGGCCCGCTCCGCCGCCGGCGTCATGACGTTCTCGTCGATGGACCGCGCCACCGCGAGCTCCAGGGCGAAGCTCCCGATGCGGGCCTGCACGTGCGCCGGGAGGGAGGCCCAGGCCTCCTCCCCGCTGAACGCGTGGGGGCTGATGTTCGAGCGCTCAGGCATCGGAGGCCTCCTTGGCCGGGGCGGTGGGCTCCAGCACGCCGGCGGCGACGCCGACGAACGCGATGACCAGGAAGGCCAGGCCGAAGCCCAGCGCCCACACGGCCAGGACGTAGGCGGCGACCGCCAGGTCCCGGGCGTGCCCGGCGCACACGAACAGGATGCTCGTGATGGCGGCGGCCGAGATGAACACGCCGCCGACGGTGCCGCAGATGATCGTGAGGAAGGCGCGCATTCAGGCCTCCACCTTCCCGAGGTCGAAGGTGCCGGCGGCGCCGATGCGGACGACCCTGTGGCCGTCGAGGCGGCGGCGGGCGATCTCGACCTGGGCTTCGATCTCGCCCCGGGTGAAATGCTTCTCCATCGCCGGACGGAAGAGCGGGTCCGCGGCGAGCTCGGGGTGGTCCTCCAGCAGGTTGACGACGAACACCTGGCCAGCGAGCTGATGGACGATGTCCAGGTCCGTGTTGGGCTTCGACACGCACCCGTTCGTCAGGTCCCAGATGAGCGTCTCAAGCGCCTGCTTGAACGCGGCATGCTCGTCGACCAGCCAGCCCAGCGTGACCGGGTCTTCGAGGGGGTAGCTGTCGAGCCCGAGGGCCTCGGCGGCCGCCGCGTTGCCCTCGTAGTCCTCGCAGTTGAACAGGACGAGGTCGCGGGTGACGGCAGGGGCCTCGTCCGCCTTCCCCGGCTCCAGCTTGAGGCCGGTGCAATCCTCGGGCGTGATGGGCCGCTCGATGACGCCGAACACCAGGTTGCCGATGCCCGACAGCCTGTCCCTCAGGTCGGAGACGTCGGCGAGCTGGCGCTCCGAAAGGGTGCTGTAGTCCGCGTCCGCGACGGCCTGGATGAGGCGCTCGCCCTCGGGGGTCAGGAGCGCGACCGTGCCGACCGTGGGGGCCGCGCCGGCGTGGTAGTACCCATGGATCGAGCCGTCGGGCAGCTTGATCTCGATGGGCTCGCCGGGTCGGGCGGCCGCCTTCTTGATGATGTCGAACCCGGCCTGGTCGATGGACTGGAGCAGCTCGTTCATGGGGCCGGCCGGGTCGTAGCCGAAGCTGCTGCCGGGCACCTTGGCCACGGTAAGGGCCTCCTTGCGGCCATCGTAGAACGCCGTGGTGAGGGCGAACGAGACGGTGCTGCCGAGGGTTTTGAGGTCACTGACGCTGAGACGCATCACGGGTGGTCCTTCCTGATGTCGGGCTGCTGCGGTAGGCGGCGCCACTCCCCCGGCGCCGTGGGGGATGGGGTCGTCAGAACGGGATCGCGTCGTCTTCCGGGTCCCAGGCAGGCGCGTTCCAGTCCGGGGTGCCGTCAGGCCTGATGAAGGGGACAAGGCGGGGATTCCTGTACTTCGCCCTGAGCGCCCGGAGCTTCACCTGGTCCAGGCTCGCCTCGTTCACGCGCCGCGCCGGCGGTCCGACCGGCAGTTGCGGGGCCGGGGCGGCCGCCGCCGGCGTCGAGGCCTCCACGTCGCGCGGGGCGTCCTCGACAGCGGGGCGGCGCAGGTTCGCCAGCCCGCGGGGCCGGGGCGCCGGGACGGGCGCAGGGGGAGCGGCCGCCACGGGCTCGGCGACGCCGGCGTCGGGCTGGGGCTCCTCCGCTGGGCGCACGGGCGCCGGGACCCGCCGCATCGGGGAAGCGGCCCGGGCGGCGTTCCTGGCGGCCCCGGCGCGGGCGGCGGCCGCGAAATCCGCCGGCGTCGGACGATGGGGCTTCGGCTGGGCCAGCGGGACAGGGTTGAAGCACCGGCCCGCCTCGGCCTTAGCCCGCGAGCCGGCGGCGCTGTCCATGACCCGGCAGATGGAACGGACGGCCTCGCGCATCGCGCGCTGGACGATGCCGTCGGTCATCTCGATGGTCTGCTGCAGGCCCATGTCGTCGTGCGCCGCGACGTACGCGACGGCGGCCCGGCGGGCCTCGATCAGGCGCTCGCGCACCGCCTTGCCGTCGAGCGCGTCGAGGCCTTCGAGGAGGGGGTTCGTCGTCATGGTCAGGCGGCTTCCTTCATGTCGGGGATGAGGTCCTCGGCCCGGCCGCCGAGGCCGAAGCGCTTCCAGTGCTTACCGACGACGCTGCTGGAGACGCCGTACCGGGCGGCCGCCGCGCGCAGGGACAGGCCCGAGAGCCGGTCCGCCCGGAGCGTCGCGTCGTCGGGGAGCTTGCGGATGGACCGGGGCTGCGCGCTGGCGCCCTGCAGGCCCATGGCCGCGATCCGGTGGCAGACTGCGCCCCGGGTCTGGGGCCGCGTAGGCGTACTCGTCGACCGTGGAGGCGGCGCGGTTCACGACCGGCCTCCAACGATGGCCCGGCGGACGCCGAGCGCGCTGAGAATGGCGGGGGTGGGCTGGCGGCGGCCGCTCAGGGCTTCGCTGACGCTGGACTTCGCGCAGCCCACGGCCCGCGCGAACGCGCTCAGGCTGCCGGCGTCGGCGACCGCTAGCTTGAGGCGGGTGATGACGGCTTCGGGCGAGATGACCTCGGCGGCCTCCTCGCACACGAGCCGGGTCGCGTCGTAGGCCTCGTCGGGGTGCCAGCTCACGCCGCGGCCCTCCGGCTACGGCGGCGGGAGGCGCGGAACGCGACGCGCGAGGGCGGGTCCGTCGGCAGGCCCAGGGACCTGGCGCGCTTCAGCAAGCCCGCCGCCGACATGCCGATGAGGTAGGCCTCCTGCGTGAGGGACCGCGGCCCGAGGATCGCGGCCAGCACCTCCTCGTCTGAGACCCGGCGGAGCTCGGGGCGGACCCCGTTGACGTGGGGGAGGATCTCCACGCCGAGCTCGGCCGCCCAGCGCTTCGCGAGATCGTCGCTGACGCCCAGCCTGGCAGCGCAGGCCTTGAGCCCCCGCACGCTGGCGAACACGTGCCGCGCCTGCCGCTCCGTGATGCCAAAACCGACCTCCCGCTCCATCCGTCCCTCCGAATCCGGCGTTCGCAAACCTGGAACGCAATCCAAGCACTCGGGATCCGGATTGCAAGAGAAATCGAAAGTTGACGCCAGGACAGCCAAAGTTGACGCCAGGACGGAAGGGGCGCTGCAGCGATTTGTACCCACTAAGGGGGGTCTGAGTGCAAATCGCTTTACGCATGAATTCACCATGCGATTCATCGAATGCTTGCGTGCGGCGGGACGAGTGCTACGTTCCCAATGTGCGAACGGCACGGAGGAGGATCGGATGAGGGACTACGGACCGGACGAGCTGGAGCTCATGCACCGCGTGACGGGCACCTGCCGGGCGCCCGGCGGCGGGGCGTGGACGGTCGCGTGCGACGAGGGCGCGATGTACCCGGAGCCCGTCGAGGGCGGCGTCTACGTCGTCATCGAGGACGGGTCACGCGGGTGCCCGAGGTTCGCCGTCATGCGCGAGGGACGCCTCGTCCCGCTGCGCGAGACCGAGGCGATGGACATCGTGGATCCCGCCGGCATCGCGACGCGCCGGGCGGCCACGGACGCCTACACATACCGCGAGCGCGAGTGGAAGGGGCCGGCGAGAGTCGGGTTCACCCGCACCGCCGACGGCGGCCGCGTCGTGACCCACTCGACGAACACGCGGCACTTCTGGCGGCAGGCCCGCCCCGAGGAAGTCGACGCGTGGGACGCGGAGCACGCCGCCCCGGCCCCGTGACGGCAAACCGTGCCGGCGTCACGCCACGCCGGCGCGCAAATCCCCTCGTTGTCGCTTGCTACGCCGAGGGGGACGATCAGGACGTCGAAACCGACACAGGAAGGGGAACTCAGATGTCGTTCAAGTCCATCATGAAGGCCGCCCTCGCCGGCGTCTCCCGTGCCCTCCGTGCCGCCGGCCGGGTCGCCCGCGTCGCCACGCTGCCCGCCGTCCTCGTCACCGAGGCGGTCGTCGACGCCGCGACCGGGGCCCTGCGATTCGTCAGCCGGCTCGTCTCGCCCCAGCCCGCCGTCTCGGCCGCTGAGGCCCAGGCGGACGCCTACCTCGATGCCGCGGCCGGCGAGCCTGCCACCGTCGAGAGCCCCGTCGAACTCGACCGGTTCGCTCTCCAGCATCCCGAGCTCGTCCAGCATTTCTCCCGGGAGAGGTTCCCGGAAGCGGCGCACCTGCAGGACTATGTAAAGTCCGTCGCATGGGGCGGCCCGAAGTTCCCCCGCCCGGACATGTCCGCCGTGCCCGAGAGGATCATGCTGTGGCTGGAGGGCCTGGACGACGGCGAGATCGAGCGCGTCCTGCACGCCCCCCTGTCCCGCCTGGACATGCACCTGCGCGCCACCCACCAGGCAGACCTGATGCCGGCGCTGGCCCCCGTCCTCGTGACCGTCGAGGCCCGCGCCGAGGCGGCCGCCCGCCGGGAGCGCGAGATCGCCCGTCTCGCCCGCGAGGCCGGCGCAGACCGGGCGGCATCGTCGGTCGATGAGTTCCTCGACGACCTGCACGCCCACGCTCTGTCGGAGGCCGGGCCCCGCCCGGTGCCCTTTCGCTGAGCGACGCCGGCGGCGGGCGCGCCGCGAGGAACCTCAGGACGCGGAATGAAAGAGGGCCCCCGGATCGCTCCGGGGGCCCTTCTCGTTTGGGCCGTGTGCGCCCGACGTCGTCCTGCGTGCGGCCTCCGGTGGTCTCTCTGCGTCCCGATTCGGACGCACAGGGAAAGGCGCAACAGAAAAATGCGTGCCGGCGTGCGATTTCCTCAGGCGCGCCGGGCGTAGCCGGTGCCCCAATCCGCCGCCCGCGGCCGGGCGCGCTCCGACCGGAGGCTGGCCTCAAGCTCCGCCACCCGGCGGGCCAGCGCGGCTTCCCGGCGGCGGCTGGCCAGGAGCTCCCGGCCCAGGCGGTCGACAGACGCGACCGCGTTGTCCGAGCTCGCCTGCCGAAGCTGAGCGGCCCGGGCCTGGCCCTGAAGGTGCGCCTCGAACAAGACCGCCGTGAGGCCGGTCTTGGCGGTCTCGATGTCGCGTCCGAGGTTCATCGGGGCTCTCCTGCTGTCCGGCCTCCCTATAGATTCAGATGCAGAAGTCGGGGTCCAGCTGGGACCTCGATCACGGTTACCGATCCCCTGGCCGGAGTGTGGATAACCGCCGTGACGCCGACCCAGGGGAGGTCCTGACCTATATTTTGGCGTCCCCCGTTACTTCTATGAAGTGTAACGCGCGCCAAACGAACGCCGACACGCCCCCGCCGGGGCGGGTAACGCGGATCCGACTACACCAGGCACAGCGCCACGACGACCGCGTCCGAGGCCGAGCCGGTGGTCACGCCCACGCTGTCCTTGACGACGAACTGGAGCTTCGCGGTCACGACGTCCCCGGGGTTGAGGTACCTGTCCGCGCTCGGCCCGGACCACGTGGCGGTCTGGACCGGGTTGCCGGAGCCGACGTTCGAGCTCGTCGAGACGAGCGTGCCGTTGACGTAGACCTGCACGTTCACCGCCCGCACGCCCGAGGCGTAGACGCGGCTGCTGGCCAGGGACGCCAGCAGAGACGTCGGCCGCGTGACGCCGCCGCCGCCGAGGATCGCGCCGTCGAGCATCGGCCCGGCGTGATGGAAGCGGAGGTCGTTGGTCGCCTCGATGGAGATCCGGCCCCAGCGCGGGTCCGCCCCGGGCGCCACGCCCGGCGGGATCCCGTCGGCGAACGCCCGCCACAGGGCGCTGTTCGTCCTGGAGACGACGACCTGGACCATGTCGCCGTGGACGTAGGTCTGCGTCTGGCTCCATGCGCCCTTGAAGTTGTTCGCGGAGGCCGCCCCGTCGGACGCGTTCTTCCCACCCTTGGACAGGAGCAGGGCGCAGCCGGCGTTCACGTCGGCCTCGGCGCTGTCCCCGCCCTTGAGCAGGCGCAGCGCCAGGTACCCCCAGCCCCAGAACACGAGCTCCATGCGGGAGGGCTTGCCGCCGTCCTCCGGGGAGGCGCGGGTGCCCTCCTGGTTGTCGTTGCCCCACGTGACGACGCGGACGCCGTCGGGGACCTCCGCCGGGTAGGCCTCGGCCCGGTCCTCCATCGCCTCGACGGAGAGGAGCTGCACCGCGAGGCGCGCCACCTTCATGCGCTTCTCGGGATCCTTGAGGATGTCCCCGGCGACGTCCTCGTCGTTCGAATCGCCGGAGGGCCTGCGGGCGGCCTTGCGGGCCTTCTCGGCCTCGGTGGCGATCCGCCACTCGACGACCTCGCGCAGGTCCAGGACGTAGCTGTCGCCGCTCCCGACGGGGCGCTTCACGGTCGGGCACCCGGCGTCGATCCAGCCCTGGACAGTATTCCGGCGGGCTCCCAAGAGCTTCGCGGTGTCCGCGGCGGACTTCAGGCGGAACTTGCGTTTGTCGACGGGCGCCTTCGCGGGCGCCTTGGCCGGGGTGCGTGCCATGGGTGAGGACCTCCCCGTCGAGGGAGGCCCGGACCGCGCCTGAAAAACACGGGCAAACCGACCTGGAGAGCAGGTCCTCCGCGCGCGCGTCCCACGATTTCGGGGTCACCTGCTGCTGCTGCTCAGGGGTTTCCCAGGATTTTTTGAGGCAGCGACGTCCCGCGCCCGAACGCAACCCCGCACGCTCCCCAGGTCCCAGGGGACCCCGCCATGGGGGTGGGGTGGCCCGGCCGGGGCATGGCAGGCCCCTGGCAAGTGCCTGTATTTGCTGGTGTTCCGACAATACTGTCGCGCGCAGAAATACTGCGCCAAGACCATCAAAGTCATTGTAAGACTATTGACGCTTGCGAATACATGGTATATATTCTGATCATACCAATTAATACAGAGTACCAGCCGATGAACTCCACCTTCACCAAGACCAGCAAGCCCGAAATCTTCAAGGCGGCCTGGGAGATGGCCCGCCACTACGCCGCCGAGGAAGGCACCGGCGCCAAGGCCCAGTTCGCCCGGGCCCTGCGCGAGGCCCACGCCTCCGCCAAGTCGGTCGACGAGATGAACCGCGCCGCCGCCGAGCGCGAGCTCGCCTACCAGCAGGACATCTACCAGGAGGTCCAGGAGGCCCGGACCGCCCTCCTCAACTGCGGCCTCCGCGACTCCGCCCGCAAGACCGGCCTGCGCGCCCGCCTCGCCGACCTCCGCGCCCGCCTCGCCGCCTGACCCGCCCAGCCCCAGACAGAGGATCGACCCGATGGCCCGCACGACCGCCCAGCGCTCCGCCACCGCCAAGGCCGCCGCCGCCCGCCGCCAGGCGGACCAGGACGCCGGCATCCCCTCCATCGCCGCGCTGGCCGCCGAGCTGCACGCGGACAAGCCTTGGCGCTCCAAGGCCGAGGCCCGCCGCGAGGCCGTCCGCCGGATCGAGGCGATGCGCGCCGACGTCGCCGCCCCGGTCGACCAGGTGGCCGCCGCCAAGGCCGCCGTCGCCGAGCGCCGGGCCGTTCAGGGCGCTGCCGCCGCCCGCCGCGGCGAGACCCGGGTCGCGCGTTGCGACGCCAAGGCCGCCCACCGCCGGGCGGTCACCCAGCTCGCCGCCGAGCTCCACGCCGACAAGCCCTGGCGCTCGAAGGTCGAGGCCCGCCGCGAGGCCGAGCGCCGGCTGGCGGACGAGGAAGGCGACGACGCGGCCGCGCTGGTCGCCGCCGCGCAGGCCGCCTACCGGGCCCGCCTGCAGGGCGTCGCGCAGGCCCTCCTCCGCCGCTGAGGCGGGGACGCCGGGCAGGCCTCAGCGGCCGCTCAGGGCGCGCCGGGCCGCGTGCTCCATCTTGTCGGCCAGCCCGACGGCCATGCGGTCGGCCAGCGTCTCGGCGGCCGCCGTCATGCACTCCTCCCACGAGGGGGTGAGGTAGGGCTCGTACGAGACGCCCTCCTGCTTGGTCACGAACACCATCCGCGGCACGTCGAGGTTGACCACCTTGGGCACGTCGACCTGGCGGCCGCCGGCGGCCGTGAACTGGGTGCGCGGCGCCTCGGCCGTGCCCGCCGCCATCTTCCGCTTCAGGCGCTCGCGGTGCTTCGTGGCGAGCCCGCGGGGCGGCGCCATGTGGATGCCCACGCCGAGCCGCGCCGGGTCGCGGTCGCCGGGCTTGATCTCGAACGGGCGCCACTTGCTGTTGGCCGTGACGTTGCGCTGGTAGCCGGCGGCCATTTGGCTCGCGAGCGCCTTGACCTGGCGGCCGGAGAGGTTGCCGTAGGCGTTGGGGCGGATGCCCGCCGTCTTGGCCAGGTTGTCCTCGACCGGCAGGTAGATCTGGTTCTGGTTGCTGAACCAGCCCTCGATGCCGACGTCGCCGCCGGGGCGGTGCGTCTCCCCGAACCCGTACTTCATGATGGGCGTGCGGTCGGGCTGGACGAACACCGTGGCGTGCGCCTGGTCGACGCGCTCGATGCTCGCCAGCGCGGCCCGGTCGACCTCGTAGCGGACACCCTGCAGGATCCACTGCGTCGGGCGGTCCATGACGTCGGGCGCGGCGCGGCGCCACCGGTTGACCGCGTCGATGCCCACGCCGGTCAGGCTGAACTGGAGCTCCCTGGCGAACTCGCGCTCGGTGAAGTCGGTCCAGCCGCCGGCCAGCGCGGCGACCTTCGAGCCGATGTCGAGCTGGACGTTCAGGCCGGCCATGGGCGCCTCGGACAGAAAAAAACCCGAGCGGCCGGGGGCACGCTCGGGCGACAACACCATGGGGCGCGAACCCCACGGAGGATGGATCGATTGTAGGCCGCGACCGATTCGGCCGCAAGAGTCGTCGTCAAGCGGCGAGCCGGGCCTGCAGGACCGCGGCGACCTCCCCGGCCGCGAACCGGGCGGCGAGGGCCTCGGTGGCGGCGCTGACCACCGCGGCGAGGTCGGGATGCGCCTGGAGCGCGGCGACGCCGGCGAACCGCCCAGCGGGGGTGACGACGCCGAGGCTGACTAGGCGCTCGGCCACGGCGTCGCCCAGCGCGAGGGCGACGTCACGCCCCTCGGGGCGCTGCAGCGCGGCCCGGCGGCTGCGGGCGCGGGCCGACCGGAGGGCGGCGGCGGCGCGGACCTGGCGAAGCGTGAGGCGTTGCGGCATGGGAGGTTCCTTTCGCCCGCAAGCGTGCCGGCAGGCCTGGCAAGGGACAATGCCGACCCGTCACGGCGACCCTGGAAACTGGTCAGGGCCGTAGGCTGACCGCCGGCAGGGTTAGGGCTGGGCCTGCCTCCATGTTGGCTACGCAGGTCCTCAGACCCACCACCACCAAACCACCCATCCGCCCCTCAGCCGGAGGCCATAGGCTCGCCCCCCAGCCGGAGGCAGGCAGGTCTCCCGACCCCCTCCGGGAGCAGGGATCCTGGAGCCCGGAGGGCCTCAAGAAACCCTATATATATCTCTAGCGCTTTTTCGAGATCGCATCTAAGAGCATTTCCAAGAGTCTTAGCAATGGCTTAGCACCGTCATGTATTGTGAAACGCGGGTGACAAAGCGAGCATTCGCTTGCGCCTCGCCGGGCCCGGCGTAACATGGCTGGGACAGGAGCCGCCATGACCGCCCCGACCGTCCCCGCCACCGTCTCCCGCCGCCTCGCCACGGGCGCCGTCATCGTCGCCGGCGGCGCCACCGCGAGCGACCTCGCCGTGTGGCTGGCGGGCGTCTCCAGGGCCGTCGAGGCGAACCCCGCGGTCGAGGGGCAGGCGAATCCGGTCGACATGCTCATGACCCGCCAGCAGGCCGCGGCGGACGTCCCGGTGCGGTCCCTGATGGGCCTGGTGGGCGTGCGGCGGCTGGCGACGCTCCGCCCGATGGTCGGCCGCCTGCAGGCCACGCAGGTGCGCCTCATGGGCCTCGCGGACACCGTCGTGCCGGCGATGCTGGGGTGGGAGACGGTGGCCGTCATGTCGCCCGGCCCGGGCCTGCCGGAGCGCCGGGGCACGCTCCAGCGCGAGCCCGAAAGGACCAGCGAGACCGCCGCCCTATGGCTGCCGGCGCGCCTCGTCGCCGAGGCCCACGTCGCCAACGACACCGGCGCCCAGCCGCCGACGAAGCCGGTCGAGTTCGACCTGGCGGCCGTCGGGCGCATGCGGTCGCGGTACTCGCCCCTGCTGTACCTGCGCGCCCTGGCGTGGCTCTCCGGGCAGGTCCCGCTGCGGTCCGGATGGAGCAAGCGATTCGTCGGCGCGGGCCGTGTCCAGTTCACCGTGCCCGGACCCGACGCCGGCATGCTGATCGGCGTCGACACGCTGCGCCGGAAGGCAGACCTCGACCGGCTGGCGCTCGCCCCGGCCAAGGCCGACCTGGCGGCCGCCGGCATCAACCTGCACGTGGAATGGATCCGGCTCGCCGGGCACACGCAGGTGTTCAGCCACCTCGCCCTGACGGTGTCCCTGCGCCAGCCGCGGCCGGAGGCCAAGCCGCGGACCGGGATCCGCAAGCTGCGCCTCCGGCCGCGCGTCCCGGCCGCGGCCGCCTAGTCCTCGTCCCCGCCGCCGTCGACCCATTCGACGGCGTCGATCAGCATGCGGGTCGTGAGCGTGCCCTTGGCCATCGCCCGGGGCACGTCGGGCAGCATCGGCAGGCCCTGCCAGTCGGCGCCCTGCGGCGCGCGCCCGAGCTCCTTCGTGACCCGCTTGAGCGCCCTGGCGCGCCGCGCGTTCTCACGCTCGCGGTCGAGCTGCATGACGTAGTGGCGCAGGCCCTCGACGCCGCGCTCCTCGACGATGTCATCGGCCTGACCCATCGTCAGCCCGGCGCGCTCGATGTCCTGCCGGTCGGGGCGCTTGTGGCCGATGGCGATGCGGGACGGGCGCTGGCCGATCACCTCGAACGAGCCCGGGACCATGCGCCATCCCGCCTGCCGGCAGAACTCGTAGGCGGCCTCCTCAAGGTCCTCGACGTAGTTGAGCATGAGGCGCTCGACCGGCTCGGCCGTGCCCTGGATCGACCAGCGGACCTTGACCAGGCCCTCCGCCTCGCGCGGCGTGAGGCGCTTGAGCGGGGACGTCTGCCCGACCCGGTACAGGGTGAGGTCGGGCTGCAGGGTCCGCGCGGCCTGGGGCGACAGCACCCCGTGCGACCGCCTGGCCGCCTCGAAGATGTGGTCCACATTGCCCGGGCGAACGAGATCGACGAGCGAGACGATCTCGTCGACCACGCATCCCGTCGGCACGCACCGGCCGACGTTGATCCAGATCGCGTCCGAGTCGATCCTGTAGACCGGCCTGAGCCTGCCGATGGTCTGCCGGAGTTCCTCCTCGCGGAGTTGCTCCTGCACCTCGCGGGCCCAGGACCCCTCCGGGTACATCATGTCCTTGTAGACGCGCGTCGAGCCGTCCCGCATCAGGATCTCGCGCTCGCCCTGCGGCGCCTGGATCGGCTTGCCGGCCTTGTCGAGCCCGGTGCCCAGGGCGTCCCAGGCCGGCTCCTGGTCCGCGTCGTTGTACGTGAACAGCGCCTTGTAGGCGTCGATGGCCTGGATCGGGTATTCGAGGCGGCCGTACGAGAGAAGCGCGCTGTGGCTCTCGGCGAAGTTGTAGCCCCGGACGTTGCCCTCGTGGAGCACGTCGGAGTTGGGGGCGGCGGCCTGCACGCCCTCGACGAAGCCCCTGACCGCCTTCGTGTAGGCCTCCAGAACGCCGCCGTTCGCGTAGACGCCGGCGACCTTGGCACGCAGGGCCAGCAGGAGCACGGCCCGGGCGGCCGCCTCAAGCTTGCCCTTCCCCGACTTGCCCTTGCCGGGCAGCACCGCGCCGTCGGAGCCGGTCCCGTCGGCCACCAGGACCTGGCGGGTGTGCATCGGCGCGTCGATCCGGCTGATCACCGGCTGGCGCCCCGGCCAGGCGTGCTCGGTGATCCTCTCCGACATCGAGGCGTCGATCAGGAGCGTGGGCAGGCCGACGAAGTTCCGCTTCTTCCAGTACGAGACGCGGACGCTGTCGACCTGTTGCTTGGTCTCCTCGTCGACCATGACGCCGAACTGGATGCGGGTATCGCGCTGCGACCGAATGCGGGGCTCGGGCGCCGGGACGTCGACGCCGGTGGACGCCAGCGCCGCGTGGGCCGCGGCTTCCTCTATGTCCTTGATCAGGTCCTCGTACCGGTCGCGGACCAGCTTCCACAGCGCCCCTTCGCCGTCGGCGTGCTTGGCCTGGGCGATGTCGACGGCGACGTCGACCTCGGCGTCCTGCATGTTGGGGTGGACGTTCTTCCCGGCGTTGCGGGAGGCGTCGACGCAACGCGCCGCGGCGCCGATCAGGTCACGGCCGCGATGGTCCCAGTCGGGGCCCTTGCGGCGGCTGAGCGCCAGGAACGCGCGGGCCGGGTCGACGCCGGCGTCGCGCGCCCGCAACAGGACGCGCACCGCCTCGTCGCGGAGCATGACGAACTCCTGGGCGTCGAGGCCCTCGGCCCGCTCCTCTTTCGTCAGCCGGGGCAGCGACCGCGCCTGTTCCAGGACCTGGATGGGGAACGTCTTCGTGCCCGAGACCGCCCGCCAGTGCGTCTCGTCGACGACGGCGTGGTGCACGTTCTCCGAGACCTCCTTGGCCATCGGCCCGGTCAGGTAGGCATGGGGCATCAGCGTCAGGTCGACGGTGCCGGACTTGAGCTCGTCGAGCATCAGGCGGTGGGGGCACTCGTCGTAGTACCGGCAGCGCTTCTCTTCCTTCTCGCCCGTGAACCGGTCCTTGTCGGTGGTCCGGCACAGGCGGTTGCCCGGCAGGCCGGCGCCGTACAGGCGCTCCATCTGGGAGCCGAACTTGCACCCGGCCGCGATGCGGCCCTTGAAGTGCAGGACCTTCATGCCGGCGGCGCGGGCCTCGGCGACGGCCTCGTCGAGCTCGCGCTCGTGGACCCCGACGACGTCCGCGATCTCGGCCGCGTTGGCGTGGGTGGGCACCAGGATGGCGGTGTTGATCCGGACCTCGGGGTTGGCGGCGCGGGCCCGGATCTTGGACCTGATCACCGCCCTGGTCTTGCCGGCGCCGGTCGGGGCGACGATGCCGTGGATGGGCATCCTGGCCTTCGGGTCGTCGGCCGGGGGGCGCCAGCCGCCGGCGCGGATGGTCCGGTAGGCGAAGGCGAAGGCCTCGTCGGCGGCGGCCGCCACGGCCTCGGCCGCCTTGCGCCCGGCGGCGAACCGGTCCTGCCGGGGCATCATCGCGGCGGCCGCGGCGGACGCCGGCGTCGCAGGGACCACCTTCATCGGCGGCAGGCGCTTCGCCCCCAGGTCGGTGATGGCCCGGCGCACGGCCTCGTTGGCCCACGACAGGTCGTCGGCCTTCTCCGCCTCGACGGCGACGACGGCCTCGTGGCGGGCCTCGGCGAACGTCGAGATCCCCGTCTCGGGATCGAGGGTGACGGGGGCCTGGAACGCGTGCTTGCCGGCGTCCGCTTCCGAAATGGCCTCGCGGACGAGGCGGACCATCTTTTCCGCAATCTCGCCCTTGAGCTCGCCGTCGTCGGCCCAGCGGCCCGAGACCTCTGCCAGGGCCCGGAAACGCTCTTCGGCTAGCGCGCAGAGCGAACCCATGCCCTGGCGGCCGCCACGCACGGCGGCCTCGTTCCGGCAGACGATGGTGGAGCACAGGCGGAACAGGAAGGCCTCGCGGCCGTCCACGACCCGGCCGTCGGCGTCCGTGGCCCAATCGTCCGAGACCATCGCCCGGGGCGCGTGCAGGCCGGCCTCGGGGTCGAACGTCCACCGGGTGTCGACCGGGTTGGCGCCGCCGCGGTGGAACGGGCGGAGCTTCTGGACCGCCTCGACGAATCGCTCGACCTGCACGCGGGTCACGAGCGGCAGGGCCTCGGGGCCGTGGTACAGGGGGTGCAGCCCCGCCCACGAGAAGTACCGCCCCGTCTTGTGGTGGTTGCCGTAGAACGTGATCGGCTTGCCGCGGGCCAGGATCTCGACGCCGCCGTACTGCCGCGGCCTGCCGTCCTCGTCGGGCTCGCCGTCGACGAACCGCCACGACCGGTTGGGGATCAGGTCCGCGTCGCCGTCGTCGTCCTCGGGCCACGCCTGGCGGTAGAGCAGCGCGACCTTGGGGTGGCTGCCATAGCGCCGGAAGTCGGTGACGCCAAAAATCTCGTCGGCGAGGTCCTGGACCGCGGCGTTCAGCCCGGCGTCCGTCACGTCGATGTCGAGAGCGAACGCGCCGCCGGAGGCCCGGCCCATGATCGCGGCGACGTTGTGCGAGGGTGCCTGGATGGCCCACCACCGGACGTCGCGGTCGGTCGGCAGACGCTCGGCGAACGGCTTCCACGCGAGGCCGCGGCCGTCGATGAGCGCCGGGCCGCGACGCTCCCCGCGGGTCTGCGGGAACACGCTCCAGCCCTGCACCACGAGGTTCGGGCCCATGGGGTCGAAGAAGAACTCGCCGGCGGGGCGCTGGACGGCGGGCGCGCGCGTCCGGACCGGCTCCGCGCCATAGGACGCGATCAGTCGATCTAGGACGCCGGCGCCGTCGAGATCCGACGGCGGTTCGACCTGCGGCAGGTCCGCAGCGTCACTGGCGAGGAGGTCCAAGGGGGTCTTTCCTCATCGTGGGTTTGGGGCCTGGGCCCGGTCGCGCGTGGTGCTGTCGAGGTTCACCGGATGTGTTGGTCCAGTGCTGGCGGGGCTTTGGTGGCTCTTGCCCGCGGAATACTCCGCGAACCGGCCTGACCCCTTCCGATAGTCGATGGTACGTCCCGACGATTCGTCGTCAAAGGGCGACCAAAAACAAAGTCGAAATCGACGTCAGGGTAAACGCGGACTTGACTCCTGCGAGAAGCTTTTCTCACAAAGTGGCAAGACACTAGTAGGGCTTCGTGTTCGGTCCTTGCCGAGCTCGGCTGTTGTGCCCTGATCGGGCGCCCCGGACCCCCTCACATCAACTTTGGTTTCCATCCAACTTGCTCGGTGGGCACAGCGCACCCGCAAGTTTCAGGCACGTGCGAAGGCCTCTCCGGGGCAAGTCGGCGGGGCCGCTGGGGCCGTCGAAAGTGAAGAGAAGCTGGGGCACGTCAGCCTTACGCAGGCGCGGAGGCTCGGCGCGCCGCGGGGCACGCCGGGGTCAATCGGACGGGTGCGGGGTCGCGCGTTTCATGGTCAAGGATCTCTTGACGAGCGTGTCAGATCGCCTGGGCGACGACGGTGATCAAGCGTCCGCACGGACGTTGCAGAGGCAAAGGCAAGGAACGGGCCCGGCAACCTTCGCGCACTGCCTCTCCCTTTCGGCTGAGCGCTGCCGATTCAAAAATCACCACAGGATCGAACAAACCATGAATGTGGCCGTTAACAGCGAAGCTGTGCCTGGCCGGGCGCATCCGGAGGCATGCCGATGAATGCTCCCGTCAAGATCGTTGCGAAGTCGAAGATCTCCGAGTGGAAGGGGCTGGACCGGATCGGCCTGCTCGTCCACGGCATGAAATGCATCTGGCGCGAGCAGGAGAAGGACGACGTCGGCATCGACGGCGAGATCGAGCTCTGTCGTCCCCGCTCGGACGGAGACGGCGCGATTGCCACCGGCAAAATCGTCAAGGTCCAGTCCAAGTCGGGTTCGAGCTTCGTCATCCGGGACACCGACGATGGTTTCGCATCCCCGGTCACCGAGAAAGACCTGTACTATTGGCGCGGCTTCAACCTGCCGGTCATCTACATCGTGTACCATCCGGACGACGACGCCCTCTACTGGAAGGACGTCAAGGCCTACCTGCGAGACAACCCCGGCGCCCTGACCGCCCCGCACCGGATCGAGTTCTCCAAGTCCGAGGACCGCTTCGACGGAGACGCCTACCCGGCGCTCCTGGCCCTGTGCGAGGCCGCCCCGGAACGCGTGTCGATGGATGTCGGCGAGACGCTCTATACCAACCTCCTCAGGATCGAGCGCCGTCCCGAGAAGGTTTGGATCGCCCCGGTCCTGCCGCAGAAGCAGTTCGGGTTCCATGACCGCCTGAGCGGCATGATCCCGCCCTACGTCTACAAGGGCGGCCTCATCCATACGCTCTCGGACCCCTCGGACGGGGAAACGGCGTTCGCCGGCGTCATCGACGCCGGCGGGGTCGAGGAGGTCGATCTGGAGGACTGGATCGCCCAGGGCACCGAGTACGAGGTCGACCTGGCCCGGCTGATGAACAGCCTGATCCACCGGCACCTGAGAGGGATCGGGCTCAGCTACGAGAAGCGGCCGCGTCGCTATTTCTACAATCGCGGCTTGGCGGTCGACGCCCCGATCCAGAAGCGCTGGACCAGCGCCCGAACGAACCGCACGCAACCGCGCACCGTCGCCAAGCACTACGAGTACGGGAAGCTCAAGTTCTTCCGGCACCAGGCCCTCGACTACGGCTTCGAACGGTTCGGCGACCTCTGGGCCATCGCGATCCACCCGCAGCTCATGTTCACCACGGACGGCAAGCGGCCGTGGGAGGGAGAGGCGGCCAGGTCATACGCGATCTCGGCGCGGGTCGAGGAGTACAACGACGCCTACCTCAACAACATCCTGTTCTGGGCCCACCAAATGGCCGGCAGTCATGACCGATTCGATCTCAAGATCGGGGACCAAGCCGTCGCCACAGCCAGCGGCATCCCCCTTACGGCGGAGGCGGCCTTCAGCATCCAGAGCAATCCGGTCCCGGTTCGCAAGCGACCCAAGGGGAAGTGAGATGTCGGTCACCATCGAGTACATCCGCGAGCCCCACCTGGAATTCGGCGGGCACTTCCTCCACCCGGACAAGAAGACCGGGCTCGCCGAGACCGGGCCCTTCGGGCGCACGGATCCCGCCCTCCATCCGACGCAGATCAGGGTGGGCATCGTCGGTACCCGCGCCACCGCCGAGCTTTGCGAACGCTGGGTGGACGAATGCCGGCACTACATCGAGACGACCAAGACCCAGCGCCGGACCATGCCGGCCGGCTCGCCTTCGCTGCCGGAGGAGGTCGACGAGGACGTGATCGTCGAGGCCCTCGTCAAAAGCCTCACCCCGGATTTCGTGGGTATGTCGGCGGAGAGCAGCTTCGCCACCTCGATCCTCACGGCCGAACGCTGGCGGGCCACGTTCCAGGATCGGGAGGCGCGGCTCATCGCAGACGGGGACAACCCGATCCAGCGCGTCGAGCGGGCCACCGACCTCATCGCCGAGCACATCGAGCGCATCGCGACCGTCTCTCCCGCGCCGGATGTCATCCTGGTGGCGATGCCGGAGGTGCTCCTCGAAAACTCCTCCACGGCGCAGCTCGGCAACGGCGGCTGGCTCAACCTGCGCCGCGGCCTCAAGGCGCGAAGCATGAAGTGGGGCGTCCCGATCCAGATCCTGAGGGAGGATACCCTCAGCGGGAAGAAGCCATCCCTCCAGGACCGGGCGACGCGGGCCTGGAACTTCGCGACGGCGCTGTACTTCAAGGGCGGCGGAGTTCCCTGGCGCGGGCATGGCCTCGGGACCGACACCTGCTACGTCGGGGTGACGTTCTACAAGGCCGAGGACGCCCAGGGACGGATCGTGATGCGGACCGGCGTCGCGCAGGCCTTCGACTACCTCGGGCAGGGTGTCGTGTTGCGCGGCGACCCCTTCGAATGGGACGTCGATGAGCACGGCAAGACCCCGCATCTCACCCAGGCTGGGGCCGCCGACCTGATGAGGAAGGTCCTCACCGAATACGAGAAGATCAGCCGCCTGCCGCCCAAGCGCGTCGTGGTGCACAAGAGCTCCCGCTTCTGGGGGGCCGAGCATCGGGAGTTCAACGAGCTCGCGGGCTTCTTCGAAGGCATCTCCGCCGTGAACGCCCGCGCTGAGATCGACTTGGTGACCCTCGACAGAAGCCAGGTGCGCCTTGCCCGCATCGGACGCTATCCCCCGGTTCGCGGCACCTTCGCGATGGTCGACGATGCCTACCCCATCCTCTACACCCACGGCTTCACGCCGTACTTCGACACCTATCCGGGGGTCCACGTCCCGGAACCGTGGACCATCCTTGAGAAGCACGGCGACAGCGGCCCCAGGGAGCTTGCCGCCGAAATCCTCGCCCTGACGAAGATGAACGTCAACAACGCCGCCTTCTCCGACGGCGTCCCGATCACGATGGCCTTCTCTCGGAAGGTCAGCGAGATCCTGAAACAGGTCAGCCCGGAGATGACGGTGAGGTCGGAATACAAGTTCTACATGTGAGGCGATTGCCGTATGTGAGGTACCGCGGCGCACCGCAAGGCCCCGCCTGGGTCGCTGCGTCGTTCTCGTTGCGCCATCCTGGGACCTAATGCCGGTGGTGCAACGGTCGCGGTAGCCTTGAAAGCCTTGTCGGCCCACCTCACCTTGGCCTCATGACCAGCGAATTCGACGTCGTCATCGTGGGGGTGTAGATCGGTGAAGGGGTTCGACGCCGATCCAGCAAGCAAGTCACCGGTGCTATTCGCAATCGGCGTCCGACACCGCGTGCTGATTTGCAGATGGTCCACGTCAAGGTCCACAGGGCCTCACTTGGGGATGCCGAACGCGGTCTTCATCGCGTCGATGCCACGGAACCTCGCCCGGATCTCGGCGCGACGTTCGGCGGAGACCCTCCCTTGCATACCCGCGATAAGCGTCAGGAGCGGGTCCGGCCTGCCGGCCGCCCCCCATTGTCCATCCGGGATCTCCACGACGTGCACCCAGATGCCGGTACCGTCGTCCGAAGGATCGCCCACCAGCGCGGCCCGTATGGCCTCGGTGACCTCCGCTATCGCCCGGAGCTTCAGATCGGCGTTCAGGAATCCCTCCGGCGCAACGATGCGGGCCAAGCATATCGTCCGCCCTCGCACGTAGGTCTCGTCGAGCCTGCCCCCGACCGCCCAGTCCTCCGCGGGGAGGACGCGGAACCACACCCAGTCGCGGGACAGGGCGGCTTCGGTCGGGCCGCCTATCTCGATGTCCAGCATCGCCGTCGAGAGCGCCTGGGCGAGCGACGCCTTCGCGCCGCGTGGAATGGCCCCTCGGGTGGTGATCTCGATGAACGGCATTCCCGCGTCCCTTTCCGGCTAATCGGTCGTGCGTGCGTGTCAGGGCGCGGCTCACGCGGGTCCCGGTTGCCGGGCGGTGGACCTTCCCCAGGGCGCGTTGACCGTCCAAGCCGTGAGGATCGAGCCGTAGGTGAGAAGGCCTGCCGCCACGGCGGCGTACAGCCAAACGACGGAGCCCGTCGCGGCCAGGGCGAGCCACCCGCCGCCCGCCACCAGAAGCAGGCGGGCGAGGCCGCCGAGGACCGGCCAGAGAAGCGTCCCGGCACCCTGGTTCGCGAAGTACAGGGCGAAGCCGAAGCCGTAGGCGCCGTAGAAGGGGCCGACGATTCGGAGGTAGGTCGACCCCGCCGCGACCATCGCGGGGTCGCTGCCGAACAGGTGCAGCCACAACGCCGGCATCAGCGCGGCCGCGAGCCCGATGCCTTCGGTCATGACGAAGCAGCCGGTCGCGCCGGTCAGCGCGATGGTCCGCGCCCGCGGGCCGTGTCCGGCCCCGACGTTCATGCCGACCATGGCGACGAGCGTGCCGCCCACGCCGAAGACAAGAGGGACCAGCAGGTACTCCAGCCGGGCCGCGGTACCGAAGCCGGCAACCTCGGCCAGGCCGAAGCGATGGCCGATCAGAGACGTGGCAGCGGCGATGGTCGCGTTGGTGATCACCGACGAGAGCGCCGCGAGGCCGCCCACGCGGAGGATCCGGTAGAACATCCCGGGGTGGAGCGGGCCCCAGCGGAACCGGGCGGCGTTGCGGCCGCTGAGGATGTACCAGCCGAAGAACAGCGTCCCGGCCGCGTAGTAGACCAGCAGGGCGAGGCCGCCGCCCGCGACCCCGATGCACGGGACGGGGCCCCAGCCGAAGATCAGGAGCGGCGACAGCGGCACGAGGATCAGCACGCCCCCGCAGATGCCGATGGCCGGGACCGTCAGGTTGCCGGTGCCGCGGATGACCGAGGCCAAGCCGTTCATGACCCACAACAGCGGCATGCCGAGGAAGATCACGTTCGAGTAGGTCAGCGCCGCATCGAGCGAGGCGCCCTCACCGCCCAGCGCCCGGTAGAGCGCCGGCCCGCAGCGCAGGACGGCCGACGAGCAGGCGAGGCCGAGCGCCGCGTTGATGACCACCGCGTGCAGGACCAGCGCATCGGCCTCCTCGGATCGGCCGCCGCCGATGGCGCGCGCGATGGCCGATGAGATGCCGCCTCCGACTGCCCCGCCCGACAGGGTCTGCATGAGCATCAAGACCGGGAAGACGAGGGCTATGGCGGCGAGGACGTCGGTCCCGAGCCGCGACAGGTACCAAGTCTCAATCAGGCCGGTTGCCGCCTGGGCGACCATGATGATGACGTTCGGCCAGGACAGCCGTAGGATCGTCGGGGCGATCCGGCCGCGCAGGACAAGGTCACGGCGGTCCGCGTGCCTCTGCGCGCCGTCCGTGCGTGGCGGCGACCCTCCGCGAAGCAGGGCTGACCCGGCGGTATCGGACCCCATTGCGTGTTCCTGTCGGCTTCGAACGGCAGCGCGACCCGGCGGCGCCGCCATCCTCGATGGCTTCGGAGCGGACGATAGAATTTGAGCTACCGGTCGGTCAATTATTGCTTGACCGACCGGTAGCTCAAATTCTAGGCGTGTCGTCGCGGGATCGCGGCCCGTGCCAACGTGAGGTGTCGGTGGTGCTGGACGTGAACCAGAGGAACATCCATCCCGGTTTCGAAGCCGTCGATGCGCTCATGCGCGACGGCGTCGAGGGAGGCGCGGTCGCGGGCGTCGCCGGCCTGGGCGCGACGGCGGACGGCATCATCTACGAGGGCGCGTTCGGGGATGCCGCCTTTGGGGCGCCGATGTCCCTCGACACAGTATTCTGGATCCTCTCGATGACTAAGGCCGTGACCGCAACGGCCTGCATGCAGTTGATCGAGCAGGGCCGCCTCGGGGTCGACCAGGCGGCGTCAGACGTGCTGCCGGAACTCGCGTTCCCTCAGGTTCTGGACGGTTTCGACGTGGACGGCACGCCGAGGCTGCGGCCCGCCAAGCGGCCCATCACCGTCCGGCACCTGCTGACGCACACGTCTGGGTACACCTACTCGCTCTGGAGCGAGGTGCTGGCACGCTACGAGAAGGCGACGGGCACGCCGGTCATCTTCTCCGGGAAGAACGCGGCCTTCGGCGTGCCTCTGGAGTTCGACCCCGGCGAGCGCTGGCAGTACGGCATGTCCATTGACTGGATCGGCAAGCTGGTCGAGGCGATCAGCGGTCAGAGCCTGGAGGTCTACTTCCGGGAGAACATCTTCGCGCCGCTCGGCATGCGCGACACCGGCTTCCTCATCGGGAGCGAGCAGAAGCGCAGGGTCGCCGTGGCCATGCAGCGGCAGGCCGACGGCAGCTTGAAGCCCCAGCCGTACGAACCGCCGCTGCGCCCGGAGTTCTTCATGGGCGGCACCGGCCTGTTCAGCACGCCCAGGGACTACATGGCCTTCCTGCGTATGCTGCTGAACGGCGGCCGCCTCGACGGCGCGCAGGTGCTCAGGCCGGAGACGGTGGCCGCCATGATGACGAACCAGATCGGCGAGTTCAACGTCGCGCGGATGTGCAGCACGCAGCCCACCCGGTCGATGAGCTTCGACCTGTTCCCGGGCACCCCGCACAAGTGGGGGTTCTCCTTCGACATCAACGAGCACCCCGGCCCGCACGGGCGCAGCGCGGGCAGCGCGGCCTGGGCGGGCGCTATGAACACCCACTACTGGATTGACCCGGTGAGGAAGGTGACCGGCGCCCTGTTCACGCAGGTCTGGCCGTTCTTCGACGACCAAGTCGTCGCGTTGCTCAACGCGTTCGAGCAGGGCCTGTACAAGGCCATCGAGGATGTGCGGGCGTGAGCGCCCGTTCGCGAGGATGATCCGGCCATGCCCAAGGCATCGAAACGCGAGCAGTTGCTGGACGCGGCGAAGGAGCTGCTTTGGGAGGTCGGCTATGAGGCCATGTCGCCCCGCGACATCCAGACCCGGAGCGCTGCGAGGCCGGGCAGCCTGTATCACCACTTCCCGTCGAAGCTGGCGCTCGCCGGGGAAGCGATGAGCGAACTCGCGGAGAAGGACATCGCCCGCATCCAGGGTGTTTTCTCCGGCGACGCACCGGCGATGGAGACGGTCGGGCGCTACCTCCTGGCTAAGCGGGATGCGACGCGCGGCTGCCGGTTCGGACGCTTGGTCAACGAGGCGTCCATCGAGCACGACGAACTGCGCGGACCCGTGAAGGCGTTCTTCGAGGCGATCCGCACGCATCTCGCCGGGACCCTCGCCCGCGCGCAGGCTGAGGGAACGCTTCCCACCGAACTCGACGCTGAGAAGCTGGCGGTAACGCTGCTCGCTTTGGTTCAGGGCGGGGCCGTCCTCGCGCGCACATACAAGGATGAGAGCTTGGCCCGGCAGGCGATGGAGGGTGCCCTGTCCCTTCTGGCCGAAGCCTCACGAGGCGCGTGAGACTTTCGCTAAGAACCACGATGGACGCCGAGGCTTGGCTCGATGGGCCGGCAGGTCATCCGGGCATGCGGCCCATTTCCCGCGGGAGTGCGCCCCATACGCCATGGGCGACAGGTCATCGGCTCAGCCCCCGGCTTGAGGGACGGACGCCGCGGAGGGCGTCCTCCGCGGCCCCGGGCGCGACCACGGCCTTCTCCTGCCGGAGCAGCTCCCGCTCCTCGGAGCTGCGCGCCTCGATGCCGATCAGGCGCTCGTCCGTGTCGGCCACGGCGCGGATGAACTCGTCGAGCTTGATCTGGATGGCCGAGGTGTCGCGGGCGCCGGCCACCAGGATGACCCCGGCCAGGAGCATGGCGGCGATGGACAGGAACAGGTTGAAGACCAGCGCAGTGGTCGTTGAGGCTCAGGACGAACCCGGCGCCGAGGCCCGCGACCACGGTGGAGCAGGTCGCCAGGAAGCCGACGGGCTTCGAAGGCCAGATCGCGAGGCCGATGATGGGACGGTCGAGCACCAAGCTTTGCCTAGCGGCTTGAGCCATACCCGCCCCGGGATGATTCGCGAACCGCGCCACTCGCGCCGGCCGCGTGGACCTGTCCTTGTCGCCTTGTCCGATAACCGACCTCGGAAGAACCTTCACAAGGAACCGTCGCCGAACCGGTAGGGCACAGCGCGATAGCGGCGGCAGGTAACTTGGGGACGAGTGGCGGCCGCCATCCAGTCAGCGCCGCGCCTACGGCGCGCGTAAGCTGCGGACGGCCCCCCGACGTCGCGGTAGCTCGCTGCCATGTCCGCGCACCATTCAACCCTGTCCGACCTGCGTAAGAGCGGCGTCGTGACCAACCTTGAGATCGTGGCCGCCATGGACGCCTACGTCCGCGATCCGATGGCTGGACCGTACCCCTTCCCGAGTGGCCAAACCCTCGACCTCGCGGCGGCAGCGAGGTCATCCGAGGTCTTTGCCGAGATGACCTCGCGCCCGGGACCGAAGGAGAAGACGCTCTGGACCGCGCTGACGACCGTGGCCATGACCGCGAGGGTGGCCCTGCTTTGAACCGGCCACGTCCTGCCCGGCGGGACGGCGCGGCAGCCGTAGACGATGCGACGGTCGCTCTCGGCGGAGGCGGCCGTCCGACGTGCCTACTTGCCGCCGCCCGCCTTGTAGGCCTTGATCGCGCGCCGGCAGTTCTCGGACAGCTGGCCCGTGTTCTTCTCGAAGCAGGCATCCATCTCCGCGCTGTGCGGGTCCTTACCGCTACAGAAGGTGACGGCGTCGCCGGAGCAGTAGGTCTTGAGGTCCTGGTTGCCTCGCTTCGGGGCGGCCGCATCCGGCGCCGCAATGGCGGGGACCGACGCGGCGGTGAGGCCGAGGGCGAGGATGAGGCTGCGCATCCCGGTTATGTAGCTCCCGAGCGCTCGCCGGCGAGCGTGGCACCCCGTCGTTTTGAGGGCCGACCATGAGCCATTCCGAACCCAATCGCCTGATCCACGCCAGCTCGAACGGCGATTGCTGGCACCTGCTGTTCGACCCATCGACGGGGCACAGCTACGTCCGGCACACCGGGAACGTCGCCTCGGGCGGGCATGTGACGGACATCGGCCTGGCGGCCTTCCTCGCGTCCGGCCGGGATGGGCCCGAGCATCAGGAGCTCTGGCGGCTGATCGGCACGCTCGTCGCTCAGGATGAGCCTGGCTGGGCGGCGCGAGGCATGCCGACCGCCGCCACTCGGTGATGTATGGGCGCCCGGAGCCCAGACGGCATCGGAACAAACCGGGTCGGCTCGATATGGGGCCGCATCCGGGCAAAGTTGAAGGATCACGCCGCCAGGATGACCGGCAACTTGCCGACCGTGACGGTGTAGCGGGGCGAGGGCATCCCGAACCCGGTCGACCGGTCCCGCTCCGGGGCGAACCCCGCGGTGCCCGGCACGACAGCGCCCCGACCGAAACGGGCGTCTTCGGCGAGCCGGTCCGTCCCCGTCAGCGCAGGAACCCCTGACGGCTCAGCCAAGCGCGGCACAGGCCCGGCCAAGCCGTCGTCGACGTGCCCGGGCGGCCCATGCCGAAGCCGTGGCCGCCCGTCTCGAACCGATGTGCCTCGACCGGCACGCCCCGCTCCCGGCAACTGGCTTCGAGCAGGCTCGCGTTCTCGGGGTTGACGGTCGCGTCGGCGGCCTGCACGACGAACATCGGCGGGCAGCCCGCGTGCACGTGGCTCTGCACGGACAACGCCTCGCGCGACTCACGGCTCGCGTGGTCGCCCACCTCCGCGCGCGCCGTCGCCGTCCGGTCGGAAGGCGCTTCCAGAGTGGCGACTGGGTAGGCCAGCACGGCGCAATTTGGTCGAGCAGATTGCGTGTCGATGGCGTCGAGGGGCGCGTAGAACTGGGTTTCGTCGCGGACCGCGACCATCCCGAGGACGTAGCCGCCCGCCGAGAAGCCGAGCACGCCGACACGGGCCGGGTCGAGGCGATATCGGTCCGCCGCGGCACGCACCGTTCGCAAGGCCCGCTGTCCATCCTGCAGCGGCGCCGGTGCCGGATCGTGCCAGCCTTCCCGCGGGAGGCGGTAGGTCAGCACGAACGCCGTGATGCCCTGGTCGGTCAGCCATCGCGCCGCCGGGTAGGCCTCGGAGGCTTGGCTGATGCCCGTCAGGCCCCCGCCCGCCGCGACCAGCATTGCGGCACCGTTCGGCACGGCCGGAACGAACGCTTCGAGGAAGGGCACGGCGACGTTCGAGATCACGCCGTCCTTCTCGCGCAGCGGTCCGGTCGGGCCGCCGCTACCGGGCGGGGCACCTAGCCAGAGCCGGATGCGCTCGGGCGCGGGTTGCGCCCAGGCTGTGCCCACGAGGGAACCCGCGGCGGCGGCGAGGAGGGTGCGGCGGTCGAGTTGCATGACGTTTCCTGACGGTCCCCCGCGCCAAGCAAATACCGTGTCGGCCAGAGCGGCCCGGCGCTGGCATGCCATCCCTCGCCCAAGCTACGGGACGAGGCTCGCACGAACGGCATCGATAGTCCGTCGACGGTGAATCGCCTTAGTTTCGTTTTTTTCGCGGGCGATCAGCCGTCCTCGCCGACCCAGCCGAACCGACCGCGACCCGTGTCCGACACCGTCCTTCCCTTCGCGCGCGCCGAGGCCGACCGCGACGACCGCGCCGCGGAGAACGCGCGCCTTCGCTCGCTCCTGCGACAAGCCGGCATTGCCATCGAGGATGACGGGCAGCCGGTCGACACCGGCTTCATGGCCGGTGGCGGCGAGATGGGTGCGCTGATGCGCTCCATGGACTGGTCGCGGACCTCGTTCGGTCCGGTCGAGGGCTGGTCCCAGGCCCTGCGCTCGGCGGTGAGCATCTGCCTGACCACCCGCTTTCCCGTCGTGCTGTACTACGGGCCCGAGCGGGCGCTGATCTACAACGATGCCTGGCGACCCGTGGTCGGAGACAAGCACCCTTGGTCGTTCGGGCGCGCCGGCAACGAGGTCTGGGCCGAGATCTGGGACATCATCGGGCCGATGTTCGACACGGTGTTCGAGACCGGCGAGGCGACCTGGTCGGACGACCAGCTCCTGCCGCTGAACCGCTTCGGCTACGTCGAGGAGTGCTACTTCTACTACTCCTGCAGCCCGATCCGCGGCGAGCACGGTCGGGTCGAGGGCATCTTCACCGCCGTCGCGGAGACCACGCAGCGGGTCCTCGCCGACCGCCGCACGCGATTGCTTCGCGACCTCGCGGCCCGGTCCATCGAGGCGAAGTCGACCGAGGAAGCCTACGCCATCGCCGCCGACGTCCTGACGGGCGATCCGCACGACGTACCCTTCGCGCTGCTGTACACGCTCGACGCCGACGGCGCCGGCCTGACGCTGGCGGGACAGGTCGGGATGCCCGAGGCGGCCAGCCAAGTCGCCATGGCCGGCGATGACGGCGGGGATTTCTGGTCCCTGCGCCGGGTCGCGGCCACCGGCGACCCCGTACTCCTCGACGGGCTCGACCTGGCGAGGCCCGGCTTGCCGGGCGGCCCCTGGCAGGAGCCGGTCACGCAGGCCCGCGTGGTGCCAGTCACCGCCGGCAAGGGCGCGCGCACCAGCGGCGTCGCGATGCTCGGCATCAGCCCACGCCTGCGCTTCGACGAGCGTTATCAGGTCTTCTGCGAGCAGGTCGCGGCCAACGTCAGCGCCGCCGTCACGAACGCGCTCACCTACCAGGAGGAACGCGCCCGCGCCGAGCGCCTGGCCGAACTCGACCGGGCCAAGACCCTGTTCTTCTCCAACGTCAGCCACGAGTTCCGCACGCCGCTGACGCTGATGCTCAGCCCGCTGGAGGAGATCCTGGCCAAGCCGGACGAGCAGGTGCTGCCCGACAACCGTGCGCTGGCCACCGTCGCCCACCGCAACGGCCTGCGCCTGCTGCGCCTCGTCAACGGCCTGCTCGACTTCTCCCGCGTCGAGGCCGGTCGGGCACGGGCCGCGTTCCGGCCGACCGACCTATCGCGATTCACCGCCGAGCTCGCCGGCAACTTCCGCTCGCTTTGCGAGGTGGCCGGGCTCGACCTCGTGGTCAACTGCCCGCCGCTCGACGCGCCCGTGCCGCTCGACGCCGACATGTGGGAGAAGGTGGTGCTCAACCTCCTCTCCAACGCCTTCAAGTTCACTTTCGAGGGCGAGATCAAGGTCTCGGTCCGCCGCGAAGGCGGCTGCGCCGTGCTGACGGTCGCCGATACCGGCACCGGCATACCCGCCGAGGAGCTGCCGCGCCTGTTCGAGCGCTTCCACCGCGTCGAGGGTGCGCGCGGGCGCACCTTCGAGGGCAGCGGCATCGGCCTCGCCCTGGTTCAGGAGTTGGTCAAGCTCCACCACGGCTCGATTCGCGTCGAGAGTGACCCCGGTCGCGGCACCGCCTTCCACGTCACCGTTCCGTTCCATCAAGCCTCTCAAGCCGTACCGAAAGACACGGCGCAGGTCTCGATGGCGGTGCGCGCGGAGGCGTTCGTCGCAGAGGCGCGTCGCTGGATGTCGGGGGAAGCCGACAGGAACTCCGCCGACCTGATATTGCCGGGGGAAGACGCCTCAACCGTCGCGGTGGCCGGGCGCATCCTGCTCGCCGACGATTGACGGCCGCCCGGGTCAGCCCCGCGCCGTTGATCTGGTAGGCCTCGGCCCGGAACGCCAAACCCTTCCACCCCACGAGCCGTTCAAGGTCGGCGTCGAGCTGCATGTCCAGACGACCGATGACCGTGGCGGTCCGACGCGTGCCGCCGCTGGTGTCACCCAGGACGTCGGCGATGGCGTTGAAGCTGAGGACGATGCCGCGGTCGGACAGGAAGCGGCGCAGGCCCGTGGGGTCCGCCGCGTCGCCGAGCGTCGCTTGGATCGAGGTCGTGGCGACGGCGGACGGCTTGCCCGAGACGTCCGGCTGGGCCACCGAGGTGCGTGGGTCGCCGCCCGCGTCGGCGTTCGCACCTTGCGTCCAGCCAGCCTCCGGCCTCAGGAAACCCGTCACCGCGACGATTGTGACCGCGGTGCGGAGCATGAAGGACGTCTGGGACCGACCGAATCTGGCGTCGTACGGGCCCGGTCCGGTCACGACCCCATGAGCCCGGTGGTCCACGGGCGGCTGACATTCCGCTGGCAAGTCTAGGCGCACACGCATGAGGCTCGTCGGCCGCTCCCGGTTCGCGCGCCGAGTACCACCATACCAACGTGCGTGGGACGGACGAGGCGAAAACGACATGCGGTCGACCGGCAGCGACTGACGACCATATCACGGCGCCCTGAGACATGGCAGGGATGGTTCTATGGTGAACGACGAATCATGCCATCCGCGCGGCGGTGCCCCTCATTCGCGAGGCGCGCGGATGCCGAGCATGCGGATGAGCCCGTACGCGAGCACGGCGGAGCCGAGTGACAGCAGCAGCACGATAAGCGTTCCGTGCGGGTTGTCGGCCAGCGGCAAGCCCTTGGTGTTGACCCCGAAGAAGCCGGTGATGAACGTCGGCGGCAGGAACAGCGCCGTGAGCACCGACAGGGTGTAGAGCTGCCGGTTCGACTGCTCGGCAACGCGCGCCGCGAGCTCCTCCTGCAGAAGTCGGCTGCGCTCCGCTATCAGGTTCATGTCGCGGTCGAGGGCGTCGAGGCGCTGCGCGATGCGGGCCGCCGCCGTGATGGCCTGGGGCGGCAGGTTTTGGGTGGTCCCGTCAGCCTCCAGTCGGTGGAACACGGCACAGAGCCCAAGAAGCTGTCGGTGCAGGCGCACCGCGTCGCGGCGGATCGGGCCGAGGCGCCTGCGGTCGCCGCGCACGCGCTCGTCCAGGATATGATCCTCGATCCCGTCGATTTCGTCCGAAAGCTTCCCGCCAGAGGCGGCGATGGAGGCGATGACGTAGCCGATCAACGTCTCCAGCAGCAGGACGGGCGAGGCGATGCGAGCCCCTTCCACCGCGATCGCACGCGTAGCCTCCGGGCTCTCCACGGGCTTCCGCCGACCGCTGACCAGGGCGCGCGGCCCCATGACGAAGTGCAGGCGGCCAGTCACGTCGTCCTGTTCGGTGCCATCCGCGACGCGACTGAGGTCGGCCACGACCCCGCCGACATGATTGCCCTCGACCGTGACGCGCTGGTGCTCATCCGCTCCGAAGGCCGACGCCGCCAGTCGCTGCGGGCCGAGCTGACCCTGGCCAATGGCGGCATCGAGTTTCGCCTTGCCCAGGTCGAAGTGCAACCAAAGGAAGCCCTCGCCGAAGGCTCCGAGATCCGGGAGGTTGATGGCCGTATCAACGATATGCCCGCAACCATCCGCGTCGAAGCGCATCGCCCAGAGCAGGCCGGACGGACGGGCCGCCTCGCCGCTGGTTCTGTCCTGCAACGCCGGCGACGTCATCCGCAGACGGACGCCTGACGACATGGGGCATATCCCGAGTGGCCGGGTAGGGCCGTTTCCCAAGCCCACGTCTCGGTCGAGCTTGCGGATGAAGCCGGGCAGGGAGGCGTCATTGGACGACCTCGAACGCCCGGCGGCCTGAGGGGACGGCCGGGCCGCGATCCGCGGCGTCCACCGCCTTCAGGCAGGCCTCGACCCCGTCCCGCAGCGAGGACACGTAGTAATCGGCGCCGACCTGGCGGCCGATGGCGGCGTCGGTCAGCACCTTCTCGCCCACCGGCCAGAGCCCGACCAGCATCGGGATGGCGGGCGCGCGGCGCTTCAAGCGCTCCAGCAGGTAGCGCAAGTGCGCCGGGTTGCCGGTGATGTCGAGGTAGGAGATGCACACCATCGCCACACCGGTCAGGTCGAGGTCGCGGATGCGGTCGCGCGAGACGGCTTCATAGCCAATGACCCGGGCGCCGAGCCCGTGCTTGCGCAACAGCTGGGCCAGCATCGCCGAGGAGGCCTCGTCGAGCGGTCCGCGCCCCGCGACGCATAGGACGGGCGCCTCCCCGCGCCACACTTCCGGCAGGGCGTCGCGGGGCGGTGCCTGGCCTGGCACGGCCTCGTTCTTCGGGTGCACCCGCTCGGCCAGGGTCGGCGTGTCGCTAGGGTTGACGGCCTTGTCGTCGCCCGGGGGTTCCGCGTCGGGATGGTCCTCGAAATCCTCCACCAGCGAGCGGGCCGAGGCACGGATGTTGTCGAGTTGCGCCGGCGTGACGACGCCGCGCGCAAAATCGTTGGCGGCGAGTTGCAAGCCCTTGAGCGCCACCTCGTCGTAGTACGAGGACAACGAGCGGTCCTTCAGCATGGCCTCGGCGACGTCGCGCACCTCGTCCGGGTCGCCGGCCAGCATGCGCTGGTAGAAGTTCTCCACCGGGGTCAGCGGCGGCCGGTCGCCCAGCAGGACGTCGAAGAACTCCAGGCTGTCGACGTGGCGGCCGAGCACCACGAGGCAGACGGTGAACGGGGTGGCCAGGATCAGGCCGATGGGCCCCCACAGGAAGCCCCAGAACAGGGTCGAGACGATCACCGCGAAGGGTGAGAGCCCGGTGGAATGGCCGTAAAGCAGCGGCTCGACCACCTGCCCGAAAAGCGGCTCGGCGATCAGGAACAGCGCCGCGGTCGCGATGACCATCGTCCAGCCCGGATCGACCGCGGCCGCGAGCGCTACGGGCAGGATGCCTGAGATGAAGGAGCCGATGTAGGGCACGAAGCGCATGATGGCCGAGAACACGCCCCACAGGAGCGGGTTGGGCACGCCAATGAACCAGAGGCCGACGCCGACGATGACGCCAAAGGCCGCGTTCATGCCGAGCTGGGCGAGGAAGTAGGTCCCGAGCCGGCCGGCCGCATCGTCCATGGCGACCGTCGTGCGGTGCAGGTCGCTCGATCCGAACAGCCGGATCATGCGGTTGCGCAGGTCCTCCCGCTGCAGGAGGAGGAACACGACGACGACCAGCACGATGCCGACGTCGGTCAGGGGCGAGACGATGGGCCCAAGCACCTTCTCGGCCAGTGCGAGCGGCGACGGCTCGGGCTCTTGGACGCGCACGAGCTGCGCCTTCGGCGTGTCGCCGGCCGGCCCGGTCTCCGCGGTCGTGCCGGCGGCATCGGCTTTCTGAGTCGCGTCCTGGACCTGGTGGTTGAACTTTTGGAGGAGGCGGTTGGCCTCGCCCAGCCAGCCCTGCTGCAGGCCCGCCACCTTCCGCTGCACGGTGGTTTGATACTGCGGCAGGTTGCCGGCGAGCCCCGCCACCTGCGTGCCGATGACCGCGCCGATGCCACCGATGACCCCGAGGGCGAGCAGGACCGCGACGATGACGGACGGCACCCGCCCGAGATGCAGCCGGCGAAGCAGGTTGACCACCGGGGTCAGAACGAAGCTGAGAAGCACGGCCAGCACGAGGGGGATGAACACCTCGCGACCGAAGTACAGGGCGGCGACGAGCACGACGCCGACCGACAGGGTCAACAGGCCGCGCAGGCCCGGCACGAGGGGCGGGGGAACCTGGGCGGGCTGACGCGGGGCCGCGGCTTCGTCAGTCGGCATGCGGCGTGAACTCCTCGTGGCCGTGCCGACCAGTTGCGGCACGCAACCACATAACGTCGGCACCAGCATTTCGGCCCACGCGGTTAGGGGCACGGCTCCTCAAAGAGGGTGATCGTAGATACGGACCCGACGCGCGCCCGACGCCGCACCTTCGAGCCGGGAGGTGCCGTCGCGTGCAGCGTCATCCTGCCGTGCCACCGACCCGACCGCGGCATCGGATCCGATGAGCGTGGACGTGTCGGTGCTAATCCGAGCCGGTTCCACCGCATTTGAGGTCGGTCCCGTCCAGCCTTCGCGCTGCCAGCCCTCGGCGCGCTCGTCCATGTCGACAGCCCCGTGCTCCTCAAGGATGCGCTGGACGGCAATGGAGCGGGCCTCGTCCGTACGTACCGTCAGCAGAGATCCACCCCGGCGGACCCCCTCCGAATAGACCTGCGCGTCGCGCTCGCTTACCCCTGCTCCGGCCAGGGAGCCGGCGAACCCGCCCGCGGCCGCGCCGATGCCGGCCCCCGTCAGCGTCGCCACGAGCCACCCTGCCGCCACGACGGGTCCAACGCCGGGGATAGCCATCAGCCCGAGGCCCGCGAGGAGACCCGCACCGCCGCCCAGGACGGTCCCGAGCGTCGCACCCGCCCCTGTCCCCGTCCCCGCGTGTTCGGCCGTATGTTCATCGCCCTCCGCAGTGGGTTCCGGCTTGTTGCTCACCAAGCTGATGTCGGCGTGAGGGACACCCGCAGCCTCCAGCTTCGTCACAGCTGCAGCGGCGTCATCGTAGCGGTCGTAGAGGGCGGTCAAGGTACGCGTCGTCATGGCAAGCTCCGAGAGGTTGGGGGCGGGAGTGACCGGCCGGGTGTGTCGTCCGGCTATCGAACGGCGACGTTGCCCCTGAAGTCGAGGCCGACGGTGGCCGGTTTGCCGTCCCTCGTCGCACTGCCGCCCCAGATGCCGTCCGCGTCCTTCGTCAGGTCTTTGACGTCGCGGAAGCCGGCCTTCTCCAACCGCCGGCGCGCCTCACCCTCGGTGAAGCTGTTGGCGCCCTTCTCTAGCTTGACGCTCGTCAGCTCGCCCATGCTCGCCGGTTTGCCGTCCTGGGCGTGGTCGGTGTTGGGGCGGGTGACAGCCTGCTGGCCGCCGGAGTTCGCGCTCGACGCACCGCCGGCCGCTGGCTGCCCCGTGACGGTGGTCTGGGCGAGAGCCGGGGCGGCCGCGAGCAGCGGCAGCAGGACGAGGAGCGTACGAGTCCGCGACATGGCAGGCTTCCTGGTTTCCTGAGACATGATGGGGAGTGCGGCAGTCGGCCTGGATGCCGCCGGCGCGTGGATCGGACCGCCCGGCGGGGAGCGCCGGGCGGTGTCATCAAGGAAGATCAGACAGGCTTACGCGCCGAGGTGCCTACGGTCGTGCCGGTGCGGCTGACGTTGCCGCGCTCGTCCTCGACCTCGACCTCGGTCCGGCGGACCTTGTCGGTCACCGTCTCGGTACGCTGTCCGGCATCCTTGTGGATGCCGACCTCCTCGACCACGCGCGCGTCCTTGTTCACCACCGCCTGCTCGCGCATCTCGGTGGCTTCGATGGTCCTGTTCTCGAACAGAGCCTCGTCGGCTGCAGTCGGTGCGCGGTCGACCGGGCGGCGGTCGACGTGCACGGTCTCTTCGCGCAGCGTCACCTGCTCCTCGACCGGCTTCTCGACGACGTAGGAGCGCACCCGCACGCGACCGGCCTCGGCCACGCGCTTGCCGACGTTGAGCCGCTCCTCGACGACCGGGATGTACTCCTTCTCGCCTGCGGCCGAGGCTGTCGAAGAGCGCTCACCGGACGCAAGGGCCGCCGCACCCGTCGCTCCTGCGGTCGTGCCCGTCGCTGCCGGCGTGCCGCCAGTCGTACCACCCGTCGCCGAGTACCCGCTCCAGCCCTCCTTGCGCCAGGAGGCTTCACGCTGGTCGAGATCGACCGAGCCGCCCTGCTCCAGGATATCGTAGGCGGTCTCAAGCCGGGCCTCGTCCGTCTGCACCGTCAGCAACGTGCCGCCGCGGCTCAGACCCTCGCTGTAGGCGTAGCGGTCCTCCTCGGGCATGAAGAACTCCTTGAGCGAGCCCCAGAAGCCGCCCTCGTCCTTGCGGTAGTCGTACGAGCCGCTCGTGCGCGCCGTCTGCGCGCCCTGAACCAGCCGGATCGCCGATTGCGGGATACCGGCGGCCACGAGCTTGGCTTGCGCGGCCTGGGCCTCGTCGGGCCGGTCGAACAGCGCGGTGATCGTCTGCGTCATGATGAGGTCTCCTCGGATTGCGTTGAAGCTGATGTGTCGGTGACTTGCCCGTCGGCGGACAGGCGTTCGACCACGGCGCGCTGCCGGCGCAGCGTCACCGGGACCTCGACGTCCTCATCCGCAGAAGCCTGGCGGATGTGCACCTCTTCCTTCAGGACGAGGCGCTTCTCGACGACGAGGATCTCTTCCAGGACCGGGATGATGGTCACCCCGTCCTCGACTCGGGCGACCGGCGCAGCCTCGCCCTCGGCGAGCGTCCGGTTCACCGGCACGCGGGTCACCGCGACGCTGTCGCTGCGCAGGTTCTCGCGCAGGACTTGATCGTGCGTCTCGGTTTCGGTTCTGACCCGGACACGACCGGTATCGACGGCCTGCTTCTCGATCCGGGCGGTCTCCTCGACCACCGGGATCGTGTGCGTCTCACCGGTCGCGAGCCGTGTCGGAGCCTCTCCGTGGCGAGCCGGCACGTGCTGGTCTCGAATATGAGGTTCATCCGTGCTCATGGCCGGCGTGTCCCTCGTAGGGTCGAAGTGCGAGCACATTCGTCGGCCGCCTCGCTATCGGCGAAGCCGGTCGCGCCGCCGCGCACATTCCAGACGGGTGGCGACATCGAGCGTCTCCCTGAGCGGTCCGGCATGAGGTGCATCAGGTGCCGTGGGAGGGCGGCGCCTTCGTGCGGGAGCGAGGACGACCTCGCACTCGCTTCTTTGAGGAGCGGGCGACCCGGATCGCGGCGATCTCGGCTGTAGCTTCCGCCACGAACCGTCGATTACCGATGATGAGGCCAATCGCCGGCTTGATCAGGGCCTGCGTAAGCTCCGGTGATAGGTTTTCGACGGCGCGGCTCATCGTGAAGCGCCTCGATTGAACACTGGGGTTCGTGCACGAGATGCTCTGGATGAGCCCGTTGATGATCTATCAAGGCAGCGAAATACGCAAAGTTCCGCAGATTTACATGCAGGCCTTCTGCACTAATCCGCTTGGTGTTTTCGCACCAATCTGCGCCCTTCGGACCGGTCGGGCAGCGGCTCGGCGCCGATGCCGCGCTCACGCGCCCAGACCACGACCGCGCTGCGCCGGTTGACCCCAAGCTTGCGGTAGAGCCGCGTGACGTGGTTGCGCACGGTATTAGGGGAGAGCCCGAGATCGGCCGCGATGGTGACATCGCTCGCCCCGGCGCAGATGCGCGTGAGCATATCGCGCTCGCGGGTCGTGAGCGCCTCGACGGCTGTCGTCTCGACGTGCGCGCCCGATGGATTGCGCAACGCCGCAAGCTTCTCGATCACGCCGCGGCTGAACCACGAGGCGTCGCCCATCACAGCCTCGATGGCCTGGATCAACTCCTGCTCGTTGCGCTTGCGCTCGGCGATGTCCTGCACGGCGCACAGCACGTACGGCGCATCGGCTATGGTCACCCTCACGGCCGTCAGCGAGCAGGCACACTCCTTGCCGTCCTGCGGTCGCAGCCGAGCCTCGAAGCCACGTACTTGTCCGTGGCGGTCGAGCTGACACCGGAAGCGCTCACGTTCAGTCTCGTCGGTCCAGAGCGCCGCCGCCTCCGCGCGGCTCTCAGGCGTCCCGAACAGCTGTGCGAAGGCTTCGTTGGCACTGGACGGGACGTGTTCGTCCGCGCTCAGGAGCACGGTGGGGATCGGGTTGAGTGAGAACGCCTTGGCGAAGCGCTCCTCGCTGGCTCGCAACTCGGCCTCGGCTTTGCGGCGATCCTCCAGATCCGCGAAGGTGAACAGCATGCACGGGATGCCGCCCGGCATGGCGATGGGGTGACCGGCGACGATGACGTACTTGTCGGCGTCCTTCGGCACGCGCAGGCACGCCTCCATCTGCGGGATGGTCTTGCCGGCATGGAGATGGTCGAGCGCCTGTCTCCTGTGCTCGGCGCCGGTGAGGAGATCGATCTGGCTGAAGGATCGGCCGATGATGTCGTCGCGCGCGTAGCCGGTCAGGTCGAGGAAGCCTTGGTTGACCTTGACGTAGCGCAGGTCAGAGAGACGACAGATGATGGCCGGCGCCGGGTTGGCGCGGAACATGGACTCGAAGCGCGCCTCGGCTTCGTAGCGGTCGCTCACGTCCTGCAGGATCAGGGCCAGGGCACTCGGCCGGCCCTCATCGTCCGTGGTGACGATGTTGCGGATGCGGTGCATCCACACCCGCTCGGGGTTGCGCCACTGGCGCACCTCGACGACCGCATCGTGGAACCGCTCGCCGGCCAGCACGCGGTCGAGTGGGTGCTGAACGGGCCCGATCTCGTGATGGTTGCGGTAGTGCACCACGTAGTTGCGGCGGTACTCGCTCACCGTCTCGCCGAGGTCGTCGAGACCCGCGACGCCGTGCATCGCCAGAGCGGCGGCGTTGGCGTAGGTGATCGTCTGGTCCGGGCGGATCAGGATGACGCCCTCGCTCATGCCGGCCACGATCTGGCGCAACTGAGCCTGGTCCACCGCGATGTCGGCCATATGCACCTCCGTCGCGAAGGCAACGCTCGGACGCTTCGGAGGAGCCGGCCCGATAAGACGCCGCGGAGCGGTGTGGCCTTGCCGTCTCGACCAGTCGCAACTTGGGCCGGCGGCGGCCGGTGAGGAACATCACCTGCACCCAGGTGCCATCGTCCTCGACGACGTGGACACGATAGCTCAGTCCTTCGGCCAGGGCGCGGGCTTGGTCGAGCGTCGTGCTGGCAAGCGTCGCCGTGAACTCGCCGACGTGCGCTGCCATGCTGGCTGCCAGCAATCCGATCTCGACCCCTTCGTTGAAGGATTCGTCGCGGCCGGCAAAGCGCAGGCGCAGGCCAGGTTCGATATGGATGTGGCGCATGACCGGCCCCTTAAGCCAGCCGTCAAAGCAGCGCAAGAATGGTTAACAGTTCGTGTATCCCCCCTTCGGGGATGGCTCGACGAGAATGCTCGGATGAACGTCATCTCTGATTAGGATTAGGTTCAAGGCAGAAGACCCGCGCACGCACAAGTCGCCATCACCAACACTGCGGTGCGCAGGAACGACCCCGTATCTCTGATTTCCAATGAGAGTCGATGTCTAACTGACTGCTGTCCTTCTTGGCAAACTCGCAGGTCAGAGGACGCCTCGTCTGTTCCAACTGGTTCCTTGTGCCAACTGATGGGATCATGATGGCACGGCAGCAGGACGAGGCTGCAGCTATCGGGCAGCCGAGTTGCCTCGTTTTCCGGCGAGTACAGGAGACGCTGGGCTGGTTGCCAACGGAGGGCCGGAGGCGGAACGCCCCAGGCGAACGGCCGGTTGTCGCTCCCGGGTATGCCTCACCGCGCTTTGGGCGAGCCGTGGGGAGGGATGATGGCGGCCGATCCGAAGCCACTCAAGCTGTGGGACCGCGACAAGGGCAAAGCGGTCGAGGAGTTCATGCCCGACCACCAAACGACCTACGAGACGAGGCCGCTGCGCGCCCCGGGGCAGTG
>Ga0164297_10000596_pt1 | contig 43840 bp, 37 predicted proteins | sample GEODES058metaG_FD_113539 | JGI IMG/M metagenome (GOLD analysis project Ga0164297, IMG submission 113539) | Dystrophic lake water microbial communities from Trout Bog Lake, Wisconsin, USA - GEODES058 metaG | ecosystem: Environmental > Aquatic > Freshwater > Lake | place: USA: Trout Bog Lake... | reverse complement strand
TTTTGGCCTGCCCAGCACGATTCGAACGTGCGACCTACGGCTTAGAAGGCCGTTGCTCTATCCATCTGAGCTATGGGCAGTGTGAATAACATTATATATTCAAACTATATGTCTTTAAACCATATTCAAATACATTCAGGCTCAATTAATCTTAAACATTGTTAATGAAAATTAGAGGGATTAATTTTCAACAATTTTATTTAGATAATCTACTGAGATTATTGAATGAACTTGATAAATAGAAGTGGTCGGGGCGGTGGGATTCGAACTCACGACCCTCTGCTCCCAAAGCAGATGCGCTACCAGGCTGCGCTACGCCCCGAACATCTAACATTCTAACCTGTTTTTGAAAACTTTCCTAATTCTTTATGTTTCGTGAGCCATTTATTTTTTTCCAAGCCTCATCAGAGAGCGATTTTCTATCTTCTTTTGATTGGCAAACCTCCGTAATTGCTATGCAAACTTTCATTGGAGACGCTTTAACTGTATTGGCTATAGACTCTAAAAGCCCCATATCTCCAATAAACGCAGGGCCTAAATTAATTCTTCCATCTTCATGATTAACATAGGTAATAGAAATCGGCTGACATTCTGTCAGTGCATCTAAAGCAGCCTGAAACAAGTTAGGTTTAAAAGGTAACACCTCGTGACCATCAGTAGACGTTCCCTCGGGAAAAATACAAATTTGATCACCCTGTTTTAATGCTTGAACCATTTGCTTAGAGACATTCTTGGAGTCACCCTTTAATTGGCGATCTATAAATAATGTATTCAATTGTTTTGCAAACCATCCAAAGACTGGCCACTCACCAACTTCCTTTTTCGCAACAAATCTCATTGGTCGCCAAGCATTAATAACATGAATGTCTAACCAAGAGATATGATTAGATACATATAAAACACCCTCAGAGCTTAGTTTGTCTATTCCAATAATATTTAACTCCACTCCCAATATTTTTAATAATTTTCGACTCCACTCTTTAAGAAGTTGGTTTCTTTGCGTCTGATTAGCAAAACGAAATTGCACAACAACAACAAAAAATCCATACAAGACGTGAAAAAATATTTTTAAATAAGTGAATAAAATCATAGGCTTTATTAATGGTTAATGACGTGTAACAAAAATGACACAATTTCTTCATATCTAAGTCATTCTACTAGGGCTAAATGAACTTCCATGATGCAATATCGAACTATATGGATTTCAGATATTCACTTGGGAACTTCAGGTTGCCAAGCGAATTACCTCCTAGACTTTCTTAAACATAACGACGCACACACATTTTATCTTGTTGGAGATATTATTGACGGCTGGCGCTTAAAAAAATCATGGTATTGGCCCCAAGCCCATAATGATGTGATTCAAAAACTATTAAGAAAAGTTAGAAAAGGTGCCGAGGTTTTTTATATACCAGGCAACCATGATGAAGTTGCTCGCCAATTTGTGGGCATGACTTTTGGTGAGATACAAATTAAGAATGAAATGATTCACACTACAGCCGATGGAAAAAGGTTATGGGTAACTCATGGCGATCTCTTTGATAGCGTCATGCAATACGCAAAATGGCTTGCTTATTTAGGTGATACCGCTTACACCTGTATTTTGGTAGTGAACCGTTGGTTTAACAACATCCGTATCAAACTGGGTTTCCAATACTGGTCTTTATCCCAATACCTTAAACATAAAGTTAAAAACGCAGTGAGTTTTATTGCTGATTTTGAGGCCATTATGGCAAGGGAAGCACGTAAAAGAAAATGTGATGGCGTGGTTTGTGGACATATTCATAAAGCAGAAATCAGAGAAATCGATGGTCTGTTGTATTGCAATGATGGCGACTGGGTCGAAAGTTTAACAGCATTGGTAGAAACCTTTGATGGTGAGTTAAAGATTATTCATTGGCCTCATATTCTTCAAGGCTCTGAAGAGATGGTCCACGACCCCATTGTTATTACTTCACACGCACCATTAAGTGTTCCACTGCAAGCTTTTCCCATAAAGGCTCCAATCGTTGCTAGTACTTCCCAACCTGAACCAACACTAGAGTTAACCCAATGAAAATAATGATTATTACCGATGCTTGGGAACCTCAAGTTAATGGTGTTGTAAGAACTCTTAAACAAACAAGAAAAGAATTAACACTCATGGGTCATGAGGTTGATATGATTACCCCCCTAGAGTTTAAGACTTTCCCTTGCCCAACTTATCCAGATATCTCTTTGTCAATTCTTCCAGCAAAAAAAGTATCGAGAAGAATTAAAACTTTCGAGCCAGATGCTATTCATATTTCGACAGAAGGTCCATTAGGACTTGCAGCTAGGTCATTTGCAATCAGAAATAAGATACCCTATTCAACTGCCTATCACACTAGGTTCCCTGAATATGTTCACGCTAGAACAAAAATTCCCCTTGCTTGGACATACCGCTTCTTAAGATGGTTCCATGGTCCTTCTTGTGCAGTAATGGCACCTACACCTGCGGTGGTTAATGATTTAAAAAAATATGGTTTTGATAACGTTGTCTTATGGAGTAGAGGTGTTGATCTAGATCGATTCCAATATCAAGAATCAAGCTTAATTAATAACCCTAAGCCAGTTTTCCTTTATGTGGGTAGAGTTGCAGTAGAAAAAAATATTGAAGCATTTCTGTCACTGGACTTACCAGGCTCCAAAGTTGTTATTGGCGATGGACCATCATTAAATATGCTTAAAGATAAGTATCCTTCAGCTACCTATTTAGGAGCTAAGGATCAAGCAGACTTACCCCCCTACTATGCTTCAGCTGATGTATTCGTATTTCCAAGTAAAACCGATACCTTTGGTTTAGTTCTTTTAGAAGCAATGGCTTGTGGTCTTCCTGTTGCCGCCTACCCTGTTACAGGACCAATTGATGTTATTGGGGACTCAGGTTCAGGCGTATTAAAAAATGATTTACGTGAAGCTTGTTTAGAGGCCTTAAAAATTCCAAAAGAAAAAGCAATTGCTCACGCAAAACTCTACTCCTGGAGAGCAGCAAGTGAGCAGTTTGCTAAGCACCTTGTTCCAGTGCCTCAAGGTTTAGTTGAAAAAAGTACTGAAATTGAAATCTAGTACTATGAATGAAAAATACTCTATTGACCAAAACCCCCATAAAGGAAACAAGGGAATTACACGGGTTTTCAGAGCTGCGGTCAACTCTTGGAATGGTTTAGTCTTTGCAATACGAGAAGAAAGTGCTTTTCGCCAAGAACTAACGCTAACATGTATTTTGATTCCGATTAGTATGCTGTTGCCAGTGAATACTGTAGAGCATATCGTTTTAATTAGCTCAGTCATCCTAGTTTTAATTGTTGAATTACTCAACTCTAGTGTTGAAGCTGCGATTGATCGAATATCTTTTGAAAAACATGATTTATCTCAACGAGCGAAGGATTTTGGTAGTGCTGCAGTCATGCTTGCATTAATTTTATGTTTTTTTTCATGGGTTTACATACTAATTACCATTTTCCAATCAAACTACTAATAAGCTTATAAAATTCTGACTGTAATCAGTCTGACATTAAATTTAAATATAATTATCATAAATTGAGCAAAGAATTGAACTTATGAAAGAAATACCTAATCCTCTCCAATCTTTAAACTCCATAGGAGAGGGACTGACTACAAAAATTGCAGGAAAATTAACCAGTAAATTTTCTGAAATACAGAAATTTAATAAGTTTGTTAAGATTTTTCCTCTTAACAAAAAAGCCAAGTCCAAAAAACGCCTTAAAAGAATTAAGGCACTACGCAAAACGCTTGCTGAAACACCCGTTTCAGCTCCTGCTATTAAAACGCAAAAACAAAGCCCTATTCAGGTTTATGTTGCTAGGGACGCCTCAGAAATAAAAGAAGCCCAAAGACTTCGCTATCGTGTTTTCGCAGAAGAAATGGGGGCTAGCCTTCCTTACAACGCAGAAGGCCTTGATATAGACGAATTTGACGCTTATTGTGATCACCTTATCGTTCGAGATCGTGAAACTCTTCAAGTTGTTGGAACCTACAGAGTCCTCCCGCCTGAGCAAGCTAAACAAATTGGTCGACTTTACTCTGCGTCTGAATTTGATTTAGCTAGACTTGAGCACCTACTTCCAAAAACTGTTGAAATTGGTCGCTCTTGTGTTCATGAAGATTATCGCTCTGGTGGAGTGATTATGGCTCTATGGGCAGGTCTTGGATCATATATGAAACAAAATGGCTATGAAATCATGCTTGGTTGTGCAAGTGTGCCTATGGGCGATGGCGGTCATTACGCTGCAAGCTTAAACAGAATTTTGCAAGAAAAGTATCTTTCTCCAATAGAGTATCGTACATTTCCAAAACTCCCATTACCTTTAGATAAACTAAACGCAACTCTTGATGTAGAGGCTCCTCCACTCATTAAAGGCTACCTCAGAGTCGGAGCTAAGATTTGTGGTGAACCTGCGTGGGATCCTGACTTCAACACAGCTGATTTCCTTACAATGTTTAGATTGTCAGATATTAATCCAAAATACGCGAAACACTTTTTAGCTGAACACTAAAAATTTTAATAAAGGTCAATGATGTATTCTTTATTGACCTTATTCCAATCTTCAGATTCTTTTTTAAGACTAAATTCCGTTAAAGGATGATCATCTAGCCATTTTTGGGGCAAACTTACTTTGTAACCCTTATTAGTTTGTTGAACCAATATATCTGGAATTTCTTCATGCACCCTACGGCGTGCTAAAACCAATGCCAAGCGCAAACAAAATAACATTCTCCAATCAATAAAGTTATTATTAGATGCTACTTTTGCTAGCTTTCCAATATGACCAAGCAATAAAGCAGATAAGCGCGCTTGATCATTTTTAGAAAATCCCGGCATATCAGCATTCGCTGAAATATATGCAGAGTGCTTGTGGTAACCATTATGAGATATTGATAAACCTATTTCATGCAATCGAGCTGCCCAACCCAATAAAGAAAGATTGTTTATCCTATCTTCATTTTCTGGCATTGGGAATTGCTCTAAAAATAAGGTCGCCAATTGTTCTACCCTTAAGGCCTGCTCGATGTCTACGGAATAACGCTTCATAAACTGTTCTACAGTTACAAAACGCATATCATGATGCTGAGCCCTTCCAAGGAAGTCATACAAAACCCCCATGCGCAAAGCTGCCTCTACAATTTCCATGGATTCAATGCGCAATTCATCAAAGGCTGCAATCATAATTGCTAAACCACCTGGTAATACCTGTCGGCGGTCAGGCTTTAAACCTATTAAAGTAGATGCTTGCATAAAATCTGATTCAATTAAGGAACTTTTTAGATTTTCAAGTCCATCACGCGTAATTAAACCACTAGAGTCGAATCCGTTATATCCGCCACTCATCCCATCAAAACCATTTAATACAATGAGCTCTGCAATTGCTTTAGCCGTACCTGAAGAACCAATGACTTGATCCCAGCCTTTTTTGCGATACTCTTTTGCAATAATTTGAATCTCTTGGCGAGCCGCAAGTTCTGCTTGTTTAAAACTATAACTATCTATAGCTCCGTTAACAAAAAATCGTTGACTGTGTGATACACAACCAATATATAAAGATTCCATTAGCTTAGCTTCGTAACCTTGGCCAATAATAAATTCAGTTGACCCACCACCGATATCAATCACTAATCGGTTACCCGTATTAGCAGGAGCACCATGAGAAGCTCCAACATATACCAAACGGGCCTCTTCCCGACCAGCTATAACCTCAATTGTAAAACCAAGAGCTAATTCTGCTTGTTGAATGAATTGAGATGCGTTTCGAGCAACACGTAATGTATTGGTAGCTACAGCCCTAACCTGCATAGGAGAAAAACTTCTGAGCCGTTCTCCAAATCTCCGAATTGAACTAAGACCCCGTGCAATGGCCTCAGCATCAAGATTTTTTTCACTATCTAAACCTGCTGCCAACTTTATAGGGTCACGTAAAGTATCAACTGGACGTAGCTGATAACCTGAGGGAGTCTCTAAAATTTGGGCAACCACCATCCTAAAACTATTAGAGCCTAAATCTACCGAAGCGATTAACTTAGGTTCTGTATCTTTTTTTCCGGAGGATTGTAGTTCGAAAGCCATACTTTCTTTGATATTTTATACTTAGGAATAATATTTCATTTCTATGATATTTTAATGAATTACTATCATCATGTTGAAATATTTAAATGAAAAATCAATTGAGATGAATAATACACATATTCCACTCCTGAATCGAGAAATCGGATTGTTGGAATTCAATTCAAGAGTGCTTGCTCAAGCTGAGGACAAGAATGTTCCACTCCTTGAAAGATTGAGGTATGTTTGTATCGTTTCTAGCAATATGGATGAGTTTTTTGAGATTCGTATGGCTGGCCTCAAAGCCCAACTTGCTGAAAGTCCTCATAAAATTTTAGAAGATGGCTCCACAATCATGGAGTCTTATGAACGAATTACACAATTTGCACACTCTTTAGTTGCTAAAAAATATAGCCTCTTGCAAGAGGCAATTTTGCCTGATCTTGCTCATGAAAAGGTACATTTTAAATACCATTCAGCTTGGATTCCTAAACTTCATCAATGGGCAAAAGATTTTTTTCATCGTGAACTTGTACCCCTTCTCACCCCTATTGCACTTGATCCAGCGCATCCTTTTCCTAGGGTTATCAATAAAAGTCTTAACTTTTTAGTAGCTCTTGAAGGAAAAGACTCGTTTGGAAGAAATGCCTCACTCGCTGTAGTTCAAGCACCAAGATCTCTTCCAAGAGTTGTCAGACTTCCAAAACAATTTGAAACTCCAGGTGAAACTAGCTTTATTTTGCTCTCCTCATTTATGCAAGCATTTGTTGGAGAGCTATTCCCTGGTATAAAAGTGACTGGTTGTTACCAATTTAGAGTAACCAGAAATTCTGACCTTTTTGTATCTGAGGATGACATTACAGACCTTAGAAGCGCCCTCCAAGGCGAGTTACCAACACGCCACCTTGGAGATGCAGTTCGCCTAGAAATAACAGCTAACACCCCCGATAATCTTGTTGAGAGGATTCTTATAGAATCTAATCTACAAGAATCGGATTGTTATCGCGTGAATGGTCCTGTTAATTTAGTTCGTTTGGCACAAATTCCTGAACTGATCGAACGTCCGGATCTTAAATTTCAAATTGCTAACCCCAAAATACCAAATGTATTTTTAGGTGAAGAATCTATTTTCGACATAATTCGTAAAAGAGATATTCTCTTGCACCATCCTTATGAAAGTTTCGAACCAGTTTTAGAACTCCTAAGACAAGCAGCTAGAGACCCAGATGTCCTCGCAATTAAGCAAACTGTTTACCGCACTGGAGATGAATCATTAGTCATGGATGCGCTAATGGAGGCCGCTAAAAATGGTAAAGAAGTTACAGTTGTTGTTGAATTATTGGCACGTTTTGACGAGCAAACAAATCTTCAATGGGCAGCAAAATTAGAGGCTGTAGGGGCACACGTTATTTATGGGGTCGTTGGCCACAAATGTCATGCCAAAATGCTTTTAATAGTAAGAAGTGAGTTTATTCCTGGGTCTCGAGGAAAATCAAAATCAATTCTACGAAGATATGCACACTTAGGCACTGGCAATTACCATCCCCGTACCGCTAAGCTTTATACAGACTTTGGATTGTTGACTGCTGATGAACAAATGACCTCTGATATGCATTTTGTTTTTCAGCAATTAACGGGTACCGGAAAACAAATTTCTTTATCTCGTTTATGGCAATCACCATTTACGATGCAAGAAGAAATTATTAAGCATATTCGAAATGAAACCAGAGCAGCTAAGAGTGGTAAAAAAGCCCACATTATGGCTAAAATGAATGCGCTACTTGAACCTAGCGTGATTCAAGAGCTCTATAGAGCCTCACAAGCAGGAGTAAAAATTGATCTAATTATTCGTGGGGTATGTGCTCTCATGCCAGGTGTCCCAGGCTTATCAGAAAATATAAAAGTTAGATCAATCATTGGTAGGTTTTTAGAGCATCATCGTATCTATTATTTCTACGCCAACGGAGTAGAAAAGGTTTATCTATCAAGTGCCGATTGGATGGATAGAAACCTTTACAGAAGAGTTGAAGTGGCATTTCCTATTTCGAATCCCGAAATTAAAGCTAGAGTAATAAATGAAGGTCTTAAAACATTACTTCAAGATAATCGAGCAGCTTGGGTTATGCAATCAGAAGGTCATTACCAAAGAATAAAATCTAAAAGCAAATACCCTTTTGTAGGGCAGTTAGAACTACTTAAAAAAATTCAGAGTTAGCAAATTTAAGAATGCGTTAAACGATCTTTGTTAAAGGTCATAGAAAAAATACTCCCTACCCCTAGAGTACTTTCAATATTGAGCTGTGCGTTATGGCGCAATGCCACGTGTTTAACAATTGCTAATCCTAAACCAGTTCCACCAGTATCCCTCGATCTACTTCTATCCACACGATAAAAACGCTCTGTAACTCTTGGTATATGTTCTGGTGCAATTCCAATACCCGTATCACGCACAGAGTAAACTGCTCCATTAATTTGATTATCTTCCCAATAAACTTGAATAGTTCCACCCTCTGGAGTGTACCTAATAGCATTTGTTAACAAATTACCAAACGCTGAAAAAATCTCATTTTCTGAGCCTAAAATATTTTTGGATGACTCAATTGACACTCGAATTAGATGCCTGCCATTTGATAAGCTCTTACCATCCTCAACAATTCTTTGAATTAAATCATGAACATTAACAATGGCAGTTTTAGATGACACTGGGCTGTTATCAAGTCTAGTTAATATCAATAATTCCTCTACCAAGGTCAACATTCTAGTTGCTTGAGCACTCATCATCAAAATGTATTTTTTACGCTCAGCCTCGCTTAAAGGAATGTCTTTTATTGTTTCCAAAAATCCATTAAGAACAGTAAGCGGTGTTCTTAACTCATGAGAAACGTTCGCCACAAAATCTTGGCGCATAGATTCGTTTCTTTTCAAAATCGTAATGTCTTGACTGAGTAATAATTTTCTATTTTCACCATAGGGAAAAATTTGTAATAACAACATCAAATTTCCATTTACACCCATAAAATCTAAATTGAGTGGCTCAGAAAAATTCGACTGATTCATATACTTTACAAAATCAGGGTGTCTTAATAAAAAGGTGATTGGTTGACGGGCATCTCTTAAAGGATCTAAGCGAAGGTGCTCTCTACAAATATTGTTACACCATTCAATTTGATCAGATTCGTCTAACAAGACTAAACCATTTGGAGAAGCCTGAACCGCTTGGATAAACCTTTTGTATTCAACCTCAGAGCGAAGAATCTCTTGACGCCACTCCTTAGATTTTCTTTCGAGGTTAATAAATATTTGCTGCCACATACCTAAACCACGGTGATGACCTATTAAATCATCACTCACCAAGGCTTTTAAAAGACGATATTGATTCCAAGACTGATAAGCAACAAATAAGGATAAGCAAAGGATGCAGAACAAAATACCGCTAGCAAGAGAAAAGAAGTGCCCCCATATGGCACTCAATATAAATATTGAGCCTAAACTATAGACAATGCGGAGCCCCATGATGATCATGGAAGCTATTATTTCACGAAACGAGTGAAGGGTTACGTGTTAGACGATATCCACTTCCACGAACAGTTTCAATCATCGTCTCACAACCAACCGGAGCAAGGGCTGCTCTTAAGCGCTTGATGTGAACATCGACTGTTCTTTCCTCAACAAAAACATGGTCGCCCCAAACTTTGTCCAACAGTTGACCACGGGCATGGACTCGCTCAGGATTTGCCATCAAAAAACGCAACAATCGAAATTCAGTTGGTCCTAACTCAATTTTCTGCATTTCATCATGATTTTGGAAAGTCACGCGGTGTGTCGTTGGGTCCAATTTAAGAGCATTAATTTCAATGACCTCATCAGTTAACTGTGGCGATTTACGGCGTAAAACAGCTCTGATTCGAGCAATGAGCTCTTTAGGAGAAAATGGCTTTGTTAAATAATCATCAGCGCCTGCGTCTAATCCAGCAATCTTATCCATCTCTTCTGAACGTGCAGTCAAGAAAATGATTGGTATATCTTTTGTACGGTCATTATTGCGCAAATCTTTTGCAAACTGTATTCCAGATTTGCCTGGTAGCATCCAATCAAGAACGATTAAATCAGGCAGTACATCTCTCATCAGCATTGCTGCTTGGTCTGCCTGAAATGCTCTAACAGGTAAAAAACCTTCATGACTTAAATTGACAGAAATTAATTCTGCAATAGATGGTTCGTCTTCAACGATAAGGATACTACTTGCCATATTATTTGTTCGCCTCTTGAATAAGTTGCTCATGCGGGAGGTGTCTAACATCCATCCCTTTATCAACATAAATCACAAACTCAGAAATATTTTTTGCATGATCGCCAATTCTTTCAACTGCCTTAGCAATAAATAAAATCTCAAGAGCAGTAGAAATAATGCGTGGATCTTCACTCATGTATGAGTTTAATTTACGTACAAATCCTCTAAACTCATTGTCGATCTCAATATCATCCGCAACAATACTTGCCGCAGCTTTTGAATCCATTCTTGCAAAAGCGTCTAATGAACGGCGTAACAAACCTAAAGCCATTTGACCAGCAATACGAATCTCAGCTACGTTAATTTGATAAGGTGCATTAACTTCAACTACCTTCTTGATTCTTGCAGCAATGTGATCAGCTTCGTCTCCAACACGCTCCAAGTTTGAAATCGCTTTAGCAATCGCTAAAACTAAACGTAAGTCTTTTGCAGTTGGTTGACGACGAGCAAGAATCTCAGCACACTCTTTGTCAATCATAATTTCAAACTCGTTAACATCTTTTTCTTTTGCAAGAACACTTGATGCTAACTCTGCATCCATAGTTGAAAAAGCTTTCATTGCAGTCGCAACCTGCGTCTCAACCAAACCACCCATTTCAAGTAAATGAGCGTTAATAGCATTTAAATCTGCATCAAATTGTGAGGAAAGGTGTCTTTCAGTCATTTTGTTCTCCTATGTTCAATAACGTTAACCAAAACGACCAGTGATGTAATCTTCTGTTTCTTTACGATCAGGCTTTAAAAATATTTGCTTTGTTTCGTTAAATTCAATTAACTCGCCAAGATACATAAAAGCTGTAAAGTCAGAAACACGGGCTGCTTGTTGCATGTTATGCGTAACAATGGCAACTGTATAGTCATTTTTCAATTCATGAACTAGTTCTTCAACTTTGCCAGTAGAAATTGGGTCTAAAGCTGAAGTTGGCTCGTCAAGTAATAGTACTGATGGTTTAACCGCAACACCTCTCGCAATACACAAACGTTGTTGCTGACCACCTGATAATGATAAGCCGCTCTGATTGAGTTTTTCTTTTACTTCATTCCATAAAGCAGCTTTATTGAGAGCCCATTCAACACGCTCATCCATGTCTGCCTTATTGAGGTTTTCGTAAAGTTTTACACCAAAAGCAATATTGTCATAGATTGACATTGGGAATGGAGTAGGCTTTTGGAAAATCATACCAACCTTAGAACGCAATAAGTTTAAATCACGAGCTTTATCAAGGATATTCTCGCCATATAGGTTGATTTCACCCTCAGCCCTTTGACCAGGATACAAATCATACATACGGTTAAAAGTTCTTAACAAGGTGGATTTACCGCAACCTGATGGACCAATAAATGCAGTAACTTTGTTTTCTGCAATGTTTAAATTGATGCCTTTTAAACCCTTAAACTTTCCATAGTAGAAATCCAAGTTACGAACTTCAATGGCGTTTTTCAAATTAGATGTGTTCTGCGTCATGATTTCTCTCTAAAAAATACGCGGGCAAGAATGTTAAGGCCCAATACAGTTAAGGTAATAAGAAGTGCTCCACCCCAAGCTAAATTTACCCAGTTCTCATATGGACTGAGGGCAAACTGATAAATAACCACTGGCAAATTAGACATTGGTTTATTCATGTTGGTTGAAAAGAACTGATTGTTCAAAGCGGTAAATAACAATGGTGCAGTCTCACCACTAACACGAGCAACAGCTAATAAGATACCCGTCATAACACCACTTTTCGCGGCTCTTAAAATTACTGATAAAGAAACTTTCCACTTCGGAGTTCCTAAAGCATAAGCAGCTTCTCTTAAAGTCCCAGGAACTAAACGAAGCATGTTTTCCGTAGTTTTCAAAATCACAGGAACTGCTAGCAATGACAAAGCAACGGTTCCAGCCCAACCTGAAAAATGCTTAACCTGGGCAACGTAAATTGCATAAACGAAAAGTCCAATCACAATTGATGGCGCAGACAACATAATGTCTGTTACAAATCTTGTGATGCCAGCAATCTTGCTTCGATCGCCATACTCTGCCATGAAAATACCTGCTAAAACTCCAATAGGTGTGCTGATTAATGTACAAGAGACAACCATCATGAGCGAACCTACGATAGCATTGGCAAGTCCACCACCTGCAGAACCTGCAGCAGGAGTACTCTCTGTAAAGAAGTTACCATTTAAAGCAGCAAAGCCTTTTGTAAATAGAATGAATAAAATCCAAAGTAAAACAATCATTCCTAACGCCATAGCCAATAAGGAAAGTGTTAAACCAACCTTATTTGCGCGTTTTCTTCTGTTGTAAATTCCGATATCCATAATTAACTCTTCGCCCCTTTTTGTTTTTCCATTCTCACTAGCATCCATTTAGCAAGTGATAGCACAATGAAGGTAATAATGAAAAGTGCCAAGCCTAGTGCAAATAGAGAAGAGTAATGTAAGCCTGGCTCTGCCTCACCAAACTCATTGGCAAGAGTTGAAGCAATTGAAGAACCTGGTGCAAATAAAGAAGCTTTAATACGATGAGCGTTACCAATCACAAAAGTTACGGCCATCGTTTCACCTAAGGCCCGTCCCAGTCCTAACATAACACCACCGACAACACCAGCCTGCGTATATGGCAACACGACACGAGTTACAACTTCCCAAGTAGTACAACCAATACCATATGCAGACTCTTTTAAAACTGGCGGGACGATTTCAAACACGTCACGCATAACAGAAGTAATAAAAGGGACCACCATAAAAGCAAGAATTAATGCAGCACACAACAAACCAATTCCATTTGGTGCCCCAGAAAACAAAACTCCAATAACAGGAATCTGCCCAATCGTTGAAGTCAATGCAGGTTGAACGTAATCTGCAAATAATGGTGCAAAGACAAACAATCCAAACATACCGTAAATAATGGATGGCACAGCTGCAAGTAATTCAACTGCAGTTCCTAAAGGTCTTCTTAACCAACTAGGACACATCTCTGTCAAAAATACCGCAATACCAAAACTAATTGGAACAGCCATTAACAAGGCTAAAACAGCTGTTACTAACGTCCCGTAAATAGAGGTTAATCCACCAAACTTCTGGTTAACAACATCCCATTCAGAACTAAAGAAAAAACCTGGACCAAATGTGCTTAAAGCTGGCCAAGATGTAATGATTAATGAAATTAAAATCCCTGCTAAAACTATTAAAACAAGGGATGCAAAGAATAAAGTAAGTTTATGAAAAAGAAAATCTTGAATTCTTTGCGTGCGTACTATTTTGGCGGTTTGGGGAGTTAATTGAATCCCAGTTGAAGTACCAGACATTTTATTTTCCATAAAAACTTTAAAGAAAGATTCACCCCAGTAATAAAACTGGGGTGAAATACCTAATTACTTAGCGATTTGTGACCAAACGTTTTTAGCAATGTAATTAGTTACATTTGCAGGTAATGGGACATACTCTAATTCAGAAGCAATCTTGCCACCCTCTTTAAATGACCATTCAAAGAATTTCAAAGTTTCAGCAGACTTTTCTTTGCTTGTAGGATTTTTATACATCACAATAAATGTACCACCAACGATTGGCCATGAATTTGCGCCAGGCTGGTTTGTCAATGAAATTCCCATACCAGGAACACTCTCCCAATTTGCTCCAGCAGCTGCAGCTTTAAATGAATCTAAACTTGGAGATACAAATTTGCCATCTGCATTCTTAATCTTCGCATAAGTCATTTTGTTAAGTTTTGCGTATGCATACTCAACATAACCAATTGACCCCTTAATACGAGTAACGTTTGCTGAAACACCTTCGTTACCTTTTCCACCCACAGTTGAATCAGCAGGCCACTTAACTGTAGCACCTTGACCTACAGAATTTTTCCATGCAGAAGAAGCTTTAGAAAGATAGTCAGTAAATACTGCTGTTGTTCCAGAGCCATCTGAACGGGTAACAACAGTAATTGCTTGAGATGGCAACTTAACACCTGGATTAACTGAAGCAATTTGAGGAGCATTCCAGTTTGTAATGTCGCCACGGAAGATTGCAGCTAATGTGTCACCATCCAACATCAACTGACCAGGATTCACGTCTGGGAGATTTACTACAGGTACTACCCCACCAACGATTGTTGGAAACTGAACCATGCCATCTTTATCTAAATCAGAACCACTTAAAGGAGCATCTGTTGCACCGAAATCAACAGTCTTCTCACGAATCTGTTTTATTCCACCAGATGATCCAATGGAAGCATAATTTACACTATTTTTTGTGACTTTTTTATATTCTTCAGCCCATTTAGAAATAACTGGAGCAACAAAGGAAGAACCAGCCCCCGTAATGTCAACAGCAAATACGTTAAGAGACGCTGTAACTAAAATTCCAGCCAGAGATACGTTAATAAATTTAATACGCATTTTTATCCTCATTTCAAATTGTCAAATGACCATACAACTTTAATGCTTGAATATGAGAGAATTATGACAAAATCGTGATGTGTCATCAATTTATAATAAAAATCCTTAAGAATCAAATACTTTTAACTAGCTTTCGGAACTTTTGAAGCAATTTTTTCAGCTAAAGATTGAGCTATTGACTGCTCTGTTGCCTCAACCATAACCCTTAAAACTGGCTCCGTACCAGAAGCACGTACCAAAATACGACCATTTTTTCCTAACTCTTGCATTACTTCAGCTTGAATTTGCTGAAATTGTGGGTCGTTTTTCCAATCAAAGTCTTTTTTGTAACGAACGTTTACCAATGACTGCGGATACATTTTTACAGTATTTAAACGCTCGGAAATACTAATACCACTTTTTCTAACCGTGGCTAAGACTTGTAATGCTGCAACAATTCCGTCCCCAGTTGTGTGTTTGTCTAAAAATATTAAGTGACCAGAGCTTTCTCCGCCCATCATCCAATCTTTTTGCTTTAATTTTTCTAAAACATAGCGATCACCAACAGAAGCTCTTTCAAAGGGAACGCCCAAATCAGCAAAAGCATTCTCAATGGCAATATTGGTCATTAGAGTTCCCACCGCTCCACGAACTTCCTTACCAGACTCAATTCGGTCTTTTGCAACTAAATACAAAAGCTCATCACCGTTAAATAGTCGACCCTGTGAATCAATCATTTGTAATCTATCAGCATCGCCATCCAAAGCAATCCCATAGTCTGCTCCTTTGGAAATGACCTCTTGGATACACGCTTGGGGTGAAGTAGCACCCACACCATCATTAATATTCATTCCATTTGGTTGGTTGGCAATAGCAATAACTTCTGCACCAAGTTCATGAAAAACATTGGGGGCAATGTGGTACGCAGCTCCATTAGCACAATCAACAACTAACTTTAAGCCATGCAGATCATACTGATTAGGGAAACTGCTTTTACAAAACTCAATATATCTTCCTGCAGCATCATCTAGTCTTCTTACTTTACCCATTGCCATCGAAGATGCGCATACAAAAGGCTGATCTAGCATCGCTTCTATTTGATTCTCAAGCTCATCTGGTAACTTATCGCCATTTGCTGAGAAGAACTTAATACCATTATCTTGATAAGGATTGTGCGAAGCGGAAATGACAACGCCAGCAGATAAACGTAATGCTCTAGTTAAATAAGCAACGCCTGGTGTTGGTATAGGTCCGCACAAAACAACGTCAACTCCAGCCGCTGTAAAACCCGCTTCAAGGGCTGACTCAAGCATATACCCGGAGATTCTTGTATCTTTACCAATCAAAACTGTTGGTCTGCCATGTGCATCATGATCAGCCGAAAATACTTTGCCAGCAGCATAGCCAAGTCGCATTACAAAATCAGGAGTAATAGGAGATAGCCCAACCTCACCCCGAATACCATCAGTGCCAAAATATTTTCTTTTCATGGTTTTATTTTAGTATGAATCAGATTAAATTCTCTGATTGCATAGCGCTCCAAATTTTTATTGCTTCTACGGTTGGTCTTACATCATGTACCCGAACTACCTTTGCTCCTCGCTCAATAGCCAAAATTGAAGCTATTACACTCGCGTTACTAAGTTGATCAGTAGGCTTAGAAAGAATTTTCGACAAAGTTTTTTTTCTGGATAAACCAACCAATAAGGTTGTTCCATTTAAGGGTAATTGATTGAGTCGATGTAATAAAGTTAAATTATGTTGTACCGTTTTTCCAAAACCAAAACCAGGATCAATCGCGATCCTCTCTCTTAAAATTCCTTGATAAACAAGCGATTCAATACGATCTTTTAAAAATTGCCCTACTTCGTTAACTACATTTTCATAGTTTGGTTGGTCTTGCATCGTTTGAGGATTTTTTTGCATATGCATGACGCATAAACCAACGTTATCGGAAGATAAAGCAGCTGCAATATTTTCCTGGTCTTGAAATCCTCTAATATCATTTAATATATCAACACCCGCCTCCAAAGCTTTTTGCATTGTTTGGCCTTTGTAGGTATCAATTGACAGAGCTACATTTGTACCTTGTAGTTTTTCTAGAATAGGCAATACCCTATCCAACTCTTCTTGAACTGAAATAGGCTCCATACCAGGCTGGGTCGATTCACCACCAATATCAATGATTTTTGCCCCATCCTCTATCATTTGATAGGCATGGTCAAGAGCTCTTGAGGAGTCGTAAAATTTACCACCGTCTGAAAAAGAATTCGGCGTTACGTTCAAAATCCCCATAACAATAGGCGAGGGATTTTGCACCCAATCAAAAGTAAAACGCCCACAGTTCCATACTGTGGGCATATCATCGTTTAATTCCATCTTTAAGCAGTTGCTGGGGAGTTCCCTTGCGCAGGTGTTATCGTTGGATTATCACCACCTGGAGTGTTCACCGAGTCAGATACTTTTGGTGGTCTTGGTGGATTACCAGCCATAATATCGTTGACCTGATCCGCATCAATGGTTTCCCACTCTAATAACGCAGTTACCATTGATTCAACCTTGTCGCGGTTTGTTTCTAGAAGATGTTTAGCGACAGCATACTGATTATCTAATAGAGATCTAATCTCAGCGTCAACCTTCTGCTGAGTAGCCTCAGATACAGTTTTGGAATTCATTCTTCCAAATATACCCTCGGACTCAGTATCCACATAAACCATCGTACCTAAAGATTCGCTCATGCCATATCTTGTCACCATATCGCGAGCCATTTTGGTAGCGCGTTCAAAGTCATTCGATGCGCCAGTACTCATAGAGTTTAAAAATACCTCTTCAGCAGCCCTACCTCCAAATAAAATCGCCAACTCTTCTAACATACGATCTTTATATAGATTCACACGATCAAATTCAGGTAACTGCCAAGTCACACCTAAAGCCATTCCACGAGGCATGATTGTTACTTTGTGAACAGGATCGGCCTTCGGTAATAATTTTGCAACTACAGCATGTCCTGATTCATGATAAGCAGTATTACGATGCTCATCTTCACGCATAACAGCAGACTTTCTCTCAGGTCCCATGTAGATTTTATCTTTGGCATCCTCGAAATCACTCATATCAACTGCTCGCTTATTTCTTCTAGCAGCAAACAAAGCAGCTTCATTAACAAGGTTCGCTAAATCAGCACCTGAGAAACCTGGAGTACCACGTGCTAAAACCGCAGCATCAACGTCAGCGTTAATTGGAACTTTACGCATATGGACTTTAATGATTTGCTCACGACCACGAATATCAGGTAAGCCAACAAAGACTTGACGGTCAAACCTTCCTGGACGAAGTAATGCTTTATCTAAAACATCTGAGCGATTTGTTGCAGCAATAACAATCACACCACTGTTCGCTTCAAAACCATCCATCTCTACAAGCATTTGATTGAGAGTTTGTTCTCTTTCATCATTACCGCCACCAGTTCCAGCTCCACGATGACGACCAACAGCATCAATTTCGTCAATGAAAATAATGCAAGGTGCTTGCTTCTTGGCATTTTCAAACATGTCACGTACACGTGCTGCTCCAACACCAACAAACATTTCAACGAAGTCAGAACCTGAAATAGAAAAGAAGGGTACTTTAGCTTCCCCTGCAATAGCTCTAGCTAAAAGCGTTTTACCGGTTCCTGGAGGACCAACTAAAAGTACCCCACGAGGTATTCTTCCACCGAGTTTTTGAAACTTTGTAGGATCCTTCAAAAAGTCTACTAACTCTGAAACTTCGGATTTTGCCTCATCACAACCAGCAACATCCCCAAAATTTACAGAGTTGCTATTCTCGTCAATTAACCGTGCTTTGGACTTACCAAAAGAAAATGCTCCTCCCTTACCGCCACCTTGCATTTGGCGCATCATGAAGAACCAAAAACCTATAATTAATAATGTAGGACCTAAGTAATATAAGGCAGATACAAGAACATTAGGCTCATCTTCTGCCTTACCAGTTACTTGGACACCATACTTCATTAAATCACCAACCATCCAAATATCACCCGGTGAAATAATGTTATAACGATTGCCATCCACAGCAGTTACCTGTAGTGTTCGTCCCTGTACATCAACACGACGTACCTTGCCAGCTTTGGCATCGTCCATAAACTGTGAGTAAGTTACCTGATTTTGAGAACCAGACTTATCAAATTGTTTAAAGAAAGTGAAAACGACAAGGGCTACTATTAGCCAAATGCCAACTTTTTGCATCGTTTGATTATTCAAAATATCTCCAAAATCCGAAAAATTCGGTACATGTAGAGTAGATAATTCTACAACCCATTATTTTCAAGTGCCTAGGTAAAAATAAATATATTCCATTCTTCTCCTATTTTGTCCAATTGTCAATAAATACAAAGGCTTAGAAAAAAATGCTATTTGTTACTTTAAAAACCTTCCCAGGAGAAAGGTCTCTGCAGATCGATTTCTTGATGCTGAAGGTTTTCTAGGAGCGACAATTTTGAATACTTTTTTAAAAGACTCAACAATTTGACTATATCCACTGCCGTGAAAGCATTTGATAAGGAGTGCTCCATCAGTCCTCAAATGTGCCTGAGAAAACTCAAGAGCTAACTCTGCAAGATGTCCCATTCTGGCAGCATCAGCAACCGCTACCCCGGATAAATTGGGCGCCATGTCTGATAAGACTAGATCTACTTTTTGGATATTTTGGTCATTTTCAGTGAAAATAACCTTCTCTAATTGGCGAAGTACTTCGTCCTCCCGAAAATCACCCTGTAAGAATGTCACATCGGCTATATCTTCCATCGGGAGTAAATCAATGGCAACAATCTTTCCATCAGGTTTTCCAGGCTCAATCAAAGGATTTTTTTTACCAAGTTCAACCAATCTATTTCTAGCATATTGACTCCAACTACCAGGAGCGCTTCCTAAATCAACAACTGTCATGCCAGCTTGTATGAGGTGATCTTGATCATCAATTTCTTTGAGTTTATAGGCGGCTCTTGCGCGATACCCATCTTTTTGAGCCATCTTGACATATGGGTCATTCAAATGATCTTGGAGCCAATCTTTATTAAATTTATTTTTCGACACAATAGATTTTAAAAAACACTTTCTGTAATGAGTGAAGTCAGCGATAATACACTACATGACTATTTTAGAACTTGATTCAACAACACGCTCAGATCTTCGCTCAAAAGCCCACAGCATATCCCCTACGGTAATGATTGGTGCTGATGGTTTAACCATAGGGGTTCTCAAAGAGGCTGAAATCGCTTTAAGTTCCCATGAGTTAATCAAAATCAGAGTTTTAGGAGATGACAGAGAAGCTCGACTAGAAATTTATGACGAAATCTGTGACAAACTAAATGCAGCCAAAGTTCAACATATTGGTAAATTACTCGTAATTTATCGTCCTAATTTACATAAAACACCATCAAGTAAACCTTCTAAATCCACTAGAAACGAAGATAATTTTGGCGCCCCTAGAACGGTGATGGTCAAAAAATTTACCAGAAACCCTCAAAAAAGACCTAAGGCAGTAGCCACAAAGATTTTAGGTAATGAGCGCGTTGCTGCAGGGGGTCAAATCAAACGCGCCAAGCCTCGCCAAAAAAGCCTAAAAAAACGTCAACTCTCTTAAGCAAAGTAACTCTTAGCTGTGGTTTTGCTTGCCAACCAAAATACAGAAAAACTAGCAAAAACCTCAACTGTGAAAAGCAGACTCGATATGTGATGGAGTTTTGAAAATTCTGTTGCTTGAGGTGACATCATTACAGGAGCACCATTGTTAAGAGCAGTTTCGCGTAAATCACTCATCCAAGGCTGAATGACAAAAGTACCTATTACTGTCAAACAAATACACAACAGTAAAAGCCAGCGTATGAGTTTAAAGTTATTTAAGTCTCTTTTCACCAACAAATTGGCATAGATTAATAAGAAGACACAGCAAACCAAACTAACAAAACTGGTGTTTTTAAAAATTTCTCCAGCTATTATTCCGGCAACTTGCTTGTCATCCAAAACACTAAAAAGCGTTGGGGTTACCAAAAAACCAACCGCAACAAGGCAACCCAACCACAGGCCTGATATTAATATGAAGAATCGTTGCGCTAAGAAAATATTGAAACCCCAAAAAATTATGCTTAGATGTATTGAACTGCAATAATCTCAACTTCACGATCACCGCCAGGAGTATTGACATGAACAACATCTCCAGCCTCTTTTCGAATAAGAGCACGTGCAATGGGTGAACTGATTGAAATTTTATTTACCTCAAGATCTGCCTCATCATCACCTACAATTTGATAAGTCATTTTTGTTCCATCTTCTAGGTTCTCTAACTCAACCGTTGCACCAAATACTACTTTTCCATCAGCATCTATTAATGATGGATCAATGATTTGAGCTGCAGCTAACTTACTTTCAACTTCTTTGATTCTACCTTCAATAAAAGCCTGCTTTTCTTTAGCAGCATCGTACTCAGCATTTTCAGATAAGTCACCCTGAGCGCGTGCTTCAGAAATTGCATTAATAACAGCTGGACGCTCAACAGACTTTAAACGATGTAACTCATCTTTAAGGCGCTCTGCACCAGTTTTAGTAATAGGAATAGTACTCATAAAATCAACTTTGTAAAAAATTTATTGTAAAGATTGGTGCAAACTTTGCAAGTCATAGACCTCAAGCTCGTTGATGGCTCGTAAACCCTCAACTGCAGCTCTAGCAGCACTAATGGTTGTGTAATACGTTACTTTATTCGATTGAGAAGTCGTTCGAATAGATCTTGAATCAGCAATTTCACCTCTATTTTCATCAACAGTAGTGAAAACTAGGCTAATTTCTCCATTTTTAATCAAATCAACAATATCAGGACGCCCCTCTTTAACTTTGTTCACTGATTTCACTGGAATTCCGGCCGCCTCAATTGCTTTAGCAGTTCCACGTGTTGCGACAATTGGGTAACCCATCTCATGAAGGATTTTTGCTACTTCTACTGCGCGAGCTTTATCACTATTCTTAACCGATAACAAAACAGTTCCGCTGCTTGGGAGCAAAGTACTTGCAGCTAATTGAGATTTAAATAAGGCCTCTCCAAAAGTTCTTCCCACACCCATGACTTCTCCAGTAGATCGCATTTCAGGGCCTAAAATTGGATCAACTCCTGGGAACTTATTAAATGGGAAAACCGCTTCTTTAACAGAGTAATAAGCAGGTTTTACCTCTTCACCAATACCTTGATCATCCAAAGACTTTCCTGCCATACATCTTGCAGCTATCTTTGCTAAAGGTAAACCTGTCGCTTTAGATACAAAAGGAACTGTTCTTGAAGCTCTTGGATTTACTTCTAATACGTACACAATATCTTTACCATCAATTTGCTGAATAGCAAATTGAACGTTCATCAATCCAACAACGTGTAAACCCATAGCCATTGCCTGTGTTTGACGACGTAATTCTTCAATAGTCTCTTGGGAAAGTGTGTAAGGTGGTAATGAGCAAGCGGAATCGCCAGAGTGAACACCTGCTTGTTCAATATGCTCCATTACTCCACCAATGAAAACTCTTTTTCCATCACTGATGCAATCCACATCACATTCAATAGCTTCATTTAAGAAACGATCTAATAATACTGGTGAGTCATGCGAAACTTTTACAGCTTCACGCATATATCTCTGTAGATCTGTACCATCATTAACAATTTCCATAGCGCGGCCACCCAATACATAGGATGGGCGAACCACTAAAGGATAGCCAATTTCTTGAGCTAGTCTTAATGCTTCATCTTCAGTACGCGCAGTTCTATTAGGCGGTTGTCTGAGCTTTAATTCATTCAGTAATTTTTGGAAACGCTCACGGTCTTCAGCAGCATCAATCATGTCTGGGGAAGTTCCAATAATAGGAACTCCATTGGCTTCTAGATCTAACGCAAGTTTTAAAGGCGTCTGTCCACCATACTGCACAATGACTCCAAGAGGCTTTTCTAAAGCAACTATTTCTAAAACATCTTCTAATGTTAATGATTCAAAATAGAGTCTATCTGAAGTATCGTAGTCAGTTGATACTGTTTCCGGATTACAGTTGATCATGATGGTCTCATAACCATCTTCACGCATCGCAAGTGCAGCATGAACACAACAATAATCAAACTCTATACCTTGGCCGATTCTATTTGGGCCGCCACCTAAAACCATAATTTTCTGTCGGTTAGTTGGATTGGACTCACAAACTCCCTGAACACTCTCATACGTTGAATACATATAAGCTGTGTTAGTAGAAAACTCTGCAGCACATGTATCAACCCTCTTATAAATTGGTCGAATACCAAACTCATGACGACGAAGCCTAACAATTGTTTGGTCAGAATTCGTTAACTTAGCAATACGACGATCTGAGAAACCCTTTTGCTTGATAAACCTTAACTCTTCAGGTGTCAAAGTCTCTACTTGACGTGAGGCTAATAATTTTTCAATTTCTATAATTTCTTGAATCTGAATCAGAAACCATCGATCAATAGCGGTATGTTCATGAACCTCTTCTAAGCTCAAGCCCATTCTAAAAGCATCTCCAACATACCAGATGCGCTCAGGTCCAGGTGATTTTATCTCTAGAATAATCTCATCTAAATCTGAAGTTTTCTCATCAAAACCATCTACACCAACTTCTAAACCTCTTAATGCTTTTTGTAATGACTCCTGAAAGGTTCTTCCAATAGCCATTACCTCACCAACTGATTTCATTTGCGTAGTCAAATGCTTATCAGCCTCTGGAAATTTTTCAAACGCAAATCGAGGAACTTTAGTTACTACGTAATCAATCGTTGGCTCAAAAGAAGCGGGAGTAATACCTCCAGTAATTTCATTTTGGAGCTCATCTAAAGTAAATCCAACAGCTAACTTAGCTGCGATTTTTGCAATTGGAAACCCTGTTGCCTTAGAAGCTAAAGCGGAAGATCTTGATACACGTGGATTCATCTCAATAACAATCATGCGACCATCCTTTGGATTAATCGCAAATTGCACATTTGAACCACCAGTATCAACACCAATCTCACGCAATACTGCAATAGAAGCATTTCGCATGATCTGATATTCACGGTCAGTCAAGGTCTGAGCAGGCGCTACTGTGATTGAATCACCGGTGTGAACACCCATCGGATCAAAGTTTTCAATCGAGCACACAATAATACAATTATCGTTTCTGTCCCGAACAACTTCCATTTCATATTCTTTCCAACCAAGCAAAGACTCTTCGATCAATAACTCATGTGTTGGAGATAAATCTAAACCACGCTTGCAAATTTCCTCAAATTCTTGACGGTTATATGCAATACCTCCTCCAGATCCACCCATCGTGAATGAAGGTCTAATAATTACTGGATAACCATTTCCACCCGTTAATTTTGCAATTTCTTGTTGTACTCTCTGGGCATCTTCCCAAGAATGAGCCACATTAGATTTGGCAGAGCCTAAACCAATTTTAGTCATTGCATCTTTAAATTTCTGACGATCCTCTGCTTTATCAATCGCATGAGGAGAAGCTCCAATCAACTCACAATTGTATTTCTCTAAAATGCCATTGCGATATAAATCCAAAGCACAATTTAATGCAGTTTGACCACCCATAGTAGGAAGAATTGCATCTGGTTGCTCTTTTTCAATGATGCGTTCTAAAACTTCCCAAGTAATTGGCTCGATGTAAGTAACATCAGCCATTTCAGGATCCGTCATAATTGTCGCGGGATTACTATTTACTAGAATCACACGATAACCCTCATCCCTGAGAGCCTTACATGCTTGTGCTCCAGAATAATCAAACTCGCAGGCCTGACCAATGACTATTGGACCAGCACCAATTATTAATATACTTTCTATGTCGCTACGCTTAGGCATCTAAATTCTCACATTAACTGTATAAAGCGATCAAACAAATAACCGACATCTTGCGGTCCCGGAGATGCTTCAGGATGTCCCTGGAAACAAAATGCTGGACGATCTGTCCATGACATTCCCTGCAGGGATCCATCAAATAAGGATACGTGTGAAGGAACTACATTTGCAGGCAATGTCTTTGCATCCACAGCAAAACCATGGTTTTGTGAGGTGATTACAACCCTGCCTGTTCCTAAATCTTTGACAGGATGATTAGCACCATGATGACCAAACTTCATTTTAAGAGTTTGTGCACCAGCAGCTAATCCCATAATCTGATGACCAAGACAAATTCCAAATAAAGGGATCTTTTGCTCAAGGAAAGTCTTTGCAGCTTCAATTGCATAATCACAAGGTTGGGGATCTCCAGGGCCATTTGATAAAAAGACCCCATCAGGCTTCATTGCTAATACATCTTTCGCAGGCGTCTGAGCAGGTACAACAGTAACCCTACATCCTCTTTGAGCAAGCATCCTTAGAATATTCCTTTTAACTCCGAAATCATAAGCAACAACATGTTTTGTTGGCTCTACTGTCTGAAAACCAGGCTCTCCATTTTGACTGAATAATTGCCATTCTCCCTCAGTCCATTCATAAGGCACTGTCGTTGAGACAACTTTTGCCAAATCGAGTCCAGCCATTCCTGGAAAAGATTCTAGTTTTTCTTTTGCAAGGCTTAATAGTGAATCAATGGATTGTCCAGAAACTCCAGCAGCAATAACACCACTTTGCGCTCCAAATTCACGTAAATGCGTTGTTAAATGTCGGGTGTCAATTTCAGATATTCCAACCACGCCTTGTGTAATCAAAAAATCTTGAAGTGATTGTTGATTTCTAAAATTGGAAGGTATGGGAGACAAACTTCTAATAACTACACCAGATGCATAAATCTTTGATGACTCATTATCTTGAATATTGATTCCGACATTCCCAATATGAGGATAAGTTAGAGTAATAATTTGTTGGGTGTAACTTGGGTCAGTGAATATCTCTTGATATCCTGTCATTGAGGTATTGAAAACAACCTCTCCTGAACTAACCCCAGCAATACCAATCGATTTACCAATAAAGCGTGTTCCATCAGCAAGGAGTAAAACAGCTGGGGGTAATTGCGAAGTTAAAGTAGTTAATATTTTTTTTGATAGTGGCAGCAAATCATTCTCCATTACCCTACTGCCCCGAAATCTAATTCCCCAAAGACTTATCTATGGCGAATTGTATGGGAGGAAATTGATTTAAGCGCTAGGGATAAGTAGGAAGTTACGAAACATATCTATTATACCAAGCAAAAAACAATTTCCTCAAAAACCCTATAAATATCTTTTAACCCTTAGAAATAACGTTCTGAATTTGGGTCAAAACATTCTTATCTTCCATCGTACTGATATCCCCGGGGTCACGTTTTTCAGCAATTGCCTGCAAAGCGCGCCTTACAATTTTCCCAGATCTTGTTTTAGGCAGAGCTTCAACGATATAAACTCTTGATGGTCTAGCCACCGGTCCTAGTTGATGATCAACGACGTTCATTAACTCTTTTTCAAGACCTTCAATATTTTGTAAGTTCTTTGGAATCGCAAATCCTATAGCAATTTGCCCTTTCAACTCATCAGCAATACCAACAACTGCAACTTCAGCAATATTGAAATGACTAGAAATGCTTTCCTCAATCTCTCTGGTGCCTAGTCTATGTCCTGCAGTATTAATTACATCGTCAGTTCTTCCCAAAATGAAGAAATACCCATCCTCATCTCTGATGCCCCAATCAAAAGTTGAATAAACCATCCGTCCTTCAAAACTTTGCCAATATGTGCTCACAAAACGTTTGTCGTCACCCCAAACAGTTTGCATACAACCTGGAGGTAAGGGGCCCTCTATGGCGATCAAACCCTTTTCATTGGCAGATAACTCTTTTCCAGTGACATCATCTAATAACCTCATGTTGTAACCAAAAACAGGCACGCCAGGTGACCCAAATTTATTAGGCATATTTTCTATACCTTGTTGTAAAGACAATATAGGCCAGCCAGTTTCAGTTTGCCAATAGTTGTCAATAATTGGCTTTTTAATAGCGTCCGAAATCCACTTTGCTGTTGGCTCATCTAAAGGCTCTCCTGCTAAAAAGAAAGTATGAAGAGAAGATAAATCATGACTAGTTATGTAAGAAGGGTCTTGCTTTTTGAGCACCCTAATAGCTGTAGGAGAAGAGAACATCGTAGAAACTTTATATTTCTCAACTAATTGCCACCAAATACCTGGGTCTGGTTTTAAGGGAGTTCCTTCAAACATAATTGTCGTCATACCGTGAATCAATGGACCATAAATAATAAAACCATGCCCAACAACCCATCCAATATCTGAGGTGCAAAACATGGTTTGTCCAGGCTTTGCACAGAATATGTAATCCATTGCAGTTGCAAGTGCTACAGCATACCCACCAGTATCTCTTTGAACACCCTTTGGCTTCCCTGTCGTACCTGATGTGTACAGAATATAAGAAGGATCGGTTGCATAAAGCCATTCGCAGGAAATACTGTTGTCCATATACTTACTACGTTCTTCTAAGTAATCCAAGTCACGATCTTCAACAACGGCGTATTCGCATAAGTTTCTAGAAACAATTAATACATGCTCTGGCTTATACGTGGATATTTCTATTGCTTCATCTAGTAAAGGTTTATAAGGAACCACCTTACCACCGCGCATCCCAGCTTCAGAAGTGATGACCATTTTAGGTTGAGCATCCTCAATTCTTGCCGCTAGACTGTGAGAAGCAAATCCTCCAAATACAACTGAATGTATGGCCCCTAAACGTAAAACAGCCAACATTGCGAAGCAAGCTTGAGCAACCATTGGCATATATATGAGTACACGATCACCCTTACAAACACCCTGTGCTTTTAAGATAGCTGCCATACGGTTTACTTCAGTATAGAGTTCTTGATACGTATAACTTTGCTCCGTATTTGTCTCAACTGAAACTGCAACCAAAGCCAGTTGATTCGCACGATCCTTCAGGTGACGATCTAGAGCGTTGTAGCAAATACTGGTCTTTCCTCCAACAAACCATTTTGCAAAAGGAGGATTGGAATAATCTAGAACTTTTTCAAAAGGAACATCCCATTCAATTCTCTTTGCTTGCTCACCCCAAAAAACTTCTGGCTCACGGATAGATTGTTGATGTGACTCTGCATACTTACCCATAAAATTTTCTCCTTAATAATTACTCACTTGCTTTTTGCTTGTAGAAGACTTGGTTTGCGACTTTTGAGAAACTGTTGATGTTGAATTAGATGATGTTGTATTCGATTTAGTTGAACTTTTAGCTTGTGTGCTTTTAGCTTGTGTTTTAGTGGATGCGGAATTCTTAGAACCCATCGATTTACTAGAACTTACAGTATTTGTTTTTCCTGAATGATTTTTGGACTGACCTGAGCTACTCACGGACTTTGAATTTACTGAGTCTTTAGGGTAGTAGTTGGCTAAATTAGATGGAACAGCAACACACTTTTTACCTTTACAGCGCATCACTACTGGAATAGGAACAAATTCTTTTTCAAGACTCAATACAGGATTTTGCGCAAGCTCTAGAGGAACATTATCTTGGTGCGATTCGTTTTTAGGGACGAAAATTGTCGAACCGTTTCGGATCTTCATACCCTTAGGAATTTTATTGGTTTCACGAATTAAATCTGGATCTGTTTTTAATCGTTCAGCAACATTGTCTACAGTATCAGTCTTATCAACCTTTACAACTGTCCAAGTAGTTAAGGCTGAAGAATGTTTTTTAAGATTGTTTTTAAATAACTCAGCTTTCCCATAGGGCAAAAGTACTTCTTGATTAAATGCCTTCATAATGACCGGTCCATGAAAGGATGGATTCAAGGCCATAAATTGTTCTCGAGTAATCTCAGATAATTCAACTACTTTATCAACGTCGATATCTTGAGTAATTGGCAAAGACACAAAATAAGGATGATTTGGAACTTTAGGCAACTTAAAGCCATATTTGGCTGGCTCGTCAATGATGCGTTTATAGGCCAATAATTTTGGTACATAATTTTTGGTTTCATTAGGCATCGACAAGCTGAAATAATCCGTATCCAAATTGGCAGCTTTATTTTTTGCTATTGCTTTACCAACCGATCCTTCGCCCCAGTTATATGCTGCTAATGCTAATTGCCAATCACCGAAGATCTCATAGAGCTTTTGTAAATAATCAAGAGCTGCCCTTGTCGACTTAACAATATCACCTCTTTCATCTCGGAAAATATTTTGTTCCAAATTAAAATATTTTCCAGTGGCGGGCATAAATTGCCATATACCTGCTGCTTTTACAGGTGAAACCGCCTTTGGATTAAAGGCACTCTCCACAAAAGGTAAAAGTGCTAACTCACTCGGCATATCACGTGACTCCACCTCTTCAATGATGTAAAAAAGATAAGATGAAGATCTATCAAGCAATTGATTTACATATGCAGGATTGGCTTTTAATTGACGAACATGTTTGTCTATGATGTCTAAATCTGGGTCGGGTATATCAAAACCTAAACGAATTCTCTCCCAAAGATCATCATAAACTTTAATTTCTTTATCCTGAGTATCTTTATTTTGGAGAATCTTTTGCTGAATAGGATCATTTGTCCAAGTATTGTTGGAATTGGAAGTATTATCCGTAGCGCAAGCTGTAAGCATTAATAAAAAAACAAAGGCTAATAATGCTCTTGTCATTTAAAAGCATCTTTCATTTTTCTAATGATCGCCAATGTTTCTTCACCACTATTAGTATCCAATCCAGAATTTTGTTTTGCTACATTCTGGATTTCGATTTCATCACATCTCATAAATGGGTTCACCTTTTTCTCAAAACCAATTGTAGTAGGTACGGCGGGTTCCCCCGAGATTCTTAACTGACTTGCTTTTTCAGCCCATTCATTTAAATATATATTCGTGTTTTCTATCGATTGCGCAAATCTTATATTAGAAAGGGTATATTCATGAGCGCAACATACTAAAGTTTCATCTGGTAATGCAGAAATTTTTTTTAAAGATTGATACATTTGTGCTGCAGACCCTTCAAATAACCTTCCACACCCACTTGAAAATAAGGTATCACCGCAATACAAACGAGGTATTAATACGTCTTGAGAAATAGGTAAAAAGTATGCTAAGTGCGTTAATGTGTGCCCTGGAACCGAGATAACTTTTACTTCAATACCTTGAAACAATTCAACACTATCACCATCTTTAACAATATTTGCTATTCCAGAAGTGCTGGGGTGATCTGGTCCTACTACAGTAACAATATCCTTTGAACCTAGGTTTGACCAATCAATTAATTGCTTCACTCCGCCGATATGATCGTTATGATGATGGGTAATTAGAATACCTTTTAAATTAATATTGTATTGTTCAAGTAGTTGAATAATAGGAACAGCATCTCCAGGATCAACAACCCAAGCAGCATTGTTTTGAAAAATAACCCACAAGTAATTATCTTGAAACGCGGGAACTTGTTTAAACTGCAGTAGGGTGTTTTCCAATTTATTTTTCAATAGAATATTAGTTATAGTTTTATAAAATTTTGCTTACTTTACGATGATACCAAGTACTCCTCAAAATGCCAAGATTTCTCATAATGAATGGGACGTCTGGCTAGGTACTGCCCCGGGAAAATATGTCTTAGATTGGGAGACTACACAGTTTGGAAAATCTGTTGAAGATGCTTTTGGTTTTGAAGCTTTACAAATTGGATTACCCCAACTTTCTTGTCTCGCAGAAAACCGAATTACTCAACGCTGGCAAATGCTTTTACCCACTCAATCGTTCGTCTTAGAGTCAATCGACAAGAGTATTCCAATTATTTGTCAGGGTTCAATTTATGACCTTCCTTTTGCAAATGAAACTTTAGATTTAATTGCCCTCCCCCATGTACTTGAATTTGTGGAAAGTCCACACGAAGCTCTTCGCGAAATCCATAGGGTCTTAAGACCAGAAGGTCGAATCATTATTTCTGGTTTTAATCCGTATAGCCTTTGGGGGTTGAGGCAATATAGTGGGAATCTGATTAATCAACCTTTTTTACCCAATGAGGGTCAATTTATTAGTCATCGTCGTATAAAAGATTGGTTGAATTTACTGAACTACTCAATCGACCGTGGAAGATTTGGATGCTACGGGATACCAATTAAGAATAGCTCCAGGCTACAAGGTTTGACACTTTTAGATAAAGTGGGAGATAGATGGTGGCCTTTTATGGGTTCTGTTTTCATTTTAAGCGCTGTAAAAAGAATTCCTGGAACGAAGATGATCGGTCTTGTAAAAAGTTCTCGTAAGATTCTTTCAAACCCTTTAAAACCTGTTTCCCATACTCAAAATAAATATGACGAATAATAAGCCTAATGTGATTATCTACACAGACGGTGCATGCAAAGGCAATCCAGGATTGGGGGGGTGGGGAGTAGTTCTCAGATTTGGGGAGAATGAAAAACATTTATTCGGTGGGGCAAAAGATACTACAAATAACCGAATGGAGATGACTGCCGTCATTGAAGCTCTAAAAGCGTTAAAAACCTCCTGCAATGTCGATCTCTACACTGATTCACAATATGTGAACCGCGGCGTCAATGAATGGCTGAGCAATTGGAAAAAATCTGGTTGGAAAACAGCTTCAAAATCCCCTGTTAAAAATGTTGATTTGTGGCAAATTTTGGACGAATTACTCGGTCTTCATGAGATAAATTGGCATTGGGTTAAAGGACACTCTGGTGATCCCGGAAATGAACTGGCTGATGATCTTGCAAATCAGGGCGTTTTTGAAGCAAGTCAAAGCAAATAATTACGGTTCAATCATTTATTAGGAAATTTCAAATTTCATAAAACTTATGAGAAAATAATGAGTTAGTTATTTTAGGCATTTTTAACTTACTAATTTTTATAATAAAAAGATTGGACATTACTGGAGATTCATGAATACACAATCTAAGGGGCGTTTTTCTAATAAAAAATTTTTATACACCATAATTACTTTAGTAATCATTGCGATTTTTGTATATTTTTTCTACTCATCTTTTTTTAAAACTAAAAAAACTCCCCCTGAAATAGTCCAAACTGTTGTAACTGCAAAAGTTGCTCAACAAGATTATCCCGTCATCATCGAAACATCTGGCAATATTGTTGCTACCAATATTGTGGATATCAGACCACAAGTTTCTAATGTGGTTGCAAAAATTCATATTAAGGATGGTCAAGATGTAAAACAAGGTGATCTACTCTTCACTTTGGATGACCGTGCAGATAAAGCTAATTACGAAAAATTTAAAGCCTTAGCTGAAGATGCTGAGCGTCAATATAACCGTGCGGTTGAATTAGCTAAACAGAATTTTATCTCTCAAGCAAGTTTAGATACAGCTATGGCAAATGCGAATTCCGCAAGAGCTGCCGCAAATTCTGCACAAGTAGCCCTGAGTTATGACTACATCCTTTCACCAATTTCAGGAAGAGCTGGTGTTATCAATGTGTTTCCAGGTACCCTAGTTTCGTCAAGTAACGTAGTTTCAACTTCCTCATCGGCTACCAGTACCTCGACACAGGGTGCAATGGTTACCATCTCTCAATTGAACCCTATCAATGTTCAATTTACCGTTCCTGAATCCTATATGGCTAGTCTTATCACTGCACAAAAAACTGTGGGGGGAATTATCGTAAACGTAAATCTTGATAATGGTGCTTCTAAAAAAGGTAAGGTTTTTGTAATTGATAATCAAATTGATCCCGCTATTGGATCATTCAGAGTTAAAGCAACTTTAGATAACTCCGACTTTAGCCTTGCTCCCGGACAGTTCGTACATGTAAATTTACAAACACAAATCATTAAGGATGCCCTCGTTGTTCCTAGTCAATCCATCATTTCTAATACTCAAGGCGACCTCATCTATACGGTTGATGCTGATAACAAAACTATTCTCAATAAAGTAAAAGTAATCACTCAAAGTAGCGGCCAAGCAGTTATTACCGGTCTTAAAGTTGATGATCGAATTGTAGTAGAGGGTAAACAAAACATTCGACAAGGCCTTAAAGTTGTAGAAGGTTCCGCAAGAAAAACAACTGAAGAAGTCAAACAATAATTCGGGCGGATCCCAAAACTAATTAGAAGGAATACCTAATGTCAATCTCAGAAATATGCATTAGACGTCCAGTGATGACAGTTTTGCTATCTCTGGCTATCGTAGTAGCCGGCTCGATTGCCTATACAAAAATCCCTGTAGCTGCTTTACCAAGCTTTAACTCTCCAGTGATCCAAGTCTCTGCAACACTTCCAGGGGCGAGTCCTGAAAATATGGCCTCGAGTGTTGCACTACCCTTAGAAAAAGAGTTTTCAACGATTGACGGTATTAATGTTATTAGTTCCACAAATTTTCTTGGTACTACAAACATCACCCTAGAATTTAGTAATGATAAAGATATCGATAAAGCTGCAGTAGACGTGCAAGCCGCTCTCTTGAGAGCTCAAAAGCGTCTACCAATTGAAATGACGATTCCACCTTCTTACAGAAAGGTGAATCCTGCCGATGCACCCGTGTTGTATTTAACTATGACCTCGCCTTCGCTAAATCTTGCAACACTCAATGACTATGCTGAAAATTTACTTTCTCCAAACCTTTCAACTATCGAAGGCGTTGCCCAAGTTTTAATTTATGGTGCAAAAAGATACGCTGTTCGTGTCAGAGCGCTCCCAGCAAAATTAGCATTAAACAACATCACACTTGATGATATTAGTACCGCGATTAATAAAGCTAACTCTAACTCACCAGTTGGACTGCTCGAGGGTCCACGGCAGTCTCTAACCATTTATGCAAATGACCAAATGTTAAAAGCATCAGATTATGCGAATTTAATTATTGCTCAAAGAAGTGGGGTTCCAATTAGATTAGGTGAAGTTGCTGAAGTTTCAGAGTCTTACGAAAACGTTCATACTTTGGGCCGCTTCAAATCTGACCGCTCAATTATTTTAGCTATCCAAAAACAACCTAACGCCAATACAGTCAAGGTTGTCGACAGTGTTAAAGCAATGCTGCCGCAATTCCAAGCCCAACTCCCAGGCTCTATTGAAATAAATCAACTTAATGACCGCTCCAGCTCCATTAAAGAAGCAATCCATGATGTTAATTTTACTTTACTGTTAACTATTTTCTTGGTGGTTTTGGTTATTTTCTTGTTCTTAAAACACATATCAGCAACAGTAATCCCCGCATTAAGTCTACCAATATCCCTGATTGGTGCATTTTTCTTAATGTATTGGATGGGCTACAGCCTAGATAACATTTCTCTGTTAGGTATCACCCTTGCTGTGGGACTTGTTGTGGATGACTCTATCGTTGTTCTTGAAAACATCATTCGTTATCTTGAGGAAGGAATGTCTCCTCTTCAAGCTTCTCTAAAAGGTAGTAAAGAGGTTGGATTCACCATCATCTCTATTTCTATTTCTCTGGTTGCCGTTTTTATTCCGATTTTCTTTATGCCAGGTCCAGTTGGATTGCTATTTAGAGAGTTTGCTGTAGTGGTTAGCTTATCAATTTTGGTATCAGCAGTCGTTTCATTAACACTTGTTCCAATGTTATGTAGTCGCTTTTTACCTGACATGTCTGACCATTCAAGTCATCCAAAAGAGTATTGGATTACAAAGAAGTTTGATATTCTTTTCAATGCTATTTATGCAGGATACTCAAGAACTCTTTTATTAGCACTTGAGCATAAAAGAATCGTACTAGGTGTGGCATTTGCTACTTTTGCTATTACTATCGCAATGTTCATATATGTCCCTAAAGGCTTCTTTCCTGAAGAAGATATTGGTCAAATTATTATCACTACGGAAGCATCTGAGGATATATCTTTCGAAGCAATGTTAGCCTTGCAAGATCGCGCTGCAGATATGATTAATAAAAATCCCAATGTGGAAAGCTTCGTTTCCGTATTGGGTGGCGGTGCAAGTAGCGGAACAAACTCTGGCCGTATTTTCTTGAACCTAAAACCAAAAGGCGAAAGACCTAATATGGGTAAGTTACAAGATGAATTAAGAAAAGAATTTAAAAAAATACCAGGTCTAGTCGTATTTATGCGCCCTATACAAAACCTTCAACTTGGTGGAAAGTCTAGTAAAAGTCGTTACCAATTCATTTTGCAAAGTGTTGGGCTAGAGGGTATTAATGATTGGTCTGAAAAAGTCCAAACCCTTATGAAAAAAGATCCTATTTTTAGGGACGTAACTAGCGACTCTCAATTAAAAGGTCTAAATCTTAAAGTGGATATTGATCGTGAAAAAGCTGCTTCTGCAGGGGTTACTATTCAAGATATTCGTACTGCACTATATTCTGCTTATGGCGAAAAGCAAGTCTCTACGATATACACACCCGTCAATACATACCAAGTTATTTTAGAAGTTACTCCTCAAGACAAGCAGTATGAGGCTGATCTAAATTCTATTTATCTACGAGGACGTGCAACAGATAAACTCATACCACTTTCAAGTTTAGCAAGCTATAAGCGCTTCATTGGCCCAACTGCAGTAAACCATCAAGGTCAAATTCCTGCAGTTACTATTTCTTTCAACTTGGCACCTAATGTCCCTCTTGGCGATGCGACTAAGAAATTAGAAAGCTTTACCAAAGAGATTAAACTACCTAATTCAATCTTGACAAGTTATGGTGGTGATGCAGCTGTGTTTAAAGACAATCAAGCTGGACAAACAATTTTATTAATTGCAGCTCTTGGAGTTATCTACATTCTCCTTGGTGTTTTGTATGAGAGTTATATTCACCCTCTTACAATTCTTGCTGGCTTACCTTCTGCGGCTATCGGTGCTTTGCTTTTCTTGCAAATGTTTGGAATGGAACTAACGATCATTGCAACTATTGGTATTCTTTTATTAATCGGTATTGTGAAAAAGAATGCTATTTTAATGATTGACTTTGCGCTTGAATCAAAACGTGCTAAAAACCTCACCGCTAAAGAAGCCATTTATGAAGCTTGTCTTACACGTTTTAGACCAATCTTGATGACAACATTAGCTGCAATGATGGGTGCTCTACCCATTGCATTAGGTCTTGGGGCTGGTGCTGAGCTTCGTCAACCTCTTGGTATAGCTGTTGTCGGTGGACTTGCATTCTCTCAAGTTATCACTTTATACATTACACCTATTATCTATATTTATTTAGATAAATATTCTGGCAATGGTCCCCTTGAGATTTCGGAAGAAACACTTAAAGGAATCTAAGATTTGAACTTAAAACCTTCTAGACAAATTATCCTAGATACTGAAACAACAGGACTTCACCCTAATCAAGGTGATCGTCTTGTTGAAATCGGCTGTATTGAATTAGTGAACCGTCGTCTAACAGGTAATCACCTACATTTCTACATCAACCCTGAACGTAACATGCCAGAAGCTGCTGCGGCTATTCATGGCTTACGTGATGACTTTTTAAAAGATAAACCTGTATTTGCTGATGTCGCAAATAAAATAATTTCCTTCTCAAAAGATGCTGAAGTGATTATTCATAACGCTGCTTTTGACCTTGGATTTTTAGACATGGAATTCAAACGTCTTGGATTAGACTCCTTCTCATCAATCATTGGTGGAGTAGTTGATACTCTAACGGATGCACAAAAAATGTACCCTGGAAAAAGAAATAGGCTTGATGATTTATGTAATCGCTTTGGTATAAAAAACGATCACCGTACTCTTCATGGCGCACTTTTGGATGCAAAGCTTTTAGCTGAGGTCTACCTCAGTATGACGCGTGGCCAAAATGATTTAATGATGGATTCCTCAAGCGATGCGATGAACTCGTCAAGACAGGAATTATTATTACCAAAAGCTTCAGATTTAATCGTATTAGAAGCCTCCGCAGAAGAAGAACAACTCCATGTTCAAATGTTAGAAAGTATCGCTAAAAGCTCTAAAAAGACTCCTACTTGGATGCAGTAAATTCAACACAGATTGATTTACATTATTTTCTATAGAACTATAAGTTTCTTAAAAACCTAATTTATGCCAAAGCCGAATAAAACAATAGAAAATCAGATCGGCAAGAATGAGCCTAAAGAATACCAATCGATTGAATTATTAAAAGAGCTCCATATCCTGACCCGTGATGGGAAAATGAACCAGGACAGTAGAAGAAAACTTAAGCAGGTTTTTCATTTAGTTCAGTTTATCGAACCTATCCTGCTAGATTTATCAAAAGAACGCCAGAACTTTACTTTAGTAGATTTTGGATCTGGTAAATCATATCTTGGTTTTCTTTTATATGACTTAGTAGCCAAACAACTCAAACACCCTTTTGAGATCATTGGCCTAGATATACGACAAGATTTAGTTCAACACTCCAAAGAGTTAGCGCAAAAAATCGGGTTCGAAAAAATGTCATTTTTTGAGCTCAATACCGAAGAAGCTCTCAACTCACCAGATTTATCTAAAAATATTGATGTTGTTACTGCACTTCACGCATGCAATACTGCTACTGATGATGCTATAGACTTTGCACTAAAGAAAAAAGCACCTCACATCATTCTAGTTCCATGCTGCCAAGCTGAATTAGCCAGCCTTCTAAAACAAAATAAGTCACAAACCTTAAAAAATAAATATTTTTCTGCATTATGGAAATTTCCAATCCACACCAGAGAGTTTGGTAGCCATTTAACCAATGTTTTACGATGCTTATTCCTAGAATCAAAAGGTTATGAAGTCACCGTAACAGAATTAGTTGGCTGGGAACACTCCATGAAAAATGAGTTAATCATTGCAAACTTAAAGCAAAACAAAGCTAAATCTGCAATAGCTAGCCAACAACTAAAAGACTTATTAATTGAATTCAACTTAGGCTCACTTGCTTCAAGATTTGAGCTTGTACTGTAACTGAAAGTAAACTTTTTTCTACTTCTGCCGTTAATTAAATTAAGAACTCAAAACGGGGGTTAGCAATGAAAAAGATATTTCAAGCACTTCTCATATTAGGTATGATTTATAGCGGGTTGTCCCAAGCTCAAGACTGGGGTACAGATCACTCGTCTTCTCCAAGATTTAAAGCTGAAAACCATGGTTGGGTTGCCTCTACTCAAAGCAGAAAGCCTATCTTTAATCCGATAGTATTACCAAGTGTTAACATTGTCCACATGTAAGAGTGAATCCTCATTACAGCTCTTATAAAGATAGTCATAGAGATAATGGAGTTCAATTCAGATATCTTGATACTGGAAGATATAGATAATATTTAGGATTTATGCTTAGCTACGATAAGCGAGTAATTACCGTTTTTAAAGTACCCAATGCGAAAAGGAAGATGCTTTTCATCATTCCTTTCTTCGTATGCTTTTGCAAGCTGAACATTATAGGTTGTAAAAAACCTTATAAGCCTTTACGAAATTTCCATATAACACGGTGTCAAAGTGTTGGCTTAAAGGGTGATAATCCAAGCCTGTTTCATCCTGCACAATCATTGGAGATTGGGAAAGAATCTCATCACGAATAATAGTAAATCCAGGATGTTGTGGAAGGTGGGATGCTGCTTTTAACAAAACTGGTGATTGTGATGCTACTTTGAAAAAAATTAAATTTTGTGGATTGGAGTTCATGCCTTCATTGGATAAGTCCATTCTGACGTAATCAATCTTTACTTCTCTACTATCTTTCACAAGATAAAACCTTACCGAGTCCCAGGACTGATCATCACTCAGTTCCTCAATACCGCCATTTTGAGAAACACTGATGGGAATAATTTTTTGAATCGAAAAGCCATGTAAATGTGCAAAGGAAGCTATTAATGTAGTTGCACCAATTTTTACTTTATTCGTTGAGATGTATTTAAATAAATATTCAGTAACAAAAAATCCATCTTTACCAAAACTTTTCCAAGCGGATCCTAAAACTTCAGCAGTTTGTGTGGCAGCCTGTGAATTTAATTGATCAATATTAACTAAACGCTCACCCCTTTGTTGAGCAGTCATTACATAATGATCAGCGTGTGGAAACATTTGATATAGAGTCGTAAAATCAGGCCCTGAAAATGGGTAAAAAACTTTTTTAGAGTCTGACTGAATTTCAGTGCTTGACCATTTCAACATGGGCTCACCCATTTTAGAATAATACTTAGACCAGTTGTTTGAGATGGTTTGATTTAACTCTACCCAATCATCTTGCTGAATATTACTAGGCTTATCTTGCTTGAACAAGTTTCCAGTTATCAAATCTACTTTATTGTCTAAGCTAGAAGGAATTTGATATTCAGTTTTTTTTGTTACTGAGAAATCTTTATTTGCAGAGCTTAGAAATAACTTGGATGTAGGCTCTGGTAGATAAAATTTATTCCCTTGAAACCAATATAAGTAACAAACAAGCACTACAAAAGCAAAAGGGATAAAAATCCGACGAGTCATAGGGTAATTAATCTAACTTAAAGACCCCATACTAAACTTATTTGATGACAATGCTTTTGCCAATAAATTAAAAGAATTTTTTCTAATATTAAAGTCGTGAGCTGAAGTAATCACAGCAATTTCATCAATGTGTAAATCTTCAGCTAAATTAGACAATTTTTGAAATACCTTTTCTCCACTTCCGACAAAACCTTCTTGACACATTTTTTCGTATAGAAATAAATCGTGCTTTGCAAGATCATCAAGAGCATTCTCAGGTCGCAATAATGGACGAACAAGACCTTTTTGCCTATCTATTTTCCAACGTGCCCTACTACGAAATTGGAAATAGGCTTCATCATCATCATTTGCAGCAATTGCCCAAACGCAAGCAATAGCTTTAGGCTTTTGCAAACGCTCTGAGGGTTTAAATAACTCGAAGTACATATCGATTGCTTGTTGCGCACCTTCACCATCGGTAATAAAGTATGCAAATACATACGGTAAACCAAGATGTGCAGCTAACTGAGCTCCATAATCTGAACTACCAAGTACCCACAAATCTGGATAAGAATTTCCAGTAGGATATGCTTGGATTCCTCTGCCTGGATGACCTGTTGGAAATGGCTGATTACGAACCCATAAATCTAATTCTTGAACTTGTTGCGGAAAATAAGCCGCTGCTTGTGGATTTGGATTGAGTAACTGCGAAGTTCTCATATCACCCCCAGGAGCCCTGCCAACACCAAGATCAATTCTTCCTGGGGCCAAACTTTCTAATACTCTAAATTGCTCTGCGACTTTTAAAGCACTATAGTGTGGCAACATTACGCCAGCACTTCCTAATCGAATAGAAGAAGTCTTTTGAGATATGGCTGCTATTAAAATTTCAGGAGCAGTCCCAACTACACTTGGATGACTATGATGCTCAGAAACCCAGAACCTTGAATAGCCCAATAATTCTGCATATTGCGCTAATTCAATAGTTTGCTGTATCACTGTTTCATGAGATACACCTTCAACAGCATTAGATTGATCCAAAACAGATAGAAATTCCAACATACCTATTAAATCGCTTGTGAAATTGCTTTACCAAAATCCTCTGTATTACCAGTGCCACCCATATCAGGTGTAAATGGTGCATGCTTTGGACCAGCAGCTAATACGCTTTCAAATGCATTAATGATTGCCTTAGAGGCATCTACATGACCAAGGTGCTCAAGCATCATAGCAGCACTCCATATTTGACCAATTGGATTTGCAATTCCTCGACCAGCAATGTCAGGTGCAGATCCATGAACAGGCTCAAATAAGGATGGGTAAATACCTTCAGGATTTATATTTCCTGAAGGCGCTATACCTATAGTGCCAGTACAAGCTGGTCCAAGATCTGACAAAATATCGCCGAATAAATTACTACCCACAACAACATCAAAATGTTGAGGTCTTTGAACAAAAAATGCTGTCAAAATATCAATATGAAACTGATCAACTTTAATGTCAGGATATTGGGTAGCCATATTAGCCACGCGTTTATCCCAATAAGGCATTGTTATAGAAATACCATTTGATTTTGTAGCCGATGTAAGATGCTTTTTATCTCTTTTACTTGCTAACTCAAACGCGAATTTTAATATACGGTCCACCCCTGTTCTTGTCATTACAGTTTCTTGGATCACAAATTCTCTATCAGTACCCTCAAATAAAATACCTCCAGCGTTAGAGTATTCGCCTTCTGTATTCTCTCTAACGACATAAAAATCAATATCGCCAGGTAAACGATTAGCTAAAGGGCTTGGGACGCCTTGAATTAATTTAACAGGTCGTAAATTAACATATTGATCAAAGCGCTTTCTGAACTGTATGAGACTTCCCCACAAAGAGATGTGGTCAGGTACAAGCTTGGGCATTCCAACCGCACCAAAGAAAATAGCATCTTGTCCGACTAATAAATCAAACCAGTTATCAGGCATCATTTTTCCGTGTTTGAGGTAATATTCGCAATTTGCAAAATCAAAATGATTTAACTTGATATCTATATCAAATTTTCTACAAGCAGCGTCTAATGCCCTTAAACCTTCAGGCATCACTTCAACACCAATACCATCTCCAGGAATTACAGCTATTTCATGTTTTTTTGTCATTTTTAACTCACAGCCCTATGAATAAATTCTTTTTGTTGATCATCTTCTTTTTCAATACTAGGTTCTAAAACATCTTTAGCAAATTCTTCCATACGTACTTTATCTTTTGGACAGATTGGAGCTCCATAATCTGCCCATTTCTTCAGTAAAGTAACCTCGTACCCACACTCAGGACATTTTGCCTTGCTTCTAATTGCGTTACTTGGTCTAGGTGGAGGAAATTCAAGCGCTCGATGAGGATATTCCCCCAACTTTTGACTTATCGTCATTAATCTAATTTTTAGAGCAGGTCCAGCCATTGCCATTCTTGCTGGCCCCTCTAAACCTACTACATGTGCTATCCCCTGAAAATCTGCTCCATGCCCCGACTGACAATCATCAATAGCATGACAAATTTCATGAACAAGGGTGTCTAAAACTTCAACTGGATCATCTATTTTGGGTGATATAAAAATTTCATTCACCATCTCACGCGAGCGTTGTCTAGGCCAACATTGTCCTAAAGTTGTCCGCGGACTACTTGAAGCAGCAAATCCACAAGATACTTTCAGTGGCGGAATACCATATCCCACCGCAGAAAAAATAGGTTCTAAGGCTAATACTGCTTTTTGTAACCAAGTTTCTCTATTAATTGGTAATTCCATTTTTTAATTAGATTATTTGAAATAAAACACTATTATCTCTCGAATTCAATTTGATCTATCTACATCTTTTTATATTTATAAGCATCAATAGTCAGCGGAATGTAAAATAGAACAATTGATTAATTGATTCTTTATTGGAGACCTCTATGACAACTTCTGCTTTTACTTCTTCTGAGGATGTAGTTCACTATGTCGGTGGACAAAGATTTTTAGGCGAATCTGGAAGATTCCAGGATATTTTTAATCCTGCTAGCGGTCAAAAAAGTAGACGTGTTGCACTTGCCAGCACAGCTGATGTAGCTCAAGCAGTTGCTGCTGCACAAGCTGTATTTCCTAAATGGGCTGATACCCCCCCACTTCGTCGCGCTCGTATCATGTTTAAGTATTTAGAACTACTCAACAAACATCAAGACGAATTAGCTGCAATCATTACTGCAGAACATGGCAAAGTATTTACTGACGCACAAGGTGAAGTAACTCGAGGAATTGAAATCGTAGAGTTCGCTTGTGGAATTCCAGAATTATTAAAAGGTGAATATACAGAACAGGTCTCAACCAACATTGATAACTGGACAATGAGACAGCCTCTTGGTGTAGTTGCCGGAATTACTCCTTTCAACTTCCCTGTCATGGTGCCTATGTGGATGTTCCCAATGGCAATTGCTAGTGGTAATACTTTTATTCTCAAACCTAGTCCAACTGATCCTAGTGCTTCTTTATTCATGGCTGACCTATTTAAGGAAGCTGGATTGCCTGATGGCGTTTTTAACGTTGTTCAAGGTGATAAAGAAGCTGTTGATGCTTTAATTGAACATACTGACGTTAAAGCTCTAAGCTTTGTTGGTTCGACTCCTATTGCCAACTACATTTACGAACGTAGTGCGCACTTTGGTAAAAGAGTGCAAGCATTGGGTGGCGCAAAGAATCATATGGTCATCATGCCAGATGCAGATATCGACAAAGCCGTTGATGCGTTAGTTGGAGCAGCTTATGGTTCAGCTGGTGAAAGATGTATGGCAATCTCAGTTGCTGTTCTAGTTGGTTCAGCTGCAGAAAGAGTTATGCCCGCCTTAATTGAAAAAACAAAATCTCTCAAGATTAAAAATGGTATGGAACTCGATGCTGAAATGGGTCCTATCGTTACTTCTATCGCAAAAAATAGAATCAGCTCTTATATTCAAGCCGGAGTCGATGAAGGTGCTCAGTTATTGGTAGATGGCCGTAACTTTACTGTCCCAGGTCTGGAAAATGGTTTTTGGTTGGGTGGCACACTATTCGATAATGTCAAAACGAATATGAAGATCTATAAAGAAGAAATTTTTGGTCCGGTTCTCTCTTGTGTACGTTTAGATACTTTTAGTGAAGCTGTAGAACTGATCAATGCCCATGAATTTGGTAATGGTGTTTCATGCTTTACGAGTGATGGCAATATTGCCCGCGAATTTGCTCGTAGAATCCAGGTTGGTATGGTTGGTATCAACGTTCCAATCCCTGTTCCTATGGCTTGGCATGGCTTTGGTGGATGGAAAAATTCCTTATTCGGCGATATGCACGCTTATGGTCGTGAGGGTGTTCGTTTTTACACTAAACAAAAAAGTATCATGCAACGCTGGCCAGAAAGTATTTCTAAAGGCGGCGAATTCGTAATGCCAACAATTAAGTAATTAAACTGCTTAACTTGTGCCTACTCCTTAATATAGAAATATATTAAGGAGTTTTTGTATAGAAACTCCCCATTCTTTAAGAATTAAACTTCTCTGGCTTTGAAAAAGAAACGCTAGCCATTCTCTATCTTTAGTTGATTAAAGATTTTTTTCTTAGAAACTCATCAAACAAAATGATATGCTTTCTAAATAATACGGCGGGCTCTAAATTGAAGTGCAACATTTTTAGGAAGAAAATGTTTCATGGAAAAATATAAACAATTAAGTATGGAAGAACGTAGTTTAATTCAAACGCAGTTAACTTGGGGATTTAAGCC
>Ga0164297_10000595_pt1 | contig 43849 bp, 36 predicted proteins | sample GEODES058metaG_FD_113539 | JGI IMG/M metagenome (GOLD analysis project Ga0164297, IMG submission 113539) | Dystrophic lake water microbial communities from Trout Bog Lake, Wisconsin, USA - GEODES058 metaG | ecosystem: Environmental > Aquatic > Freshwater > Lake | place: USA: Trout Bog Lake... | reverse complement strand
TAAGTGGCAGCGAGGGAGAATTTGAAATGCGCAAAAAGCGCAACGACGGATCCTTTCGATGGCACCTGGTCAGGATGCAGCCGGTACGCACAGGTGATGATGAAATCAGGCTTTGGGTTGGCACCGCAACAGATATCCATGAATTAAAAAATCTGCAACAACAAAAAGATGATTTTATATCGATCGCGAGTCACGAATTGAAAACGCCGATAACCAGTTTAAAGGCCTCCCTTCAGTTGCTCGACAGGTTGAAAGACACACCATCTGCGCTAACGATACCCAAGCTGATTTCGCAAGCCAATAAAAGTCTGGGCAGGCTAAATACATTGGTAGAGGACCTGTTAAACGTTAGTAAGCTAAATCAGGGGCAGTTGAATTTAAATAAAACACAGTTTAATCTTTTCCAGTTAGTAAACGATTGCTGTCAGTATATTCAAATTGAGCAGGTTTATCGGGTGATCATTACCGGCGATGAAACAATATTAGTTGACGGCGATGCGCATCGATTAGAACAGGTAATTGTTAATTTTTTAAACAATGCGATCAAATATGCGCCGTCTTCGAAAGAAATTGATATTCGTATCGAGCAGCTGGAATGTATGGTCAAAGTGTGGGTAACGGACAAAGGTCCCGGTATCGACCCCGAAAAAGTGCCCCATTTGTTCGACCGCTATTTTCGCGTCGACAGCGGGGGTATACAATATTCCGGACTGGGACTGGGTCTTTACATTAGTGCTGAGATCGTCAAAAGGCATGGTGGTGAAATAGGCGTAGATTCGGAAATGGGTAAGGGGAGTAGTTTTTGGTTTACGATACCGTTGGTGGGGGAAGCCTGAAAGTGGACCGAAACTGTCTAAAGTAAATTTTGTGTATTATCGCTGTTGACAAACTAAGCACAACAAAGGCAATTGCTCTAACAGGATACATTCCATAAGTGATCTAATCCCCAGAAATCCATTTTAAAACTGATAGCTACAGTTAAACATCAAAGTCCTCGGTCTTAGGGTATATTTCGTTGCTACGAAATAGGAAGTGGAATAGCTGTAATTAGAATACGTACGGGTATTAAAAACATTATTTAGCGCGATCGATATATCCAAATTGTGTCTTGTTATTGTTTTTTGAAAAATTAAATCAGCAAAATTTTCAACAGTATTTTTGTGGTCGACCAGATTATTATAGTTTTCAATATTAACCCTGATCAAAGTATTTTGTGTTAAGAATATTTTGCTGGTCATGTTGTTAATCAGCTCCTGAACTGTTGGAAATGAAGTTATTAAAGATGCCGGCGAGTTGAAACTTCTATATTCCATCCCCGTAAAATTATATTCGAATGCTAATAATTTAGAAGGATTGGTATTGATTTTGGCTTTAAGTGTCCAAATATTTTGATGATAATCAGAAAGCACGTTTTGCTGCAATACCTGGTATTTGGAAAGATCATAATTTACCGATAGGTCAATAGTCGTTTTTAATTCACTGTAGAATTTATTAACACCTGCCATCACGTTTAGTCCTTGCGAAGGATTATCTTTTTCGACAGCCGTTGTTGTATTTAAAATGCCGTTATAATTACTGGTAAGTAGTATATTATTAACCGTGCCGACATAGGAGATATCAAGGTTTGAAAATAGCGCACTGACAACATCTTTATAGGTCATCCGATAAGATAGTGAGCGGCTGATACTTGTAAATAGCGGCACATCACTGTTACCTAATGTTCGATAGTTTTGAAGGATAAAACTTTGATTAGAATTATAGCTCATTTTGGTGGTTTGCGATGCATTAAAAAAGCCATCCAAAGTTGGCGCAAAAGTATACTTCAAATTCAGGCTCGGATCAAAAATCGATTTGAGGGTGTTGAGCTTCTTATTCAATTCATTGCTATATAACTCATTTTCGCCGCTCATGATCAGTAAGGTGATCATTAAACGGTTTAGGGCATATCTTGTATCAAATTCGTCATACAATTTAATAGTGCCGCGATTTGTTTGATTGTTGAAATTATTGGCTGTTCGCATCAAATTACCATTCAGCATAACGCGTATATAATTATTAAGTTCTTGATCAGTAAATCGAAATCCTAATTTATAACCTGCCTGGAACCGCCCGATATTTTTTGTGAAAGAAGCATAATTGTCGCTATAGAGGGATTTTGAATTTACCTTTTGTATGGTTTCATCATAATTATTGTTGTTGTAAAGCGTTGCCGGAAACTGACCTGGCGTAACACTTAAAGTTTGAGGCAAGTTTGAAAAACTTGTAAACGAACCAATATTTAACAATGTCTTGTCGATAGTAAATATGCCATTAAAATTGTTCAGTAAATTGATGAATGGAGCTTGCAGGTTTTGGTTTACGGTATTAGAAGAAATATAATCGCTTGAATTATCCCATATCCTTTGGAATCGTATCGTATTATTGATAAACTGCTTTTCGGTGTTGGCTTCCAAAGCGGCCGTAGCCAATAATTTATTATATGTGCGATGCCCTTTATGGTTTTCAAAGATGGTTACCGTGTCGGAAGGAAGGTACAGTTTAGTGACTGAGACAGCTTGATCATCTAATAAATCATTTACCAAAGCAACATTGCCCTTGATATTAAGGTTTTTGCTTAAGCCGTAAAGGAAATTGCCATTTACTAAAGTGTTATTGTTAAACAAATATCTATTTTCATCCAGTGGGGGCGGACTTGCTTTGATAAGGAATAGTATATCCTGTTTTATGGAGCCACTTTCAAAAAAATTTTGCGATATGTTTTGTTCGGTTAGTTCATCATCGAGATTGTTGCCGATATTGTTATTTTTGATTGTCGTGATCAATTGAAATTTCTTTTCGAATTCCAATAAGGTCAGATCATTATTGCGCAAAAACGGACTCAAGCCGACACCAAGATTACCACCACCCAATAATTTGGTCTTCACACTATCAACCAATTTAATGTTAATTGCTGCTCTGTCACTTTCGGCAATGCCCTTGAGTATCTTTATTGGCTGATGATTTTCCAACACCTGCACTTTATCTACATCCTTCGACGGTAAATTGTTCGTTGCAATATTGTACTTGTCTCCCAACAGATCCTGGCCTTCAATGTAAAACTTATTGATCGCTTTATTTTGGTAGAGAATTTGCCCGGTTGGGTTGACGGTGATGCCGGGAATTTTTTTAATGATATCCAGGATCACGCGATCACTTTGGTCGGAAAAATTGCGGACCTTGAAGTTTAATGTATCACCTTTTTGAATTATCGGGCTATTTTCGGTAATGCTAACTTCCTCAAGGGCGATAGCAGCTTTTTCCAATTCGATATTGATTACTTGGTTTATAGCCGACTGAATTTTTATGGCCTTTTTATTGAATCCAAGGCAATTGAATTCCAGGAATAAGGTATCAATCTTTTTTTGAAGGTTTAATTCAAAATCGCCATTCTGGTCTGTAGCTGCGTAAGCTATAATGTCCTGCCTTTGATCATTACTATATAAGATCACGTTGGCATTGGGCACAGGAATGCCGGAATTGTTGATATGGCCATTAACTTTTACCTGTGCAAGGGTATTAGCGCTGACTAAAAAGGCCACAATAACCAATAGTACTGCCTTGCGAGCGAGCATTAAAAATCAAAATTTGACTTTCTCAAGTTTGTCGCCGTTACTATATTGCCCGCTTTGAAGTTGTGCAGCGTAATTTTTCTTCGCCTTTTCGAATTGAGCAACTGAAACCATCCTGTAGGGAGAAATTGCATACTTATTCAATTCTTCTGAGGTAAACTTTATATCGATCAAATCAAATTGCCACCCTAAGGAGCTGGTTGCCGACACAATCAGTCCAGGTAAGCCGTTATAATACATCGGCCCATCCTGAAAAGGTAAATCTTTACAGAACCATGCTGTTAGCCGGTTTCCCTTGCGGTCCTGAATTGCTTCCTGTGCGCGTAAAGTGCCAATTTTCTTTTCTTCTCGTAATATATTCCATGGCTTGCTGTTTAACGTATCCCTAACATGGCCTAAATACTCAATTCCGATCCTTTGGATCTCTATGGCTATTCTCTGGCGGTAATTCTTTATTGTAGTAAAGGGGAAAAGGTCTCTTCTAAGATCGCTAGTTGTCAATCTTACCACTTCATTAGCTTGTTTGGCATGCAATGTCTTTGCATTGATGAGCTCAATTTGGGCGATAAGACCTTGGCTGTAAAAATAACTTCCTGACTTTGTAATGTCTAATTCGCAAATATCATCCACCAGTTTTTTGTCGTCTCTGCTATAAGTGACCTTATATTTTGCCTTTACGATAACCGGATCAGCGGTTTGAGCGAAGCTTAACAATGGAATAAATCCTAAAACTAAAAGGGATATCGACTTCATAAAAATTTTAATTAGCATCTGGAAACGGCTCTCCGGGAAGTTTTTTTGGTGATAATTTTAACTAACGATCAGGGATATGTTGGTACCACATGCTGCATCAGCTTTATCCATTAACGCCAACAGGTGAGTATTTCTACTATTGAAAGCAAACGGACTGTCGTCCTAATAAATAACATAAGTCCAGGCCACACCACATACGCTGGAATAAACGCCGGTTTCTCTAACTAATTTAGCGTAGGCATTAAATGCCATACTCAGAAATAAAATACCAGGAATGATTTTTTTCATCATATTAAAAGGGTAATTGATATTCCTGGTTTTTCGCCGGTTGCATGGGTTTCGGAATGTTAGGCCCATTTCAATAATTAGTCCAAACGATGATTTGCCGATATAAAAAGCAGGGCTTTAAAAACGCTATTCTGATAACCGTTATGACAATAATAAGTCGAGCTTGCATACGGTTTTGCTTAATTGAGTGAATGGTCGATATGACTTTGTGATTGGCGATTTCAATTAGTTAAAGCGTTTTATGAAATCGTTCGAATTCATACAAAGATCTTGTTATCTCTGACAGGCATTTACTTCTGTAGAAAGAAAAGATCGAGAGCGTGGAGCGATGATGGCAACAAATGGTAAAAACCCTTCGCATCAAAATTTGTGTAATTCCCGTACAAAACTATCTTTGATCGCACATTTAGCCGACATAGCTCAGCTGGTAGAGCAACTCATTCGTAATGAGTAGGTCGCAGGTTCGAATCCCGTTGTCGGCTCGGTTCAAAAAAATTGGATATGTAGGTAAAACTGCTGAAAATGCGGTTTTTTGCCCAATTTGTTCGGAGGCAAATCAGTATTGAACTAAAAAATCTACAAAACCGACAAGTCCAAATATCGTTTTATAGTTCTTTTACCAAATTCACCAACTCGTGTAAAACTGTCTTTGCATCGCCAAACAACATGGAGGTATTTGGTTTAAAAAAGAGTTCGTTTTCTATCCCGGCATATCCCGGACGCATGCTTCTTTTGTTGACGATCACCAGCTTTGCCTTGCCAACTTCCAGTATTGGCATGCCATAAATTGGACTCGATGGATCATCCAACGCGGCCGGGTTTACTACATCATTTGCTCCAAGAATCAGAACCACATCAGTAGAACCAAATTCTTCATTTGCGGATTCAAGTTCAAGCAGGTCGTCGTATGAAACATCGGCTTCTGCCAGTAGTACATTCATGTGACCCGGCATCCGACCTGCTACTGGGTGTATAGCATATTTAACAATGACGCCGTTATTCTGAAGTAATTTACCAAGTTCATTGCAAACATGTTGCGCCTGGGCCACAGCAAGTCCATAACCGGGAACGATCAATACTTTTTGTGCATAGCCCATTACCATTGCCGCGTCACCCAAACTAATTTCTTTACTACTGCCTTGCTGAGTGACCGAATGTATAGCACCAGTTCCGGTATTACCAAATGAACCGATGAGCACGTTCATCAGCGAACGGTTCATCGCTTTGCACATCAGTATGGTCAATATAGCCCCTGCTGAACCAACAAGGATACCACCAGTTAACATCACCTGGTTGTTGTACAAAAAACCTGCGCATGCTGTGGCTATGCCGGTAAAGGAGTTTAAAAGGGAAATAACCACGGGCATATCAGCACCGCCGATAGGCAGCACAAATAAGATACCATAAACCACAGACAGACCAAGCATGCTGTAAAAGATCAGGGCAGAGAAAGTGCCATTACTGGTAATGATGACAGTCCCGATTATTACAATAAACAGTAAGACAAAAAGATTGACCAGGTGTTGGCCTTTAAATGCATGGTCCTTTATTTTGCCCTGAAGTTTGCCGTAGGCTATCATGCTGCCTGTAAATGATACGCTGCCTATAACCATTCCTGCCAATATCGATAGCACATGCATATCACTATGATCGTTTGCTACCCGGCCAAGTTCGACGATCGAAATAAGTGCCGCGCATAGTCCGCCCATACCGTTGAACATGCTCACCATCTCGGGCATGGCAGTCATTTTTACCCGGCGCGCAGCGGTTGCACCGATCACAGTACCAATAATGATAGCGCTTACGATCCAAATCAAATTATTGAGTGCATGGCCGGCTGGACGATAGAGTATTAATGTGCCCAATATCGCGATTGCCATTCCCGCAGCAGAAACCAGATTGCCCCGGCGGGCTTTTGCCGGATGAGAAAGCATTTTAAGGCCGATGATAAAAGAAACGGAGCCTATGAGATAACATATAGCCAGTATACTTGCTTCCATAATTACTTAACTTTAGTCGATTTAGACGGTTTTTCCTTGCCCGATTTAAACATCTCCAGCATTCTGTCGGTTACTACAAAACCGCCAACCACATTGATGGTGCCGACGATCACTGCAAGAAATCCAAGCGCCAGTACAATAAAATTATCAGCAGAAGCTTCGCCCATTACAATAATTGAGCCGACGATAATAACGCCATGGATGGCATTGGCACCACTCATCAATGGCGTATGTAAAACGGAAGGAACCCTTGAAATAACTTCGATGCCTAAAAAGACAGATAGGATGACGATATATAATATTTCAAGATTGCTGTGAATGAAGCTGAGGAGTGTTTCCATGAATCAGATTTTTGATTATTGGCGATACAATTTCGCCTTTATTAGTTATACAGGCACTTTTTAGTATTTCATCGTTCAAGTCAAATTCAACTTTCGTCTCCTTGTTGATCAATATTTTCAAAAAGCTTAGCAGGTTCCGCCCGTAGGCCCGGCTGGCATCTGCCGGCATAGTAGCGGCCAGATTTGAATTGCCAAATATGGTAACATGGTTCCAAATGATGGTTTGGCCATCAAGGCTTAGCTCGGTATTGCCACCTGTCGCGGCTGCCAGATCAATGATCACAGATCCGGGTTTCATATTTTCGATCATTTCCTTAGTGACCAGTACAGGCGCTTTTTTTCCAAAAATTTGGGCGGTAGTTATCACGACATCAGCCTTTTTAATACTTTCAGCAATTTTTTCCTTTTGCCGCTGCTGGAAGTCAGATGTTTGATCAACCGCATAACCGCCGGCTTTACGATCATCAACGGCACCATCAACTTCAATAAATTTAGCACCAAGGCTCAATACTTCTTCTTTTGCTGCAGAACGGGTATCAAAAACTTCTACCACTGCACCCAGGCGGCGCGACGTTGCAACCGCTTGTAATCCGGCAACACCGGCACCCAACACCAGCAGTTTTGCCGGAGGAACGTTCCCCGCTGCTGTCATCATCATTGGAAAATAACGGGGGTAGCTGGCGGCAGCCAATAACGCGGCTTTGTACCCGGCAATATTTGATTGTGAACTCAGTACGTCCATGCTCTGCGCCCGGGTGATGCGGGGCAGCATATCAAGACTGAATACGGTGTTATTATTTTTAACCCATTCCTGTACATGCTCCGGATGATAAGCTGGCTGGTAGATGCCGATCATCACTTTACCCTGGAGGGAATCGGGAAGATTGTTATAATGTATGGCCAAAATCAAATCGGCTGCATTTAAGACCTCTTCTCTTGATTTTAATAAGGCTCCAGCTTTTATGTAGTCTTCGTCTAAACAAAATGCTTTAGATCCTGCATCGGGTTCAACCCAAATGGTAATACCCTGCTTTGTCAGCAAAGCAGTTTCTGCTGCAATTAATGACACCCTGGATTCAAAGGAAGGTTCTTTTAAAATACCGATTATCATGGACTATAAAAGTTATGTAGGCTATAATTTTATGAAGTTTATACAATTTAACACGGTTTCCTTGTATTCGTTTAGTTTATCATGATTTTACCCTACAGGCATAAAGGCCTCTGCTTTCCATTCGGCCATGTCTTCATAGGTTTTCCAGCGAAGATTTACTTGCTCCTGGGCGATTTTCATCAAATGAGCGGCTTCAACAGGATGCGCTGCTTCCAGTGCCGTGTACCTCAACTCGTTCCTGGCATAATCGCTAAAAGCAATGGCGGGTCGCGGCGAATCCAAAACAAAAGGATTTTTACCTGCTTCTCGCAATGCAGGGTTATATCTGATCAATGGCCAATACCCACAGGCAGTAGCTAGTTTCTGTTGGTTTAGCCCGTTTTCGATATTAATACCGTGGGCGATACAATGGCTGTAGGCAAGGATAAGCGAAGGCCCATTATATGCCTCGGCTTCACGCATGGCGAGCAGCGTTTGTTGCGGATTAGCGCCCATGGCTACCTGGGCCACATAAACATTGCCATAGGATATCGCTTGCAGGGCCAGGTCTTTTTTACCAACTTTTTTACCTGAAGCTGCAAACTTTGCCGTTGCGCCGGTAGGCGTGGCTTTTGACATTTGTCCGCCCGTATTCGAATACACTTCGGTGTCAAGAACCAGGATATTTACATTTCGCCCGGTTGAGAGTACGTGATCAAGGCCCGAAGAACCGATATCATAGGCCCACCCATCACCACCGATAAGCCAAACACTGCGATGTACCAGTTGGTCAGCAACTGACAATAGTTTTTTAGCCAGAGGGTCTGTCATTTGGGCGAGTTTTTCCTTGAGTGCCGTTACCCGTTTTCTTTGTTCAACAATTTCTGATTCCAATTGCTGCGGAGCATGGAGCAAGGCATCGGTAGTTATGTCCCCGAGTACAGGCCGCAATTCTTCTACAAGCACAGCAGCTATTGCCAATTGTTTATCGGATGATATTCGCATACCGAGCCCGAATTCGGCATTGTCCTCGAAAAGAGAATTTGACCAGGCCGGGCCCCGACCGTCTTTATTAGTGGTCCAGGGCGTGGTAGGCAGGTTGCCACCATAGATCGATGAACAGCCTGTAGCATTCGCCACCAGTAAACGATCGCCGAATAATTGCGTCAGCACTTTGATATAGGGTGTTTCGCCGCAACCCGCACAGGCTCCTGAAAATTCGAACAATGGCTCGAGGAATTGTGTACCTCTGACCGATGAAAAATCTACTGTAGCCCTGTTGTTGGTGGGGATCTGTTCAAAAAAGCTGATATTTTCCCGTTCCGAAACCGGGTTTGGTTTTGGACTCAGATTGATTGCTTTTTTATTTGTTTCGCCTGGAATAATTACGGGACAAACTTTCGAACACAGGTCGCAACCGGTACAGTCTTCAAAATAGACCTGAAGAGTATATTGTGTTTCCGGAAAGCCACGCGCATTGATCGGTGCTGAGCGAAATTGAACGGGTGCATCTTGAAGATATTCTTTATGATAAAATTTTGAACGAATAACGCTATGCGGGCAAACAAAGCTGCAATTGCCGCATTGAATACAGGCATCAGCATCCCAGGTAGCAATTTCATCTGATATATTCCTTTTCTCCCATTTGGTAGTACCACTGGGGTAGGTGCCATCAACCGGCATCATGCTGACTGGTAGGCTGTCGCCACGGCCAGCCAAAAGCATAGCAGTTACATTTTGTACAAAATCAGGTGCTGAAGAAGATACACCTTGCGAAAAGCTTAACATGGAGCTTGCCTTTTCAGGTACTTTAACTTCAAATAAATGAGCAAGGCTGTCGTCCACCACCTTGAAGTTTTTCTGTACAACCGCTTCGCCTTTTGATTTGTAGGATTTGCGGATCGATTTTTTGATCTGTGCAATAGCCTCTTCAAAAGGTAGCACTCCCGATAGTGCAAAAAAGCAGGTCTGCATTACGGTATTGATACGCTGCCCAAGGCCGGCAGCTTCTGCTACCTGGGAAGCGTTGATAACGTGAAACCGAAGTTTCTTTTGTATGATCTGTTCCTGCATCGACAGCGGTAACTGATCCCAGACATCTTCTTTATCGAAGGGGCTGTTGAGCAAAAAAACTGCACCTGGTTTGGCTTGAGCCAGCATATCAACCTTGTCGACAAAATTATATTTATGGCAGGCTATAAAATCAGCGTGAGCTATAAGATAGGGAGCATGTATTGGTTCTTTACCAAACCGAAGGTGAGAAACGGTTTGAGCGCCTGATTTTCTCGAATCGTAAACAAAATAGCCCTGAACAAAAAGATCGGTTTCTTCACCAATGATCTTAATGCTGTTCTTATTGGCGCCTACAGTACCGTCGGCACCCAGCCCGAAAAATAAAGCACAAACGCTACCGGTTGATTCGATATCAAAATCTGCATCAAAAGGCAAACTGGTGCCCGATACATCATCATTTATGCCGATAGTGAACTCCTTTTTGGGATGAGGTTTTTTTAATTCGTCATAAATCGCTTTAACCATCGCCGGCGTAAATTCTTTAGAGGCAAGCCCATACCGGCCTCCCGATATTTTAGGCAAATGCAGCCGATGTCCCTCGCTGTAGGCATTGAATATGGAGGAAACTATATCCTGGTACAGAGGCTCGCCACCTGCACCAGATTCTTTTGTTCGGTCCATTACCGCGATTTTTTTTGCACTAAGCGGAATCGCTTCAAGTAATAGTTCGGGCGAGAACGGCCTGAAAAGCCGAACCTGTACCACGCCAACCTTTTCACCGGCTTTAACAAGTACTTTTACTGTATGTTTTACCGTTTCGGCAGCTGATCCCATAATGATGATCACCCGGTCGGCATCCGGGTCGCCCCGGTATTCGAAATTATGGTATTGCCGACCTGTTAATGCCGAGAAATCGTTCATACTTTCCTGGACGATGCCCGGGGTTGCAGCGTAGTAAGGATTGACTGTTTCACGCGCCTGGAAATACACGTCGGGATTTTGTGCAGTACCCCTGATAAACGGGCGATCGGGATTTAAACTCCTTGCTCGATGTGCATCAACGAGGTCATCATCGATCATTGATCTGATCTGATCATCAGAAAGCAATTCAATCTTATTGATCTCGTGCGATGTTCTGAAACCATCAAAAAAGTGAATAAAAGGTATCCTTGCTTTTAGGGTAGCGGCCTGGCTGATCAATGCCATGTCATGTGCTTCCTGAACTGAAGCCGAGGACAACATCGCAAAGCCCGTTGTTCGTGCAGCCATAACGTCGCTATGATCGCCAAATATCGAAAGTGCCTGAGCTGCCAGTGCCCGGGCAGCTACATGAAAAACTGTTGAAGTAAGTTCGCCGGCAATTTTGTACATATTCGGCAACATCAATAATAATCCCTGCGAGGCAGTGAACGTGGTTGTAAGCGCCCCTGTTTGCAACGAGCCATGCACTACACCAGCTGCGCCAGCTTCGCTTTGCATCTCGATCACTTCGGGGATATTGCCCCAAATATTTTTTTTATCGCCGGCACTCCATTCATCAGCAAATTCTGCCATTGGTGATGCCGGTGTTATCGGATAGATCGCGCAAACTTCATTTACGCGGTAAGCAATATAGGCTGTTGCTTCATTTCCGTCCAGGGTTACTACTACAGGCTTTTTGGTTGACATTATAATATCTTTAATAAAGATTCATTTAACTAAGGGTCTCCATTTCTATGGCATGGCAAGGGCATTGCTCGTAGCAAACGGCACATCCCGTACATTGGTCATAGTCGAAACGATATCGGCTGCCTTTACCAAGCTTGATGACGGCCCCTTCAGGGCAGGCACCAAAACAGCCATCGCACTCGAAACAATTACCGCATGACATACACCTCTGGGATTCAAATAATACTTCTTCAATAGTCAATCCGGATTTTACCTCATCAAAGTTGCTGGCTCTTAAGTCTAGTGCCAGTTCGGGTTGTTCTTTTTGCGGGGCATCAGTTGTATACCAGCGGTGTAACTGTTCAAAGGTGATACCCGAATGTTTGGGTTTCGATTGAAATGGGCTACTGGTTAAATAGCCATCAATATAACGTGCTGCTTTTTTACCATGCCCGATCGCTACGGTAACGCTTCGTTCTCCCGGCACCATATCTCCTCCGGCGAAAATTCCATCGCAGCCGGTCATCATATCCTGTCCGACTACAACCGTACCATCAGATTTAAATTCGATACCCGGTATATTTTGCAAAAAATGGGTGTCCGCATCCTGCCCGAGGGCTAAAATGAGGTTGTCTGCTTCCAACGTTTCAAACCTGCCTGTTGGTACTGGCTTGCCATCTACCAAATCCATCACCTCAACTGTAAAGCTACTTCCGTCGATTTCTTTGATGGTACGTAGCCAGTTTATTTTCACCCCTTCATCCAGTGCCTCCTGAGCCTCGAAATCATGGGCCGGCATGTGCTCGCGGTCGCGGCGGTAAATGATCATCGCTTCTGAAGCTCCTAACCGCTTGGCGGTCCTGGCGGCATCCATTGCGGTATTCCCGCCTCCGTAAATTGCTACACGCCGACCAAGTTTTGGGACTTCACCCGATTCAACCTGTTTCAAAAAGGTTACGGCATCATATATCTTTCCGGCATCTCTACCGGGGATATCGATCTTTTTCGAAAGCTGTGTACCGATCGCCACAAATACAGCATCAAAATTACCTGCCGATCGCTCGGCCAAAACATCAGCCACCTTATGATCAAATACAATTGAAACACCCATCTGCTGTATTCGCGCTACCTCAAGGTCGAGTTCATTTCTGGGTAATCGATAGGCTGGGATGCCGAAATGCATCATTCCTCCGGCAATTGGCCCCGCCTCGTGGATCTCTGTGTAATGTCCCAATTTTGACAGGTGGTAGGCAGCTGATAAACCGCTGGGCCCGGCGCCAATTATCAAAACGCGCTTGCCAGATGGTGGCATTATATTACCTACCTGCCAGCCATTTTTCAGAGCCTCATCACCAAGGAAGCGCTCTACCGCGTGGATACTGACAGTACTATCTACCTGCGCCCGGTTGCATTTATCTTCGCAGGTGTGGTAACATACCCTACCGCATACAGCCGGAAAAGGGTTATCGTGCATGAGTACTTGCCAAGCCTTTTCAAATTCGCCAGCCTGCGCTAATGCAAGCCAGGCCTGTATATTTTCACCTGCCGGGCAGGTCAAATTACATGGCGGCAAAAAATCAGTATAAACTGGCTGGCGTTTTCTGATAGGTCCGGTGCCTTCGGCGTGGCCTTTTAAGTCGGGTGGAGAAGTAATATCGCCCATAGATATAAAATATGATAAATGTAAAAAGGTATCCGATCATATCTTGTGCGCCTTGTCATACATAAATGTGATTCTGATCACCACTTTAGTAGTAAAATCTGGTTTTATAAGGGCACCCTCTCAGAGCAGGGTAATACCTTAAGCATCTTTTCCTGTCGGGAGAATGTCGCGGTCTTCATTTCAGCAAACACTATCCCGGCAGACAAAAAAGCTGCAGGTTTTTTTGCATCCTGTTCGTTGCTGGAACTACCACCTAAAGCAAATGTGACTTAAGTTGCACTTTGCGGCTCGGTAGTAATTGCGCATTCCAAAGCATCCGTTACGCCATTTCCCTGTGTTTTTTCGGGAAGCGAAATCATGTTGATATCCGGGTGCTTAATTTTTTGGGATGACGATGTGACCACCAGATACCAGTTTTTCAAACTGTCTTTTGCTGCTATGAAGGGGTCATATTAACTGTTCAGCAGGAGGTCGCTTTCATCGATATTTGTCGTATCAGGCAACCAAACTGATCGCAGTTCCGACTTTACAGTAAAAGTTAGGGTAAATGTTTTTTTTACCTTCGATAAGTTCCTGATCGAATATCGAACCAATACGCCACCGTAACCATTCGGGCAAAATTGGAAACGTTCGATGGTGATCCCCGGATTTTTGGTATGATAAACTATTTTGTTGCCGCAAGGGTAATTAGTAAAACCTGTTGCGGCTGTTAACTATTCCTGCTTGTGGTTGTTTTGATCTGTTAATAAAGCCCAAAAACAGTCTGCCAGTTTAAACGGAGGACGCCATTCGGGCTTTCAAACCACAGCTTGTAAAGTGAGGTTAAATCCTAATAGATCCCGATTGCTGTTAATAATAGTTATTTTTGTCAAATGCTTGCACTTTGTACCATTTTCAGATGAAAAAATATAGCTTACTTGCTTCCTTCGTCATCCTATTTAGCGGTGTCCATGCACAGGGCATTTTACGCGATTGGTATGGAACACTAAATGTATCAGGCACATCTCTCCACCTCGTTTTCCATATTTCTAAAGTTGCTGAAAAATATTCAAGCACCATGGATAGCCCCGATCAGGGTGCCAGGGGTTTGCCGATAGACAGTACACAAGTAAAAGGCAATGATGTTACGATCATCGGTTCGAAGTACGGTCTGGTTTATACAGGCACATTTTCAGTAGACAGTGATAAGATTTTTGGAACATTTAAACAAGGAGCCTTTTCAACAGCACTTACTCTATTTCCAAATAAAGAGTCGGCAGTTGCTGATAAGCAGAAAACACGCCCCCAGGATCCCAAAGATTTTCCTTACAAACAGGAAGAAGTTCGGTTTGTAAACCCGGTAGCACATAATACACTTGCCGGAACATTGACATTGCCACCAGATGGCAAAGCCTCAAGAATCGTTATCCTGATTACGGGATCGGGCCCGCAAAACCGAAATGAGGAACTGCTTGATCATCGTCCATTTTTGGTTTGGAGCGACTGGCTGACCCGTAACGGAATTGCCGTACTACGATATGATGATCGCGGTATAGCCAAATCTACCGGTAACTTCAAAACAGCAACCAGTGCTGATTTTGCTGACGATGTAGAGGCTGCGGTAAAGTATATCAAATCAAGGGCTGATCTTCAGCAATTATCAATTGGCCTGATGGGGCATAGTGAAGGAGGGATGATTGCGCCGATCGTAGCAAGCCGCAATAATGACGTAAAGTTCATAGTCCTTCTTGCGGGCCCTGGTGTACCTATTGTGGATCTGATGTTAAAGCAGAACGAGGATCAGATAAGGTTAGCGGGTACAACCAAAGCTGATCTGACAAAGGCATTGTTGGATACAAAGGCTTTGTACAAAGTAATCGTGGAAAACGCTGCCTTACCAACGGCAGAAGTGAAAAAGAAAGTTGACACTTTGCTATACAGGCAATTAAAACCCATTGCCGATGCTAACCATGGTAAACCAAGCGCTGAGGAAAATATCAACGCTACAGATCGGGTATTGCTTAGTCCCTGGTTTCGGTATTTTCTTGCTTTCGATCCTCGGAATTATTTGGCCAAAGTTAAATGCCCTGTACTGGCATTGAACGGGTCACTGGATATGCAGGTAAACGCAGAAGCAAATTTAGCCAGCATTCAACAAACGTTGACAGCAAATGGCAATAAACAAGTGCAGATCGTGGAATTTCCGGGTTTGAACCATTTGTTTCAACCAGCAAAAACCGGTTCAGTTGCCGAATACAGTCAAATTGAAACAACCGTTGATCCGGTTGTGCTGAGCAAAGTTTCCGATTGGATCAAAAAGCTTCAATAGCAACTTACGATCAATCCTGTTTCGTCCAGATCAGTTTATCAATATCGTATCCCAACGCTTTTGCTTTTGCAAGGTACTCGTTCTTCACTGTTTCGGGGATCGTCTTTTCACGGGAAAGTATCCAAAGATAGCTAAGGTTATCCCCGGCTATTAGGGCATAGCGGTATTGTTTATCCAGAGCGATCACATTATAACCAGCATAAAATGGTCCAAAGAAGGATACTTTCAACCTGCCTTCATCACTGCCGGAAACGAACCTTGCTTTACCTACACTTTCTTTCCAGCGGCCTTTAGCATCCTGATACCCTTTGTTGTCAACCCGGATAACACCAGGCGACTTTATAGAATAATTTGCGGTGACATGACTTAAGCCACGCTCAAAAGTGAAATCAAAGCGGGCTATTTCATACCATGTGCCGAGGTATCGTTCCTGATCAAAAGGTTTTACGGCTACAGCACCTTTAGGTATCGAAACGCAGCCAAAGAAGTTGAGTGTGACAAGTAATCCGGCTATAGTTTTAAGCATGTCAGCTTTCAGAGGCCGTTTTTTTACATCAAAGGTCATGACTTTCTAACGAACTAAATTACAGAATGTTTTATCAGCGATCTGTATTAGTAATGAAAGAAAACTTGCTTTTTAAAATCGAAGAATTAATTAACGAATACCAATTATAAGGTATAGCGATAATGAAGGTATAAATAGCGTGAGGAAAACGATAATGTAGTGATGACTCTCTGCTTGTCCGGAGAAAACGGCTTTGTAAGCCCGGGGAATTGATGGCAGTTTCATAGATCTTAGTAAGTGTGTTTATGTATCTAATACCTATCTCAAAATAAGATATTGTTGACCAAATACACCTGGTTTGCGAGATTTATCAGTTTAATTCTGATCAGGATCACCAAGATCTTTACGGTCGTGGTGAGGTCCTGCCTGAACAGGTTCACTTGTCTTTTGATCGGCGTTTTGTTTTTTTTCCTGGTCTTGTTTTCGATTGTCAGCCTGGTTCTCTTGCTTGCGGCCAGAGTTGTGTTTTTTCGGAGGCCACGGTCCCCGGGCAAATGCCATACTTACTACGGCAAAAGACAATACTGTTAAGGTAGCCTTTTTCATCAATTTGTTTCGTTATTTGTTTAGCTATAAGTTTTACGGGAAAAATAAGTCAAGGGTTACTGACTTTTTAAATTTTTTTTAAAAGTCTGACCCGCTGCAGGGCTTTGTGCCATTTTGCTGAGCAGTCAGGATGCCATTTATCTATAATTTTAGGGATTTTAGTATTGCTCCTGGGGGTACGATGACAATATCCCGAGTGCCACAAGCAAATTGTTCCGTTTTCGAAAAATGACGAGAATTTAAATTTGTCGCTCATTATTGTTAATGCGGTATTGCAATGGCGTAAGTCCGGAATATTTCCTAAAAAGTTTTGAAAAATAGTTGGGGTATTCAAATTTTAGTAAATAGGCTATTTCTGCAATGGTCATCGACGTATGCTTTAAGTATTTTTCCGCTTCGTGTACAACATATTCATGTACGATATGTAAGGCCGATTTTTGAGTAATGGATTTACAAATGCGGTTTAGGTGAAGAGGAGTAAGGTGTAACATGGCGGCATAATCTGCTATCGATTTTTCAAGTCCCGATTTTTTTATCAGTTTTTGAAAATTATTAAAATGTTGCAGGTATTGGCTATCTGGTTTGCCACTAACTTGACCTGCATTTAAGAGGCGGTATAAAAGAATAAATAACTGGCTTAAGAGCGCCTTGATCATCGCTTGTTGCTCGGGGCGGCCGGCGAATATTTCAGCATCAATTTGCAGAATAAGGTCGTGTATTTGTTTGAATTTTTGCTTACCGGTAAAATTGACAATAAATTCAGGTTTAAGAATCGCACCTAAAATTGGCGTATGAACGGCGAATGCTGCTTCCAGATAGCTGTCGGGTATAGTTAAAATTCTGCCTTTGATATCCTGGCTATAAGTTAGTCCGTGAATTGCCATTGGCGGAACTAATATGAGGCATGGTCCGGATAGTTTTTCTTCGATATGGTTACCCTGAAATAATACCTCGCCCGATTCAACACAGAAAAGTTGGAATAAGCGGCTATGAAAATGAGGTCGGATCACCCAGCTGAACGTTTCGCTCCGTGTTTTGATCAACTCAGAAAATATATAATCTGCATCGTGGTTTGCATCACGGTCGCCATACAATCCATTGAAGTAAAGCAACTCTTTTTTCATGTGTGCAATGTATGTTTTGTATCCTTAATTTAAAAGTTTTTATTCACTTGCTTCCCGCCGATCATATAGCTTTACGTTTTATAACCCCTGTAAAGTAATTAGAAGCCTATTTATTTGTGTGTTTTATAGCTTTTGATAGCATAAACCTGCATAAGCCAATACTTTTTGATATCAAATAGAAATTGAAATTATATGCATTATTTGTATAGTTATTGCAAATTGCCCTCAAAAATTGCGTCGGCGATCATAGTCGCTTTTTGTTTGTTTTTTAGCGCCGGGAGAGCCTGCGCACAAGCAAATCCATTGGGTTTAAAAATACACCACGCCACCATTTCCGTTCGAAATGCTGATTCTTTGGCAGATTGGTATGTGAATACGCTCGGCTTTAAAGTTTTAAAAACTTTTTCCAATGCCGAACGACATTTGGTACTGGTAGGTATCCCAGGTTTCAGGATCGATCTGCTGCAATTCAAAAATTCAGTTCGGCCAGCTTTTCAGAGTCAGCCTGCTCCGCAGCACTTGTCTACACAAGGTATCAGGCACCTGGTTTTTGAGCCAGAAAATTTCGACCAGGCTTATGATTACCTCGCTGCAAAAGGGGTAGTATTATTCGGCCCTAAGCCAGAAGTAAAAACCGGGACAAACCAAACTATTTATTTTAAAGATCCTGAGGGGAATATACTTGAATTGATCAAAGAGCATTAGTATGGTGTAAGGCCATATCGCTTATCTGTTTAGCCAAATTTAAATGTCATGAAAAATATTTTAAAGCTCAGTTTTATACCCGTCAATACCGATTTTGGATTGCTTTTCGTCCGGATATGGTTTGCTTTCGGTCTATTTTTCAAACATGGTTTTGAGAAATTCACCAGGTTCCCGCAGATGCTCGGCCATTTTCCCGATCCTATCCATGTGGGCCCGGCTGTAGGCTTAACCTTTGCATTGATAACCGATGGTATATGCACCCTGCTTATCATTCTTGGTTTCGGCACCCGGCTGGCTGCCCTGTTGTTAGCTATAAACCTATTGGTGGTGTTTATCTTCTTGCATGGTTTTTCAATCATGAAAGATCATGCCGAATTAGTTTACAGCTATTTAGGCCTCTCGGTTTTCATCGTTATAGCCGGTCCCGGAAAATATAGTCTGGATAAAAAGCTCCTGTCCTAATATAAAAAAAGAATTGTTCGATCTGGCTTGTTGCTGATCGTACAAATGACAGTCTATAGTTTGAAACCAGTGAAAAACTTGAAAAGTCTTTTTTATTCCTTAATGCCCAAATAAAATAATACGATGGCCGGAAGTATACAATTTATTGGCAACACAAAACCCACACTTTTGCAAATAACCAGTGTTGCGATATGTTTTTTGATGAATATGCTCGACGGCACCAATGTAATGATCATTTCTTACACCGCTCCTGTCATAGCAAAAGCCTGGGCAATAGAACCCCATGTGATGGGGGTAGTTTTTAGTGCAGGATTATTGGGGATGGCAGTTGGTGCCATGTTTCTGGCGCCATTTGCGGATAAGATCGGCCGTTACAAATTGATATTGTTAAGCGTAGTGCTGATGGGCTCCACGATTTACCTGACTTCTTTTGCGGAAAATACTTTTCAGCTGATACTGTTTCGTTTGCTGAGTGGTTTAGGTATCGGAGCTATGCTGGCCAGTACCGCTACCCTGACTGCCGAATATGCACCCCCAAAAGATAAAAGCCTTTGGGTAAGCCTTGTGATGGGGGGGTATCCCATAGGTGCTGTGCTATCAGGTATAGCGGTTGCACATTTTCTACCTTTATATGGATGGAAGAATGTCTTTGCCATGGCCGGCATGCTTAGTCTGATAACGATACCCTTGATCATATTTTTTCTTGGTGAGTCGCTTGATTTTTTGGTGAAAAGCCAACCACCTGATGCTTTGAAGAAGCTTAATCGTTTAATGGCGAAGATGCAATTGCCTTTATTGAATGAATTGCCAGTTTTGACCAAAACGGATCGGCAAAAGAACAGGGTATCTGCGCTATTGGCCATTGAACTAAAATGGCCCACACTGCAGCTTTGGATAAGTTTGTTCATGAGTTTTGCAACTTTATATTTTTTAACCAGTTGGATACCCAAACTGGCATCTATAACCGGTATGTCTGTTGCACAGGCAATTTATGCAGGTTCTATATTTAATCTGGGGGCTTTTGCGGGCATCGTTACCCAGGGCTATTTATCTGCCAGGTTTGGCCTCCGGGGTACGATCAGTGTTTTTCTTTTTTTAACAGCAGCGCTCATGGCTATTTTTGGTTTTTTTTCGTCGCCGGCGGCGGTTTTGATCATGATAGGGCTCATTGGATTTTTTATACAAGGTGGATTTGTAGGTTTGTATAGCCTGGCAGCAGATATTTATCCAACCAGAATTCGTGCTACCGGAGTCGGCTGGGCCATAGGATTAGGGCGTGCCGGGGCCATAGTTGGTCCAATTGCTGGTGGGGCCCTGATATCCGGTGGGATGCACATGTCGCTCACATTCTTTGTTTTTTCAATTCCTATGCTGGCCGGCGCCGCCGCTACATGGTTTAATAAAGTACCAAAAGATATATGAAAGAAGTTATCTGGGATATTGCGCACCTGGCGCATGTTGAATTATACACCCCAAAACTGGAGGAAAGTGCCCGGTTTTTTACCGAACTGATGGGTATGTCAATTAGCGGTACCCAGGGCGATTCTATCTACCTGCGGGCTTACGACGACTATGAACACCATACCCTCAAACTTACTGCCAATAAACAGCCAGGTATCGGGCATTTTGCCTGGAGAGCACGTAGCCCGGATGCACTCCTTCGCAGGGTAGCAGCAATAGAAGCATCGGGCCTGGGCATTGGTTGGACCGAGGGTGATCTGGGTCATGGCCCGGCCTACCAATTTTATACGCCCGACCGTCACCTGGTGGAAATTTATTTTGAAACCGTTAAATATAAAGCCTCGGCGGAAGACCAATCTGCTTTAAAAAATACAGCCAGCAAATTTCCAGGGCGCGGGATGAACGTAAGAAGGATAGATCACCTAAACCTGCTGGCAAAAAACATACCGGCTTTTCTCGATTTTCAATTGAATGTGCTTGGCGGGCGACTTACCGAGATGATTCAGTTTGATGAAGGACCAAAGGCGATTTGGTTTTCGGTCAACTCAAAGAGCTATGAACTGGCAGTAACGGAGGATCATTCTGGTGCCAATGGTCGTTTACATCATCTAACTTTCGCAGCAAACAGCAGAGAGGAGATATTGATAGCAGCCGATATAGCCCTTGAAAATGGTATTTTTATAGAAACCGGTCCGCATAAACATGCAATTCAACAAACTTTCTTTCTTTACCTGTATGAACCTGGTGGTAACAGAATTGAGATAGCAAATGCAACTGCAAGGTTAATACTGGATCCGGATTATGAAACGATTGTCTGGACAAAAGAAGAAAGGGCAAAGGGGCAGGCCTGGGGGCTTCAAACGGTAAAAAGTTTCCATCTGCGGGGAACTCCTATGGTTGGAGATATTGAAGAATAAAAATTAAAATATAGAATATGAGTCAGAAATTATTAGTGGTAGGCGCCCATTCTGCCGATTTTGTATGGCGGTCGGCAGGTACTGTGGCTAAATTTGTTGAACAAGGAGGAGAAGCCCGGGTGCTGGCACTTTCCTACGGTGAGCGCGGCGAGTCGGGTGAGCTTTGGAAAGAAAACCCAAACCGTACCGAAGAAGATGTAAAAAAGATAAGGCACGAACAGGCCCTGGCAGCTGCCAATATCTTAGGAGCTTCGTTTGAAAGCTTCGATTGGGGCGACTATCCAATGATTTTAACCGACGAGCGTGTAGCTCAATTGACTGCATTGGTGCGTGAATTTGAGCCGGACGTGATCCTGACCCACTCAGAAAAGGACCCTTTTAATCCCGACCATCCATTGGCTTTTACAGCAGTTCAGCGAGCACGTTTATTGGCAGCCGGTGCCGGAGTGGCCAGTGCTTTCAAGAATATTATTCCTCCGGCGTGGTATTCATTTGAGCCGCATCAGCCTGAGCTTTCTTCTTTTGTGCCGGATACTTTTATCGATATTACATCAGTAATGGATAAAAAAATAGCAGCTATGGATTGTATGGGTGCGCAAAATTATTTGCAATCCTATTATACCGAGCTTGCTTCCCGTCGTGCTAATCACGCAAGGCGTATTTCGGGAAAGCAGGCCGTAAAATTCGCCGAAGCTCATCAAAGTATGGTGCCCAGGGTATTAAGTAATATTTTATAACACCGCGTTCAAATGACATTATCTAAAGAAATTATAACGGCGATCGGTAAATTTTCATCAGCTACCCTCCACGAAGCTATGGGTAGATATGGTGATCTGCCTTCAGGCATCAAACCGATCAGTCCGCACATGAAAGTATGCGGCACCGCCTACCCGGTAAAAACCATGCCTTGCGACAATACCATACTTCACAGGGCATACGCCTATGCAAAACCCGGAGATGTTTTGGTGGTTGACTGCTCTGGTTATTATGAGGCAGGCTATTGGGGCGACCTGATGAGCCTTGGTGCCAAAACACAGGGATTAGCCGGTTTGGTGATAGATGGCTGTGTAAGAGATGCTGATGATATCGAAGCGATGGGTTTCCCGGTTTTCAGTCGCGGCCTTTGTATCAAAGGCACTGGTAAACATGGCGATGGTACACTCAATGAGCCGATCATCCTCGGAAATTGGACCATCAATCCAGGCGACGTGATTGTCGGCGACAGGGATGGGGTGGTAGTGATCCCACAAGAAAAAGTGCTGGAAACGATAGAAAAAGCAACAGCAAGGGAAGAAAAAGAGGCAGGAGTTCGGAAACAATTGCTCGAAGGCAAAACGTCTATTGCAATTTACGGATGGGATAAAAAGTTTGGCTTTTAAAATAAGCGATGAAGATAGCAATATTAGGTTTGGGTGAAGCAGGAACGCATTTTGCCAATGGCCTTTCGGATCTTGGATTTACGGTATTTGGTTGGGATCCTAACCCGCAACGTCTCCTGAACGATAATGTTCAATTTGCAAAAAGCAATCTCGATGCTGCTCAAAATGCCGATATGATCTGGAGCGTAAACCTTACGGCGGTTTCTGAGGATGTAGCTAAAGAAGTGTTGCCCGCATTAAATTCCCAAAAGGTATATGCAGAATTAAATACTTCATCGCCAGCTAAAAAACAGGCAATAGGCCAAATTTTGAGCATATCCGGCGTTAAATATGCCGATGTGGCCATTATGGCTCCGGTACCGCCAAAAGGCATTTTTACACCGATGCTGGCTGCTGGTGAAGGCGCTCGTCCATTTGCTGAGGTGCTGCAACCTTACGGACTTGCAGTAAAAGCGATTGATGGCGAAGTCGGGCAGGCTGCGCTGTTAAAGTTATTACGGTCCATCGTTTATAAAGGGATTGCGGCAGTAATTTGTGAAGCAATGGAAGCAGGAATAGCTTTTGACCAGGAAAAATATATTCGCGAACAGATCAGCTCAATTATCGGCGGTCAGGACGAACTGATCGATCGTTTTGTAGAAGGGAGCCGAACGCATGCGGTCAGACGCATTCATGAAATGGATGCCGTAGTGGATATGCTGACAAATAAAGGTATCAAACCATTGATGAGCCAGGCAGCAAAAGAAAATCTGGAAAAATTAGCCCGACAATAGTTCAAAAGATATATATGCAAACTGCAATACCATATATGCAATTCAGGGGAGGTAGCTCAAAAGGGCTTTTTTTCGAGGCCCGGCATTTGCCTCAGGATAAGCAATTGCGGGATAGGATTTTGATCGCAGCAATGGAGGGCGTCGGTATGGGCGACCCCAGGCAGATCGATGGCCTGGGAGGAGCCACTTCTTTAACCAGTAAAGTGGCAATTATTAGCCCATCTGATTTAGCTGAAGCCGACCTCGATTATCTTTTTTTGCAGGTAGAGCTGGGAAAGGGCAAAGTGTCGACTGCTCAGAATTGTGGGAATATATTGGCTGCCGTGGTTCCATTTGCTATTGAAGCGGGTATCATACCAGCAAATGATGGGCTCACCAGCGCCAGGGTAAACATGCTGAATACGGGTGGTATTTGCGAGATCATTGTTCAAACACCGGGTCGTCGGGTAAACTATGCGGGCAATGCAAGGGTAGATGGCGTACCCGGTACTGCTGCGCCTATCATATGTAATTATCTGGATATTGAGGGTTCAACCTGTGGCGCACTTTTTCCTACGGGAAACAAATTAGATATAATAAATGGTGCTGAAATAACCTGTATCGACAACGGTATGCCGGTAGTATTGATGGATGCCATGTATTTTGGGATCACAGGATTTGAATCGCATACAGACCTTGATAAAAACATCAGGTTGAAAGAACGGTTGGAAGCCATACGAGTGAAAGTTGGACCTTTGATGAATCTGGGTGATGTTTATTCCAAAACTATCCCTAAAATGTGTTTGCTGTCTGAACCACACGAATCGGGGGTCATCAACACCCGTATGTTTATACCTCACGTTTGTCATGAAGCTATCGGAGTGCTGGCAGCGGTATCAGTCGCTACAGCGTGCATAGTTGAGGGTACGGTAGCCAATCGATTTGTCAAATCTGACATAGCAGATCTCCATGAGATATCGATAGAGCACCCATCCGGCGAAATGACCGTCACACTCGATCATGAAAAGGATAATGAAGGTAATGTAGTGATCAAACGTTCAGGGGTCATGCGTACGGCGCGTTTGCTAAGCAAAGGTGAGGTATTTATCCCCAGGCTGGACTGATGCGTACGAAATTTCGGTCGAATAAGATAGCTTGCCGGCCTTTATATTAATAGGCTAAACAAAAAAGAAAAGTGGTAAGCGTCTCATTTTGAATTTATTTTATTTTTATCGTAAGCGGTTTTTGTTACAAAACAGACACCATTAACTTTATCAACAGTAATTTCCACTTTTACTTTTTCTTTAGGACCCACCCAGGTATTTCCATTTACTTTCGTGAAGGAATCAGTCTCCATTTGTTGTATAATTAGTGGCATATATTTTAGAGGAAATACAGCTGTGGATTTGTAACAAACATTATTGTCGTAGAGAAAAACCGTTTGCATTCCTTGTGTAAATACTAATGTGTCGCAGTTTTCGCCTGCTTTAAGTTTGAAGTTGGGATTCGATTGAATGATTTTGCGAATTGTTTCTTTTGATTCGCCTATAGTGCTTTGCGCCTTTAGAATAACGGGAGATAGCGTTATAATTAAAAGGATAGATAATTTTATCATTGAAATTTTAATAAAATAAAAACCACATAACAAGAGACTAAAGTTAGGTTTAAGATTTTAAAAAACTATGCCAGGAAAGGATAGTTCGACTAAATTGATTTAAAGCAGTAAGTTTTGTTTGTATGCTAAAACAACCGTATTTAGTATGATCAAAAAACAGGTACAAACCAGTTTACTAATAACCGGTTAACAAAACGCACATCACTAATTAACTAATCACAGCCACCATGGATCCCGAATTCAATAAAAACGAAGATATCAACCAGCAGCTGGTATCGGAATTAAAAAATCGGCTGAAAAAAGTTTATGCTGGTGGTGGTGAAAAAGCTGCGGCCAAACAAAAGGAGAAAGGTAAAATGCTTGCCCGTGAACGGGTATCTTATCTGATCGACAAAGATAAACCCTGGCTCGAGATCGGTGCATTGGTTGCCGATGGAATGTATGCTGAGCACGGTGGCTGCCCATCCGGTGGGGTAATATGCGGAATAGGCAATGTATCGGGCAGGCAATGCGTTATTGTTGCCAATGATGCAACCGTGAAAGCCGGTGCCTGGTTCCCGATCACTGCCAAAAAGAACCTGCGCGCCCAGGAAATTGCTATCGAAAACAAGTTGCCTATCATTTACCTTGTCGATTCTGCCGGCGTATACTTGCCCTTGCAGGACGAGATTTTTCCGGATAAAGAGCATTTCGGTCGCATTTTTCGCAACAACGCGATCATGAGTAGTATGGGTATCATACAAATAGCCGCCATCATGGGTTCATGTGTTGCGGGCGGGGCTTACCTGCCTATCATGAGCGATGAAGCGATGATCGTAGAAAGGACCGGCTCGGTATTCCTTGCAGGATCGTACCTCGTTAAATCGGCAATAGGAGAGGATGTTGACAACGAAACATTGGGTGGGGCCATTACCCATTGCGAAATATCAGGTGTTACGGATTATAAACAACCCAACGACCAGGCCTGCCTGGATTCGATTCGTAATATTTTTAGCAAGATTGGCGATTATACCAAGGCCGGTTTTGATCGCATTGCCGCTGCTCGTCCAAAATTCGATGAAAAGGAGATCTACGGCATTTTACCCGAAAACCGAGAAAAGCCATATGATATGCGCGAGATCATTATGCGGTTAGTTGATAACTCCGACCTGGAAGAATATAAAACCGGGTACGGCCAGTCGATCATTTGCGGTTTAGGTCGTATTGATGGCTGGGCAGTTGGTATTGTCGCCAACCAACGCAAGGTGGTCAAATCGCGGAAAGGCGAAATGCAGTTTGGCGGCGTCATCTATTCTGATTCAGCAGATAAGGCCACGCGTTTCATCATGAATTGCAATCAAAAGAAAATACCGCTGGTTTTTTTGCAGGATGTTACAGGCTTTATGGTCGGCAGTCGGTCAGAGCAGGGGGGGATCATTAAAGACGGTGCCAAAATGGTGAATGCAGTAGCCAATTCGGTCGTACCAAAATTTACGATCATCATCGGTAACTCATACGGCGCAGGTAACTACGCCATGTGCGGAAAAGCTTATGATCCTCGCCTGATCTATGCCTGGCCATCAGCTAAGATTGCAGTGATGGGCGGCTCGCAGGCTGCAAAAACTTTATTGCAGATACAGGCAGCTTCGCTCAAAGCAAAAGGCGAGGTGATCACGCCGGAAAAGGAAGCTGAATTGCTCAAAGAGATCACCGACCGCTACAATACCCAAACCACGCCCTGGTATGCCGCGGCACGTCTATGGGTGGATGGCATTATCGACCCGCTGGAAACCCGTAAGGTGATCTCGATGGGTATCGAAGCTGCTAACCATGCGCCGATTGAGAAAGTCTTTAATGTGGGGGTGATACAGACTTAGGGGGGTAGTGATTAGTTAATTGGTGATTTGTGATTGGTTGTTCCCTAACTACCGGGATAGTTGGAAGGTTGTAATGTTGTAAGGTTGGAATGTTGAATAATCCCGCTGTTTGGAAATCTTGAAAACTTAGACATCCCCTTTTCAGCCTGATTGAAATTATTTTATATCTTTCAGCTATGAAAAAATTACTCCTGCCAATGTTTGTGCTGCTCGCAGCAGCGGCAAATGCCCAAAATGCAACACATCAAAAAGCTATCCTGATTGATACCCACAACGATGCGCTTTCGAACGAGCTGATAACGAAGGTTGATCTCTCGAAGCGCCAAACTGTGGGTAACCTCGACCTGGTGCGGGCTAAAGAAGGCGGCCTGAATGTGCAGGTTTTTTCTATCTGGTGCGGCGGAGAATATGGTAAGGGAACAGCCTATAATTTTGCGAACCGCGAGATCGATTCGCTTTATGCCCTGATCAAACGCAACCCCGGCAAAATGGTATTGGCCAGAAATGCGGAGGAAGTGCAAAATGCGGTAGCCAAAGGTCAGTTTGTAGCCATGATAGGTGTAGAAGGCGGGCATATGATCGAAGAACGTTTAGACTACCTTGATGCCCTTGCCAAACGGGGCATGCGCTACCTGACACTTACCTGGAACAACAGTACCTCCTGGTCGACTTCAGCAGCGGATGAGACACATCACAAAGACTCCCTGATCAAAGCGGGACATATTGGCCTCAGTGACTACGGTAAGCAAATCGTACACTGTTTGAACGATCTGGGTGTTATCGTCGATATATCACATGTTGGCGAAAGGACGTTTTATGATGTGATCGCGACCACCAGCAAGCCGGTTATCGCCTCACATAGCTGTGCCTGGGCGCTCAACCCCAACCAGCGCAATATGAAAGACGATCAATTGAAAGCCTTGGCCAAAAACGGTGGTGTCGTTTTTTTGAATTTTTACAGCGGTTTTCTTGATAGTACCTATTCGCACAAAGAAGTGAAGTTTGTACGTGCCCATCGGGCCGAACTTGACTCACTCGAAAAAGTGTATCATGATGCCGACCTCGCCAGGATCAGGCTCAATATTTTACATAAGGCTGAATCGGACCAGATCCGTCCGCCATTAAGTCTATTGATCAAGCATATTGATTATATCGCCAAATTGATCGGAGTTGACCATGTGGGCATAGGGTCTGATTTCGATGGCGCCGAATCTTACCCTATCGGGATGGATGACGTAACAGACTATCCGAAAATCACAACTGAACTTTTAAAACTTAACTATAGTGAAGCCGATATCAATAAAATACTTGGTGGTAATTTTTTGCGTGTACTAAAGGCAAATACGGGCAAATGATGTCATTTTATTGACGATACCATATTGGTAAAAAGCGCGTTAAAATGTAAGTTTGTACCCTATTTATTAGCTATAATGTCACAAGAGAACGAACATGTTAAGTGCCTGATCATAGGTTCAGGTCCAGCTGGTTATACTGCCGCGATCTATGCCGCCCGTGCCGACCTGAAACCCGTATTATACACAGGTTTATTAGCCGGGGGACAGTTGACCCAAACTACTGAGGTTGAAAACTATCCCGGTTACCCGGATGGCATCCAGGGTCCCGAGATGATGTTAAATTTTGAAAAGCAAGCCAGCCGCCTGGGTACCGATATTCGTTTTGGCTATGTGAGTTCGGTCGATTTTTCAAGCCAGCCGCATAAAGTGGTTATTGATGAAAGTAAAACCGTATTGGCTGATACCGTTATCATTTCAACAGGTGCTTCTGCCAAATGGCTCGGGCTTGAATCGGAGCAAAAATACAATGGCTTCGGTGTTTCAGCCTGCGCTGTTTGCGATGGTTTCTTTTTCCGTGGTCAGGATGTAGCCATTGTTGGTGCCGGAGATACCGCGGCAGAAGAAGCAACTTACCTCGCTAAACTTTGCCGCAAAGTTTATATGCTAGTGCGTCGCGATGAATTTCGCGCTTCAAAAGCTATGGTGCATCGCGTGTTAAATACACATAACATTGAAATACTCTATAATTCTGAAACAAAAGAAATATTGGGAGACGGCCAGGTAGTTACTGGTTTAAGAGTATTCAATAACAAAACCGGCGCGGAAAAAGATTTAGACATTACCGGTTTCTTTGTTGCGATTGGTCACCACCCTAATACTGAAATATTCAAAGGCTGGATCGATATGGATGAAAATGGTTATATCATTACCCAACCGGGCTCAAGTAAGACGAATATCGAAGGTGTTTTCGCCTGCGGCGATGCCCAGGATCACGTTTATCGGCAGGCCATTACTGCGGCAGGAACGGGTTGTATGGCGGCTATTGATGCTGAGCGTTATCTTGCGGCGAGGGAACACGCTATACCAGTTTGATGTTGTTGAATTAAAAGTCGATTATTTTAATTCCTAAATACTTAAGCCTTGTCCGAAAACTAAATAAATGAAAGTTAAACACCTGATTTTGATCATTTGCCTGGTTGTTGGATTCAATCTATCTTGCAAAAAAAATGCAAATCCCAATCCGGGCAATTCTTCAAATGGAGCAAGTGAATGTACATCCCTTCCAACGTTGGTTTGGGGGAATTATTTTTCGATTCAGGCAATTCCCTCTCAGGCTATTGCACCAATAAAAAACGATGCTGCCGGTAATATTTATATCGTTGGGATATATAACGGAACCACAACTTTTGGGAATTTTTCCCTTGCCGGATCCGGTCAATTTTTATGTAAAATAGATCCAACAGGTAGATTTATTTATTCCCGAAAAATTTCAATTAATGGGAATCCGAGTCCAACAAATTTTTTCGTCGAGGTTGATTTGTCCCAAAATGTTTTTATTGGTTTTCCATCTATTGATCCGGTTAACAACGGCTTTGTTTTTAACTTGAATAAGTACGACGCCAACGGCAATTTCTTGTGGAGCAAGCAAATAAATACCGAAATGTCTCAGAAGACATCAAGCCTGTTAAAAGTTGACAAAACCGGAAACATTTATATCGGAGGTTATTATGCAAATGGGGCTTCCCCAGTAGATTTTGATCCGGGCGAAGGAGTAGTCAATTTACCTGGTGGTACTGGCTTCTTAGAAGTTTTGGATAATAATGGAAATTTTGTTTCTGTAAAAAAAGTTGATGCCGACATTACTACAGATTTTCAGATTTCACCAACCGGATCAATTTACATAACGCAACAAACCGAATATTTTTTTAATGTCGAAAAAATAAACGATGATGGTACGAGCGGTGGCACAACCAAGCTTCCAAATGAAAAAGATGATGTACTCTATATAGATTTTCAGGAAAATTTGTACCTGAGTAATTTTGAGACGATCAAAAAGTACGACCATAACGCAAATTTGCTCCTGCAAACAAAAAGTTACTTTTTCAGTTATTTACGCTTTGATCAAAGTGGGAATATATATTTGTCGGGCGGTTTTTCGGGTGCGAACGTACAATTTGACCAGAATCATATCATAACTGCAGTGGGGAATAGCGATGGCTATCTTGAAAAATTAGATCCTCAAGGTAAAATAGTTTGGGTTTCTGCTGTCATGGGCACCAAGGGTACAACCTATCCGGGTTCTTCAATTATGACTGATTTTGGTATTGAAGATTCCGGGAATATTTATTTTGTTGGACCAATATTCAATAACGCCACCAACAACTCTGATCTTTGTATTGCCCAATATCAACAATGCCAATAATTGTGGTATCCAGGAACAATTTTTCCTGAAATATCGGCTTCAAGTCATATCTTTATAAAATACATAAACAATAGAAACTATGGGAAGAGGCGATAAAAAAACAGCCAAAGGCAAACTTGCAATGGGCTCATACGGGAAAACACGGCCACACAGACCGAAAAAACAAGTGGAAGTAAAACCTGCTAAGTAACATACAAAGCCATTCGCTAAACTCGGGTGGCTTTTTTGTTTCGGTTTTTTTACAGGAAATGAAACAGTATTTTTTTAAAATCCGTTAACTTCACCGGTTTAATACACTATACCGATTTTTAGATTATGTACAAATTACCCAAGCTGTTGTTTTTAGGTGCTTTGCTGTTATTTGCTTCTTCTGCCAGTTCGCAGGATAGTGACCCGAATATGGGTATTGTTCCCGCACCGGTTTCGGTTAAGAAGGCGACTGGAGAATTTGTTTTGGGACAGCAAACCGTAATTTTTGCCGATAGTACCAACAAGGCGGTCACTTTTTTTACCGACTATTTATTGAATAAATTATACCTGCGCAATCCATTGAAAATTGGCGATGGTGGAAATACACAAAACAGTATCCAGCTCACTTCAAAAGGTGCCGAAAACCTTCCAGCTGATGGGTATAGGCTAAGTATCACCCCACAACAAATTATTATTGCAGGCAAGGGCGTGGGTCTATTCTATGGCATTCAAACCTTGCTGCAATTAATGCCTGCTGACCATGGTGCAGCCGTAAAAATCCCATGCGTACAGATTGAAGATTACCCGCGTTTTGTTTACCGTGGATTGATGCTTGACGTAAGCCGGCATTTTATGTCGGTTGAATTTGTGAAAAAAACGATCGATGCGATGGCCTATTATAAGTTGAATAATTTTCACTGGCATCTGACCGACGACCAGGGCTGGCGCATCGAGATCAAAAAATATCCCAAATTAACAAGCATCGGAGGCCAACGGGCCCAAACCTTAATAGGTGGCTACCGCGATCGCACACCACAACAGTTTGATAATACACCCTATGGAGGTTATTATACCCAGGAGCAGGTGCGCGAGGTAGTAAAATATGCTGCAGACCGTTTTATCAACATCGTGCCGGAAATTGAAATGCCCGGTCATTCAACAGCCGCTGTTGCCGCCTACCCGGAGCTGAGTTGCGATCCTACCAAAACTTATAAAACAGCTGAAAGCTGGGGCGTGTTTCATGATGTTTACTGTCCTACTGATAAAACTTTCGAGTTTTTAGAAGATGTATTGACCGAGGTGATGGATCTGTTCCCAAGTCGCTATATCCATATCGGTGGCGATGAAGTGCCTAAAGATGCCTGGAAGAATTCGGCCTTTTGCCAGAAACTGATCAAAAAATTAAAATTGAAGAACGAAGAAGGGCTGCAAAGTTATTTCATTCAGCGGATCGAGAAATTTGTAAACGCTAAAGGGCGAAGTATCATCGGCTGGGACGAGATACTGGAAGGTGGCTTATCGCCAAATGCGACCGTGATGAGCTGGCGAGGAGAAAGCGGGGGTATAGCTGCAGCTCAACAAAGTCATTATGTGATCATGACTCCCGGAAGCGGCGGCATGTATATCGACCATGCCCAGGGACGAAAAGACGAACCCCTGAGTATCGGCGGTTATACGCCTCTTAGCCAGACTTACAGTTACAACCCAACGCCTGCCGCTTTAACGCCCGAGCAGCAAAAATATATCCTGGGTGTACAGGCAAACTTATGGACAGAATATATCGGCACAGAAACCAAGGCCGATTATATGCTATACCCAAGGTTGCTGGCGCTGTCAGAAATTGGCTGGTCGGCACTGAGCAATAAAAATTATAAAGATTTTTCGGAAACCCGTATTCCGGCACAACTGGCATACCTCGATAAAAACAATTATGATTACCATGTACCTGAAGCGATAGGAGCACCTGATTCGATCTTATTTGGACCACAACTCGATGTTCAATTGAAACCCTCGGTTACCGGGGCAAAAATATATTATACCATCGACGGGCATACGCCGCGCGAGACCGATCTGGAATATCATCTGCCAATAAGCTATACAGTGCCTCAGGATCAATATCGCGAACTGCAAACGATTGTGATCAGCCCTTCGGGTAAACGCAGCCAGGTGACCCATTTGGTAGTTTACAACAGGGCACCACTGGCACCGGTTAGTTACCTCGGCAACAGTCCTGGTTTGAAATACCAATTATTACAAGGTAATTTTGATAATACAGGTGAATTTAAGGATGCTGCAATCATCGACAGTGGCGTTGTGAAAAGCTTTAACCTGGCCGAATTGAAAAAGCAACGACCTTCATTCGGCGTAATATATAACGGCTTTTTGCGTATAGATAACGATGGCGTGTATGTTTTTTCAACTAAATCAGATGATGGCTCGGTATTGACTATCGATGACCAGCCGGTTGTTAATAATGATGGCAAACACCCGCTCATAGAACAGGGTGGGGCAGTTGCCCTGCAAAAGGGTTATCATAAACTAACTTTAAAGTATTTTGATATTGGATCCGTTCGCGGCCTCAAAGTTTATGTAACCATGCCGGGAAAAGCCAAGGCAGAACTTTCCCCTGATTGGTTGTTTAATTGATAATGCAAATGCGTAAAAGTAGTTTTTTTGCTTTCTTTGGTGGGCTTGCCCTGATTGGCAGTTTTGCGTGCAACCAACCTGCTCCGAGTGTTGCACCATTGCCGCCGCCTCCAAAACCCGATCATGTTGCACCTTTTCGCTATCATAAATTGCTGGAAGTATCGCCCGGCCAGGAATATGATATTTTTAGCTGGGGGAGAGGAAGCGCTACGACAGGCTCGTTTCTGATTCTCCATTCGGATTCGGCCGCTAAAAAATTTACAACAACCAGCGGTGACCTGAATGGTAGTATCGTTGATGTGTACAATTCGGATATGGACCTTGATGGCAACCCCGAAATTCTGATCCATGCCCGTGGTACCGATAGTACCAATTATGCAACTATCTATGCTTTTGAATTTACTGGAGGCAAAGCTGATAAACTTAATTTCCCAAAATTGAGTACCTCCCAACAAAAAGGGTATCGGGGCGAGGATAATTTCTATATCAAAGAAGGAAAATTTATACGTGAGTTCCCTATCTATTCGGGCAAAGGTAAAGATGCCAAAAATACCGGCGCCAAACGTATCCTTGAATATAGCTTGCGCGACAACGCATTTACCGTAAAGCAATTAAGCAAAGACTCTGTTGATAAGAGTCAGCCGCAGGTGCAGCCGGTTACGGTTAAAAAGAAAACCGATGTAGCTAATAAACCAGCCACGAACCATACCCCGGTTAAGAAGCATAAAAAGAAGAAGCATCATCGGAATAGTGATGATAATTAAGTCTGTCGGGTGGCTTATTTTTCATCTGCGAGGCGGGATCAGAAATAATCAATAAATTCGTCTCATCGAGGACTAATCCGTACATGCATTTCCTATACCCATCTTTCCTATTTGCATTAGCTGTACTGACCGTACCTATCATTATTCATTTGTTCAATTTCAGGCGGTATCAAAAGGTTTATTTCAGCAATGTTCAGTTTTTAAAACAGGTACAGGAGCAACAGGCATCACGCAGGAATCTGAAAGAACGACTCATTCTGTTAGCGCGGCTTTTAACGCTTTTTTTCCTGGTTCTGGCTTTTGCGAGGCCGTTTTTGCCCGGAAAGAATGCCGCAGCCACTGGAAAGCAACAGGTTGTGAGTGTTTTTGTAGATAATTCCTATTCGATGCAGGTGCAAAACAGCGAGGGTACGCTGCTGGATGAAGCCAAACGTCGTGCTAAAGAAATAGCATCGGCCTATTCGATCAACGACCGATTTCAACTGTTAACCCAGGATTTTGAAGGGAAACATCAACGTTTATTAAGTCGCGATGAATTTAATGATGCGGTTGACGCAGTAAAGATCGGCCCCCAAAGCCGAACCCTGCAACAGATTGCCGATCGCCAGCAAAGTTTGCTGAAAGAACAGCGTAGCGCTCTACGTTCGGCCTTCATCTTGTCCGATTTTCAAAAAATCATGGCCGGTCGCCAACCTGTAAAGACCGATAGTTCGGTGCGATTCAATTTGGTTCAGCTAAGATCTGGCGTTGTATCCAATGTGGCAGTCGATTCAGTTTGGCTGCTTTCAGCGGTTCATCGCAGTGGAGAAAACGAAAAATTAGTTGTTAAACTGCATAATTACGCCTCCCAAAAAGCTGAAAAAGTACCAATGAAACTGCTGGTCAACGGCGAACAAAAGGCGCAAGGCCTTTATTCTGTGGATGCCCGCATGGAACAGTTAGATACACTTTCATTTTCCGGCCTTGCTCAGGGATGGCAAAGGGGCGAGCTGCAATTGCAGGATAATCCGGTAACTTTTGATAACCAGTTCTATTTTACATTTAATGTTAAACAACAACAATCGGTCTTATTGATCGATGGAGGTATACCCGACTTATTTTTGAAGGCTGTTTTTGATACTGATCCATTCTTTGCAGCTAAAAGGGTTGCAGACGGTAATGTTGATTATGCTGGTCTGGATAATTACCCGCTCATCGTACTGAGCGGAATCCGAAATATTTCTACCGGCTTGAGCCAGCAATTGGCGACCTATGTAGCAAAAGGAGGGACCCTTGCTGTGTTTCCGGCAGAGGATGCCGATCTTACTAATTATAAAGCATTTCTTCAATCCGCAAATGCAAACTGGCCCTTGCAGTTAGTAGTTGAACCGGAAAGGGTGGCCGCCATCAACCTCCAAAATGAGGTGTTCAAAGGCATTTTTGAGAATTTACCACAACATCCGGATCTGCCTGTTATATCAAAATATTACCAGCTAAGTGCATCACAAAGAGGCGAAAATTTGATGGAGCTGCCCGGAAATCGCTCATTCTGGTCGGCATTCAATAGTGGGAAAGGTAAAATATATCTTTCAGCAGTACCCTTATCGGATAGCTTCAGTAATCTGCAGCGGCATGCGCTGTTTGTGCCCATCATGTTAAGGATTGCTTTGCTCAGCGGGCACGACCAGCCTTTGTTTTATACCCTCGGGCAGGACGAAAACATTGCCGTCCCGCCTTTCCGATCCGACGACAAACAAGTGCTGAAACTGGCGAAAAGTAACGAGGGAATCATTCCGGATGCCAGACATGATCAGGGCAGTACCCGCTTATTTATTGGCGACCAGTTGCGGGACGCAGGTATTTACGAATTGAAAAAGCAGGATAGCTTAATTTCCAACGTGGCATTCAATAACAGTCGTTTGGAGTCAGACCTCAGCTACCTGGAGCCTGCACAGCTTAAACTTGATTTCCCTCAGACCGCGGCAGTATTGAAGCCAGGTTCGGCATCGATCAAAGGCGATGTTGCTGATTTAAATTTTGGACTGCAATTATGGAAACTTTGTATAATTTTGGCATTGTTCTTTATTGCCGCGGAAATTCTGCTGATCCGATACTATCATACTGGTAAAAAGGTGTTTTCGCAGTCGACAACGAGCTAATATATTCCATCCCAAAAGCAACATAAATGAATTTGCTTATCAAATCCGCTACCATCTCTGACCCGGGGTCGCCCTATTACCAACAAGTTACTGATGTTTTGATCGAAAATGGCCAGATCGTTAAGATCGCCAAAGGAATCGAATCTGACGCTGAAATATTTGATGCCCGGGGAAAACAGCTTTCACCGGGTTTTTTTGACCTCAATTGCAATATCGGCGAACTGGGCCTTGAAACCAAAGAAGACCTGAAAACCGGTACACAGGCAGCAGCCGCAGGAGGGTTCACAGGGCTGGCGCTAATGCCTAACACGCAGCCGCCTGCCCATTCAAAATCAGAGATCGAGTACCTGGTCAACCGTGCAAAAAATAACCTGGTGGATATCTATCCGCTGGGGGCCATTTCTTATAAACGTGAAGGGAAGGACCTTGCCGAGATGTACGATATGTACCAACATGGCGCAATGGCCTTTACTGACGGAAACCGACCTGTACAGGATGCAGGGCTGATGGAACGCGCGCTTCTGTATACCAAAGGATTTGATGCCCTGGTCCTTTCCTATCCTGAAGACACAGCCATCGCCGGAAAAGCAAAAGTACATGAAGGCGAAGTAAGCACCTTGCTGGGGATGAAGGGAATTCCGGCACTTGCGGAGGAGTTGATGGTAGCACGCGACCTTTACCTTGCGGAGTACACCGGTTCAAAAATACATTTTACCACAATTTCGACAGAGCGTTCGGTATCACTGATACGGGAGGCCAAAAAGAAAGGCATACCTGTAACCTGCGATGTGGCCGTTCACCATTTGCTATTGACCGATCAGGTACTTTTAGGCTTCGACAGCCAATATAAAGTGAAGCCACCACTACGTACCAAAAAAGATGTAAAAGCGCTGCTGGCAGGTTTAAAAGATGGCACCATCGACGCGATCACCTCCCAGCATACTCCGCACGAAGTGGAATTTAAAGATGTTGAGTTCGAGATCGCCGAATATGGTATGATCAGTTTACAAACTGCATTTTCAATAGCATTGGAGGCAGGTTTGTCCAGCGCAACGATCATTGAGAAAATGGCGATCAAACCCCGAAAAATCCTGGGAGTTGGGGCAGCTGTGATCGCCGAGGGTAATACGGCAAACCTGGTTATATTTGATGAAAAAGCAGAGTGGACTTTCGATAAAGACAATAACCGCTCTAAATCCTATAATTCTCCTTTCATTGGGCATAAATTAAAAGGTACCATTTTACTTACTGTCAATAATAACCAAGTATTTAAACCATAGCATATGATCGACCTTAAGGTCCAGTCGGCAATCAGGTCGGCGTTAGAGGCATTTTCGCAATATGATTACCCTGAAGCAAGTAGCCTGGTACTGAAGTTTGTTGACGTGTTTTCGCTCAACGAGGATTTCATGAAAAAGGTAGCTGCCCTGGATGCTGTTTTTGACGATAATCCCCCATTGGAGTCATTGCGTGAGCTGTTTTTTGATCTGTTGTTGATCAACTTTTTCAGTGAGGACGTTAAAAAGCTGGATGATGATTACCTGGAGACTAAAGAATGGGAAAGGATAGAGGAGGAAACGCTAGACCGAGGAACTGAGTTACTGAATACGCTGCTTTACCTGAATGAATGCGCCGACGAAGATATTGAACCCGGCCTTGATGACTACCTGAAAGAGTTTTTGCTGGTAGATGAAGATGAGTTTCAAGACGAACACCGCATCTATGAACCCGTGATCATCAACCAGATATTAATTGAGAGCCCGGTTGCCGAAATTAGCCGGGTTGCCAAAACGCTTGACGATGATGCAGAGATCAAAGAAATTTTTTATCCGCTGATGTGCTTTTTTCAGAATACAAGTCCCTCGGCCAGCGATAAAGCTGACATTGCAAAAAATGCCATCGATCCGGGCTTTGATATGGCAGTTATTGGTATATTAGAGTCATTTATTTAAACCTAAAACACAATTTTATGACAACTGTAAAACCCAATCCTACCAAAGTAGCCACTAAATGGGCGCTGATCAACCTGCTGGCAGGTATTGTTTTAACCTATGCATTCCAATATTTGGTACCAGATTCCAATTCGCCAATAAGGTACCTGACTTTGATACCTTTTATCGCATTTTTATTCCTTACCCAAAAAGAGTTTAGGGAACAAAACGAAGGATACCTGACTTTTGGGGAAGGATTTTCTGCCGGTTTTAGATTCGCAATTTTTGCAGGATTACTTTCAGCTGTTTTTATTTATGTATACCTGGCTATACTAAGCCCTGATGTAATGGAAAAAGCTGCAGAACAGGCCCGGGCACAGTTAGAAGCAAAGGGTGGTATGTCAAGTGATCAAATAGATAACGCTGTTTCAATGACTAAAAAATTGGGCCCTGTATTTGGTGCATTTGGTGCAGCGATATTTGATGCTGTTATAGGTTTGGTAGTCGCGCTTGTCGGTGCCTCGATATTAAAGAATATAAAGCCATTAGATTTATCTGAACCGGCGGAGCCTACAGTTTAAAAAACTTTGGGTGTAAAAAAAGGGAGGCTGAATCTACAGCCTCCCTTTTTTGTTTGACATCGTCAAATATTATTTAGTAAACCCTTTGATAATATCATTGCCAAAAGCAAAAACCATCAGGCATAGCAGCAACACGAATCCAACGATCTGGGCTCTTTCCAGGAACTTATCACTGAGTGGTTTCCCGGTAATCATTTCAACTACCAGGAATACCGCATGACCACCATCCAGTGCCGGTATTGGCAATAAATTCATCAGGGCTAACACCATCGAGATAAAACCTGTCAGGCGCCAGAAGTTAAACCAGTCGAATTGCCCGCTATACATACGTGCGATCCGGATAGGGCTTGCTATCGATTTTTGGGCGCTTAATTTTCCTGTGAATATTTTGCCTAAACCTTTAGCATTATTTGTAAAGTTACTCCAGGCTTTTGTTGCGCCAACTGGGAAAGAAGCAAAAAATCCGTAGCCAATATGTACCGGTACAAGGTTGTCAACTTTGGTTGCAAATCCTAATTTCCCTTCTGTTGTGACCTGAGCGGTAAGTTTCATCAGGTCATTATTTCGACGTACGGTAAGTTGCACTTCCTTGCCTTTTTGGGCATTTAACTGCTGTTGGAGCTGGTCGAAAAAGGTGATATTATTGCCGTTGACAGCAAGGATGCTATCGCCGTGTTTCAGGCCGGCTTTTGCAGCATTGTTTCCTGGTATCACTGAATCAACACAGAATTTGGTACGGGGAAATGCGCTGATGAACTGCTCTAGTCCATCCGATTCTTTATCCGAAATATCATTAAGGATAGTTGAAGGTACGGTGATATTGAGTAGCTGGTTACCGCGGCGAATATTCAAGACGGCATTGTCAAGAAATACCTTGGGGTTGGTCAGTTCGTCAAAACGAACAATGGGTTTGCCATTGATGCTCACCACCTGGTCGCCTGAGCGCAGGCCGATCTTTTCTCCGATCGGGCCAGCAACAATACCATATTTCGCCTGGCTTGCAGGGATATAGGCATCACCATATTTTAGTTCAAGCATCCAGAAAATGAATATGCCGACGAAAATATTTACTGTAATGCCACCCAGCATAACAATAAGGCGTTGCCAGGCTGGTTTTGAACGAAATTCCCAAGGTTGTGGCGGGCCAGCCAATTGTTCTTTGTCCATCGACTCGTCTATCATCCCCGCTATCTTCACATAACCACCGAGGGGTAACCATCCCACGCCATATTCAACCCCTTTATAATGAAATTTGAACAGGCTGAAGCCCCATGCATCAAAGAACAGGTAAAACTTATCTACTTTAATACCAAATGCCCGGGCAGCAATAAAATGCCCGAACTCGTGTAAAATAACTAAAATTGAAAGGCCCAATAACAACTGGCCCACCATGATCACTATACTCATTATCTATTTATATCAGTTTGTAAATGTCTTGACTGGTAAATTTTCAACCAATTTTTGCGCAAATATGCGCGTTTCTCTATCCGTATTCAAATAATCATCCAGTGTCGGCTCCGCAACGAAAGCTATTTGCTGCATCGATGATTCAATGATGGTACTCATGGTTACAAAGCCTATCTCGCCTTTCAAAAACCCGGCCACCGCAATTTCATTGGCAGCATTTACAATGCATGGCATGTTTCCGCCCTGTTTAATGGCTTCGAAAGCCAGCGCCAGGTTGCGAAATGTCTTTATGTCAGGCGCTTCAAAGCTTAAATTTGGGTATTGGGTAAAGTCGAAACGCTTAAAATTGTTTTGAATACGTGTGGGGTAAGCCAAAGCGTATTGAATAGGCAATTTCATATCCGGCAAGCCCATTTGCGCTTTGATCGATCCATCCCTGAATTGTACCATTGAATGGATGATCGATTGGGGATGAACCACCACTTCGATCTTATCCGGTTCAATATCAAACAACCATTTTGCTTCGATCACCTCCAAACCTTTATTCATCAACGAGGCAGAGTCGATGGTGATCTTTGATCCCATCACCCAATTAGGGTGTTTCAAAGCCGCTGCCGGACTCACGCTTTCCAGGAAATCGATCCCTTTACCTCTGAAGGGTCCTCCGGAAGCGGTCAGTATCAATTTTTCGATGCTTGCCGGATCTTCGCCCTCCAAACATTGAAAAATAGCTGAGTGTTCGGAATCCACCGGCAAGATGTTAACCTTGTATTCCTTTGCTAATCCGGTGATCAGTTCCCCTGCTACAACCAGCGTTTCTTTATTTGCCAGGGCAATATCTTTACCCGCTTTGATCGCATTAATGGTCGGTTCAAGTCCGGCAAAGCCAACCATCGCGGTCAGCACCATGTCGATCTCAGGATCGCTAACGATCTCATGTATCGCTTTGATCCCTGTTAAAACTTTAACCTCAGTCGACGCCAGTGCCTCTTTGACAAGCGGGTAGTACTTTTCGTTACAAATAATCGCGAAAGCTGGCTTAAATTGTTTGGCCTGCTGAATGAGCAATTCGGCATTGTTTTGTGCAGTAATAACATGGGCGCTGAAGAGCCCCGGATTTTCTCCGATCACTTCCAATGCTTGTGTACCTATACTCCCGGTAGAGCCTAAAATTGCGATTCTTCTGACGCTCATATTTTACTTTGTCACTTCATTATTTACGAATCACAGATTTTAGAGGATTTATTTGATTTCACTGATTCGCTGGCTGGAATTTTCATCAGTGTTATCTGTGGAATCATGCTAAATCTGTGATTCAAAAATGTTTGCTTTACGCTTACATGTTAATCAATATATCTTTCCAATGCTTCAGCAATCTTCCGATCATTCGATAACCTCGGAACTTTATTTTGCCCGCCCAATTTCCCCTGTGTTCGCATATAATTAATAAATGCGTCTTTTTGCAGGCTGCGGACGATCAAAGGTTGCAAAATGTTCCCTTCTATCAGATCAAAATAGTAAATATTTTTCTTTTGCAGAGCCTGATCCACTTTTAAAGCAAATGCTGCAACGTCAGCAGGCATTTTGCCAAATTCAATGAACCACTCGTGATAGGGTAATTCTCCTTTTGCAGGCGTAACCTGCGGGGCCACTGTAAACTCAACAATATCGATACCCTCTTCGTTTGCAACACCCATTAAGGCCTGTTCAACTTCTTCGCCTATAACATGTTCGCCAAAGGCAGAGATGTAGTGTTTGATGCGGCCGGTTACCAGGATCTTATAGGGGTTTTTTGATACAAATTTGATGGTATCGCCAATACTGTATCCCCAAAGACCAGCGGTTGTATTTAATATCAGGGCGTAGTTTTTATCGAGCTCTATTTGTTCTAAACTTAGTCGGGTAGGGTTCTCATTGAAGAATTCCTCAGCAGGAATAAATTCATAAAATATACCGGCGTCAGTTAATAACAGCAGGCTTTTGTCATGTTGCGAATCCTGAAATGCGATAAAACCTTCGGAAGCAGGGTAGGTCTCTACCGAATCGATCGCAAAGCCAATGCTTTCTTCAATTCGCGCACGATAGGGTTCATAATTTACCCCTCCATAAACAAAGAGTTTAAAGTTGGGGAATATGTCTTTGATCTTTTTGCCACCGGTTTTGGCACTCAACCGATCGAAATACATCTGGCACCAGGGTGGTATGCCCGAGATCAGCGTCATGTCCTGAGGTAAAGTTTCGTCGACTATCGCATCAACTTTTTGTTCCCAGTCTTCAATGCAATTGATCTGATAACTGGGCAGGCGGTTCTTTTGCAGGTATTTAGGTACCAGGTTGGCAACAATACCAGAAAGCCTGCCGACAGAAATTCCGGCTTTTTGCTGTAAAACAGGACTGCCTTGCAGGAAGATCATTTTGCCATTTACAAAATCCGAACGTCCGGTTTCATGGATATAATTGAGTAAAGCATTACGGGCTGCCCGGATATGTTCGGGCATACTTTCTTTGCTTATGGGGATATATTTTACGCCGGAAGTTGTACCGGAGGTTTTAGCAAGGTATTCGGGTTTACCGGGCCATAGGATGTCTTCTTCGCCTGCGGTTGCGCGGTCGATATAAGGCTTAAGGTCTTCATAATCCCGAACGGGCACCTGCTTTTTAAAGTCGTCGTAAGTTTTGATAGCCTCAAAATGGTGGTCAATGCCAAAAGCAGTATTCCGGGCTTTGTTCAGCAAATAAAGGAAAGTTTGCTGTTGCAGTTCGATCGACTGAGAACGGATACGGTTGATCTCCCTGCTTGCCCATGCGGCAAATACCCGGCTCAATACTGCTTTCAGACCCATAGTTATTTGGTTTCGGCCAGGTCCTCGTCGACATCCTGGTGGCTGTAGATGAGTTTACGGTAGGCGACTACAAGTATGATATTGACAAAGGGAATCACAAATAGAATACCCACAAGAGTTATTGAACCAACAAATACCATCGATTCAATGATTAGAAAGAGCAGCACGTACTTTAAGAAATTGCCCTTGATCAGCTTATAACTCTGAAGTATCGACTCAAATGGGCCGGATGCATCATCGACGATAAAACATGCGCTGATCGGAAAATAGAAAAGAAAAAAGAATTGGAAAAAGGCCCAAACCAAAATACCCAAAATATTCTGCGTGTAACCTTTATCCAGCGAATTGATAGACCTGGTAAGAAAGACAGATAGGGTACTTACAATGATCAGTAACAGAAGGTAGCTAAATAGCATTTTCACCTTCGGGATAATATCGCTGAACTCAAAATCGTAATATTCCCTATCGATGAGTTGAAATACAAGTTTTATAAAACCAAGAAAAACAAAGCTGACAGAAACCAACATTACGATCACACCAATGGTTTCGGATAAATTATCCGTCAGTAAAAAAAGAAAGACTGCACTGATCAAACCAATCAGCATGAAGCTAATCAATGAATAAATAGCAATAACGGAAAAATTCTTACGGAGAAGATACCAGGATGTCTTTAACGTATCAGCGACCGAAAAGGGGTGGTACATACTCTGTTATGATTGTTTTAAAACTATACGCTTCCAGAAATCCTGCATAAATCCT
>Ga0164297_10000594_pt1 | contig 43873 bp, 43 predicted proteins | sample GEODES058metaG_FD_113539 | JGI IMG/M metagenome (GOLD analysis project Ga0164297, IMG submission 113539) | Dystrophic lake water microbial communities from Trout Bog Lake, Wisconsin, USA - GEODES058 metaG | ecosystem: Environmental > Aquatic > Freshwater > Lake | place: USA: Trout Bog Lake... | reverse complement strand
GGCGGCTGCTTCACCAGCAAAACGTTCGTGACCGCTGTGCGCCACGATGTTGTAATACGTCATCACGACAAGGGGAACTTGGAGCGACCGTTTGGCAAGTTCAGCGAACACCGAAAACGCCGTGGTGCCGTTGGCCAGGCTGAGCAATCCGGCCTCTTGGATTGTCACTCCGTCAAGAATGGGATCTGAAAAGGGAAGTCCGATCTCGACAGCATCAGCACCAGCATCGATTACTGCTTCCACGATGTCGAGCCATGAATCATCCATTCCCGCCATGATGTACGGGATGAGAAGCTTCTTCTTCTCTTTGCTAAGCGCTTCAAAACGCTCTGAGAGTGAAATACCCATTGATTACGGTCGACCCTTGAGGATCGACAGAACTTGCGCCACATCTTTGTCACCACGTCCGGACATATTCAACAGGACGCTCGAGCCCTTCGGAATGCTGCGTCCCGCCTCACGCAAAATCCAGGCCAATCCGTGGGCGGGTTCAAGAGCGGGAATGATTCCTTCTCGCGAGGCCAAAAGTTGCAGGGCCTCGAGCACTTCGTCATCGCCTGCTTGTTCGTAGCGTGCACGGCCTATGTCCGCCAAGTGAGCGTGTTCCGGGCCGATACCTGGATAGTCAAGCCCAGCTGAGATCGAGTGGGCCTCGCTAATCTGACCCTGATCGTCCTGAATCAATTGGGATCGCATGCCATGAAGAACGCCCGGAGATCCAGAGGTGATCGCTGCGCCCCCGGAGGCTTCGACCCCAATGAGCTGAGCAGTGCTGTCGGCAAAACCGGCAAACATTCCAGCCGCATTCGATCCTCCACCAATGCACGCAACCACAAAATCGGGCGTACCGATACCCAACTCCTTTGACTGCAGCGCAGCCTCATCGCCGATGACACGTTGAAATTCTCGAACCATCCAAGGGAACGGATGAGGCCCCATCACGGAACCGAGGCAGTAGTGCGTGTCGTCAACTTGGGTCACCCAGGTTCGCATGGCTTCATTGACTGCGTCCTTGAGCGTCTTGCTTCCTGAGGTTACGGGAACCACCGTTGCTCCCAACAATTCCATTCGAAAGACGTTGAGCTCTTGGCGCTGTGTGTCGAGCTCACCCATGTAGACGGTGCACTCGAGTCCCAACAGTGCAGCTGCGGTCGCCGATGCAACTCCGTGTTGACCGGCGCCGGTCTCGGCGATCATCTTGTGCTTCCCCATGCGTCGAGTCAGTAACGCTTGACCAATCACGTTATTGATTTTGTGAGATCCCGTATGCGCAAGGTCTTCTCGTTTGAGATAGAGCGAGATACCCAAGTCCTCGGACAAGCGGCGGCAAAAAGTGATGGGGGTTGGTCTCCCGCCAAAGTCGTGGAGGATCGACTCATATTCCTCCACGAAGACGGGGTCACCCCAGGCGTCCTTGAACGCAGCTTCAAGTTCCAAACATGCAGGAATCAGGGGTTCAGGAACGAAGCGTCCACCAAAGGAACCAAACCGGCCGTCATCATCGGGAGTCCCCATCATCATCTCAGCGTTGTCTACCATCTCAACTTCGACTCCAATCAAAGGGTCCATCGTCCACATCACCGTACTCGGGGACTTCCCGATCCTCGTCATAGTCTCGCACTGCGTCGACAAAGGCTTTCAGCTTCCTGGGATCCTTCACGCCGGGAGCCATCTCAACGCCAGTGGCCACATCTACACCGTAGGGGTGGATCTGACCCAATGCGCTCGCTACATTTTGAGGCGTGAGACCCCCCGAGACAATGAGCTGATCTGCGTGCGCCACGCCTTCGGCGAGTGACCAGTCGAAAACTTCACCGCTCCCAGGGTTTGGTCCATCAATCAACAAGAGGTCTGCCCCCGATTCTGCGAAGCGAGATATCCCAGCGCTCGTAGCGGCCAATGCTTTGATTACCAACGGGACCCGTTCAGAGATGTACTGCACGTCAGCCACGGACTCATTGCCGTGGAGTTGTACGCCTCCAAATCCCAGTTGGTTGGCGATCTCAACTACACGCAGGGGTGCTTCGTCCCTGAAGACGCCCACAACGAGTGTTTCCGGAGGAAGACGACGAACAATGTCGCCAGCAGTCGCCAGTGATACCTGGCGGGGCGACGGAGCGAAAATAAGCCCTACCGAGTCAGCACCCAGGCCAACGGCGAGAAGGGCGTCAGCTTCATTAGTAATGCCACATATCTTCACGAAGGTATTCATCGATTCACAACCGTCCCTCGCCGACGCGCCTGCAGCGACGAAAGGCTCTCCACCGCGCTGACCACATCTGGTGATCGCATAAACATTTCCCCCACGAGTACGCCGTTGACTCCCGCTTGGGCGAGAACGCGTGCCTGCTCATTTGTCGTAATTCCAGATTCGGCAACCGTCACCACAGAGGAAGGGACCATCTCGATGAGTTTCAGGACACGGTCATGGTCTACGTCGAAGGATCGAAGATCTCGCTGGTTAATACCGAGAAGCGGGTTGTCAAGACGCAGAGCGCGCAGGAGTTCTTGTTCGTCATGCACTTCGACGAGAACATCAAGTCCGAGATCTGCTCCCAGTCTCGAGAAGGTGGTCAGTTCTTGGTCGTCCAGTGCAGCGACAATGAGCAAAATTGCACTTGCACCCATGATCTTTGCGTCGCAGACATCGCGCTCATCGACCGTAAAATCTTTCCGCAAAATGGGAATCGAAGTGCATGACCGGGCCGTAACAAGATCACCGGTCGAACCGCCAAAGAATTCTTCGTCGGTCAACACACTTAACGCCGATGCGCCGCCTTCAACATAGTCCAGCACCATCTTGGTGAGATCGACGGTCTCGTTCAGCAGGCCCTTCGACGGACTCCGACGCTTGAACTCAGCGATGACAGAGAGACCTGGTTGTTCCAGGGCTGCTCGCAGTGACGCAGGACTCGGTACGCTTTCAGCCAGATCTCGAAGTTCAACGAACGAACGATCGTCTCTTGAAGCATTCCTGCGATGTGCTTCGAGGATCCCATCGAGATAGGTGGCCATGGCTTTATCGTAGTAGTCGGGCGGTACTTAACGAGCATCCAGCATTCGAACACTCACCTCTGTGTGTCCGGCCAGGGCTGTGAATCCATCTGGACTGAGAGCACTGCGCTTGACAAGACAAAAGCCTCTTGTGGATCCAGAAGCGGCATCTATGGCAGTGCGCTCCACTGTTCCAATCGAAACGCCGTCGCGTAAAAGTTCAACACCAGTCTCGACGGGCCCACTCGCCGAGAGAGCACAGAGTTGTAGCGGCGCTTGTACTCCCCTCGCCTCAACGCGAGCCACGAGTTCTTGACCGGTGTAGCAACCCTTCGTGAATGAACAGGATCCGGCAATGAACGTCGCCCCAAACGAGAACGGATTCATTCCTTCGTGTGCATCATTAAAGTCAAGGTGCGAGAACCACGCACTTGCATACCAGGGATCAAACACTGTGTCGACATCAAAATCCGCGCTCGCATGATCGGAGTCGATCATCCACGCGTGCATGCTTGGCTCACACTGCAGCCCTACGAGATCGACTGCGTCCTCGAGTTCCTGCGGTCGTTCAGGGCCAAACAAGAGTGTGACTTCTGTCGTTGCAAAACTTACAGCGACGCGTAACGCGAATCGACGGAGGCGAGCGAGAAGACCATCAATCTCTTTTTCAGCACACAAGAGCCGATAGCCATCCCCTACCCGCACAGCAAGGGCCAGGAATCCCAACTTGCCATCTGGCTCAAGGACGAAGGTCCATGCGGAAGAGTTCTCCCCAAGCAGGGCAATGTCCTGCGAGCACTGCCCCTGAAGAAAAGGCGTTGCATCATCACCCGAGACAGACACTGCTTGATGCGAGCGCACCGCAACTGCCCCAGGCCGAGGAGCCAGGGCAGAAATGGGTGTCGCAACGTCCTCGCTCATAGGGCGCCGCCGGCGGCTCGGGCAACCGCCACGGCGTTTAAGACCGCAGCGGCCTTTGCATGACACTCCGCGTCTTCGCTCGACGGATCGCTATCAGCCACAATGCCCGCACCAGCCTGTACAGAAGCGTGACCAGAGGGAGTCACGACAAGTGTTCGAATGGCGATAGCCGTATCAATGTTGCCGGAGAAGTCGAGATACCCAACCACGCCACCGTAGACCCCGCGCCGAGTGGGCTCGAGTTCGTCGATGATCTCCATGGCTCTCACCTTGGGGGCTCCTGAAAGGGTCCCGGCGGGGAACGTAGCGCGCAGCACGTCGATTGGACCCTTGTCCTCCCGCAGACGACCTGAGACTTGCGATGTCAAATGCATGATGTGGCTGTAGCGCTCCAAGGTCATGAGCTCCTCGACTTCTTCACTACCAAAGGATGCAACCCGACCCACATCATTGCGGGCCAAGTCGACCAACATCACGTGCTCGGCAACCTCTTTAGGATCTTCACGCAGTTCCGCTCCCAAGAGCTCATCTTCCCGCGGCGTTGCTCCTCGACGTCGAGACCCGGCGATAGGTCGAGAGGTGACGACGCCATCACGAAGACGAACCATGGCCTCAGGTGAGGATCCGGCGATCTCGACGCCATTAATCCGCAGAAAATAGAGATATGGACTTGGATTTAAGAGACGAAGGGCCCGGTACACGCCGAATGCATCCACGGGCCCGTCAATGTCAAAACGCTGTGACAGGACCACCTGGAAGATGTCTCCCGCCGTAACGTACTCCTTTGCAACACTGACTGCCTGTTGATACTCAGTCGAGGTCATCGTCGAAAGTGCGTCAGCGAAGGTTGTCAAGGTTGATTCGCTTGGTGCCATGAGAGGCGGAATGGCTGGGGTGCTTCCGCTGGCTCGCTCCAACTCATTGAGATCATCAAGCGCTCGATCGTAGAGATCGGTCAGTCCATCGTGAGACACTTCATCAGGGATGACCACATTCACAATAAGTGTGATGCGTTGGCGCCAGTGATCAAAGGCGATCAACTCTCCGATGATCATCATGGTGGCGTCTGGAAGGTCCAGCGAGCGAGAAGGCGGAGCGGGGAGGTTTTCGATCTCGCGCACTGTGTCGTAGCCCAAATACCCGACGACGCCGCTATGTAATGGCGGTAGGTGGGAAAGCTCTGGCGTTTTCACAGAGTTCATCAAGGACTCAAGTGCTTCCAGCATGGTCTCACCGTTGAAATCGAACGCGTCCCCAAAGCTCGTCAGCGATCCGTTGGTCGATGTCAACGTGGCAAGTGGCCGACGCCCGACAAATGAGTACCGCCCCCACCGGTCACCTCCCTCCACGGACTCAAGGAGAAACCCATCGCCGCTTCCAATGGCCGCAAGGAAGACCCCAACAGGCGTCAAGGTGTCAGCAACGATTTCCCTCGTGACCGGAATAATCTTGTGCGCCTTCGCAAGATCAACGAAATCATCGAGTGCCGGAACCGCTTGACGTTGCCCCGAACTCATCACGGACGCTCCTCAGCATCTTGGCCCGTCGCCAAGACGCGGAAAAAACAGCTTCGCTCTCCAGTGTGACAAGCCCCCTTGCCTTGTTGCTCCACGATGATCAAGAGAGCGTCGCCATCACAGTCGTAGTCGATGGAGTGAACAAATTGTCGGTCTCCTGAGGTTTCCCCCTTGCACCAAAGTTCCTGACGGCTTCGCGACCAAAACCATGTCCGACCAGTTTCCACGGTCTTGCGGAGCGAAGATTGATTCATATAGGCCACCATCAACACCGTACGATCCGCTACATCTTGAACAACGGCGACAACGAGCCCTTTGTCATCGAAGACAATCTCATCAAACATGTCGTCACTGGCGACCTTGAGGGTCATAGATACAGTCCTGTTCCCCCATCCATACGGGTGGTTGCTACAGCGTGGATATCTCGCTCGCGAAGAATGCTGTACTCCTCTGCATGGATTTCAACCTCGAACTGGTCTTCTGGATTGAAAAGAACTTGATCTCCGAGTTTCACCGCTCGCACATGGGGTCCCACGGCTACCGTCTCTCCCCACGTGAGCCGGCGAGACATTTGCGCCGTCGCTGGGATCAGGATGCCTGAGCGGCTCCGTCGTTCCCCTTCGGCATCACCAACTTTGACCAAAACTCGATCAAAAAGGACGGTGATTGCCTGCTTGTCGAGCCCGGTGACATGTTCGTTTTCGTTCACTAAATGACCGTATCGCATCTCATGGCGGGTTCAGAACGACTTCACACAGGTCGAACAGTGACGCCGTGAAGTGCCAGATACTGCTTCGCCTCGGAAAGAGTGAACTGCTGCTCGTGAAAGATTGATGCCGCAAGAACGGCATCAGCGCCGCCCTCGAGAACCCCATCCACCAAGTCCTGAAGGCCTCCTACCCCCCCGGACGCGATGACGGCAATACCCACTTCATCGGAGATCGCCCGTGTCAGCGTCAAATCAAATCCATCCTTGGTTCCGTCTCTGTCCATTGAGGTGAGCAATATCTCCCCAGCTCCTCGCTGCTCGACCTCGAGCGCCCAGGAGAGGGCTGGCTTACCGGTCGGCACTCGACCTCCATTGACATATACCTCATAAAAGGAACCATTCCATCGAGCGTCAATCGCCACGGTTACACATTGAGCGCCGAACTCATCTGCTAGCTCGTTGATGAGTTCATTGCGTTCCACAGCTGCGCTATTGATCCCAACCTTTTCTGCTCCAGCTCGCAACAGCCGTCGCCCATCGTCAATACTTCTCACCCCTCCGCCGACAGTGAGTGGTACGAACAAGACTTCGGCTGCTCGCTCAACGACGGACAACATGGTGTCCCGCCGCTCATGCGTCGCAGTGATGTCGAGGAAAACAATCTCATCGGCGCCTTCAGCACCGTAACGTGCAGCAAGTTCCACGGGATCACCAGAATCGGCAAGGTTCACGAAATTGACACCTTTGACCACTCGACCCGCAGCGACATCAAGGCAAGGAATCACCCGAGTCACTTGCATGCAGCGACTCCTTCTTCCACAGTGAATCGTCCTTCGACAAGAGCCTTGCCCACCACGACACCGCTGAGTTGACGACCTGCCCCTGGAGAAATGAATCTCGCGAGAGTCTGGAGATGGTTGAGCGAGCCCACCCCTGCGGAGGCCACAATGGGAATGCTGGTCGCTTCGAGGAGCGCCGATAATCCGACGATATCGGGGCCTTCGAGGGTGCCGTCTTGATCGATGGCCGTAGCCACAATGCCTGCTGCCTGTGTGGGAACAAACTGCTCTACCGCATCTGCCAATTCGATGGCCACGGTTTCTTCCCAGCCTCTCACCCCGAGAGTGATCCCCGACGAATCTCGTCGGTAGTCGATGCCTACTGCAACGCGCCCGGAAAATAAATCAGTGATCTCAAGTGCCAGTGACGGGTTCTCGAGGGCAACGGTACCGAGAATTACTCTTGCGACCCCGGCGTCGAGCAGGATTTCAGCGTCGTGAACGCTTCGGACCCCACCGCCAACCTCGATGGGAATTGAACTCATCGCACAGAGCGATTGAATGACCGACAAATTGCGTCGCTTCTCATCACGCGCTCCATCTAGATCAACAACATGGAGCCAATCTGCACCACCTTCGACAAAACTTGTAGCGAGCTCGAGGGGATCCCCATAAGAGGTCTGTTGCGCAAAGTCCCCGCGCAGCAGGCGAACAGCCTGCCCGCCTCGCAAGTCCACTGCTGCGTAGAAGTCCATTATTGGGATTCCACAACGTCGACAAACTTCCGAAGATAACGCAAACCTGCGTCACCCGATTTCTCGGGATGGAACTGAGCACCAAAAAGATTCTCTTTCTCGATGGCCGCAGCGATCGTTTCACCATACGAGCACGTCGCTACCGTCTCACCACCAACTGGAGGGGCATAGGAATGGACGAAGTACATCCACTCTTCGCTCAAGGGCTCTGGCAGAAGGGTCGAGCCAGAGATGCAGTCAATCCTGTTCCATTGAATCTGCGGGCATCGTTGATCGCTCGGCAGTCGACGGCAAGAACCCTTCAGTACTGAGAGGCCAACGGCGTCTGGCGACTCAGCAGATCCTTCGTAGAGGAGTTGAAACCCCACGCAAATGCCAAGAAATGGCATACCTGATGAGATCGCTGCAAGGAGCGGTTCAGTCCACCCAGCCGAGGACAATGCGTCGGCACAACGACCAAAAGAACCGACGCCCGGGAGGACAAGTGCGTCGGCGTCGGCGATCGAGTCTGGGCTACTGATCAGCTCTGCCTCACCACCAACGTGTCGCAGGGCTTTTTGGGCTGAATGAAGGTTCCCTATGCCGTAGTCAACGACTCCGATCATGCGGACACGACCTACAACGCACCCTTCGTCGAAGGGATTCCACCACCAACAACGGTCACCGCATCCCTGAGGCATCGAGCGACGCACTTGAACGTCGCTTCCACGAGGTGATGGGTATTGCGCCCCCGCACCTTGTCAACGTGCAAAGTGATTCCTGCAGCGGTGGCAAAGGCTCGAAAAAATTCTTCGGTCAGCTGTGGGTCAAACGCAGGCTCCCCGAGTCCTGGCGTGTCTGGTGCAAATTCCAATCCAAAGAAGAGAAATGGTCGACCTGAGAGGTCTAAAGCAACAGCAATTGCGGCTTCATCAAGCGGGATGGTCCGTGACGAGAATCGAGCGATGCCTGCCTTATCACCGAGCGCTTCGAGGAAACACTCACCCAACGTGATGCCAACATCTTCGATGGTGTGGTGAGTGTCGACATGAAGATCTCCAGTGGCCTGGATTGAAAGATCAAATCCGCCATGACGACCCAGTTGATCGAGCATGTGGTCGAAGAATGGAATACCTGTTGCGTTATCGCACTGACCGCTCCCGTCGAGAGCAAGTGACACGAAAATTTCGGTTTCCTTTGTGGTTCGCTCTGCGCTTCCTCTTCGATTCGTCATTGTCCAACCACCTCTCTGAGTGCAGTAATGAATGCCTGGTTTTCTTTAGGGGTTCCAACAGTCACTCGCAGGCATCCGTCGAGCCGAGGCCAATCGGAAAAGTTTCGAACGAGAACTGAACGGTCGAGGAGTCCCTGCCACACATCATTGCTCACCAGCGTGGTCGGTCGAAACAGAATAAAATTCGCTTCCGAGGGCCACACCTTTACCGCTAAGGGCGCCATGGCGTCCTCTATCCTTTGGCGTTCCTCTTTGAGTGTCAGCACCCTCGCTTCCATTTCGTCTTGACCTTCTAGAGCCAAGAGCCCGGCTCGTTGGGTGATGCTGGAGAGGTGATACGGCATAGCAACCAACTCAAGGTTTTCAACAACGGCAGAAGGAGCCACGGCGTAGCCGAGGCGCAAGCCAGCGAGCGCCCACGTCTTCGAGAATGTGTGAATGGTAACCAAACGCTCACGATCCGTCGGATCGACAACGTCATGAGCGCGATAGGAGGCAAACTGACCATAGGCCTCATCGACCAGCACGAGGGATGGCGAATCGAGTGCAGCGTGCAGCGCTTCCACCGGTTCTGTCAGACCCGTTGGATTATTCGGTGAGCACAACATCACGATGTCGGGTTGGTGTGATGTGATGGCGGCTGAGACGATTTCCTCACTCAAGGTGAAGTCATCGCTGCGTTCAGCAGTAATCACCTGCGTGCCGGTAATCCGAGCGATTTCACTATGGAGCGCGTAGGTGGGCTCAAAGATGAGTACCGAACGTCCCGGTCCCCCATAGGCCAAGAAAAGACTCTGGAGAACTTCATCAGAACCATTGGCACAGAAAATCTCAGATGGCAAAACTCCCTCTCGGTCGGCGAGCGCCTCTCGAAGGGCGTTGACTTGCCGATCCGGATACCGATGGAGCGAAATCTGGTCAAGAGCATTTTTAAGCTTTTCGACGAAAGAATCAGGGGGGGCCACCGGTGACTCATTCGAGTTCAGACGAACTGAAGCAGTGACCTGAGGTGAGTAGTAACCAGCGAGGCTGGACAACCCGGGGCGGGGCGCAGGCGTGCTCATTGACGAAACCGGATCGAATCGACGTGCGCTGCGAGCCCTTCACTCTGGGCAAGAGCAATGACAGTAGGGGCCAGCTCATCAAACCCTTCAGGCGAGACCTCTACAACGTGAATGTGCTTGAGAAAGTCGTCAGCACGAAGTGATGAGGCAAAACGTGCGCTGCGGTTCGTCGGGAGGATGTGGTTGGGGCCGACCGCATAGTCGCCAAGACTTGCCGGAGCGTTTTGCCCGCAGAACACTGCACCGGCATTTCGGATGAGTTCAACCAAGTCAGAATAATCATCCACAAGAAGTTCGAGATGCTCTGGCGCGACAATGTTTGAAACCTCTACCGCTTGAGCCGGCGAATCCACCAGGACACACACGCCACTCTTTTCCATGGTGGCGAGCAGCTGTTCCTTTCTCGGAGACTCGGCGATCAACCGTTCCAACGCGGCATCCACGTTTCGGGCGATCATCTCATCCCAGGTGATCAACCACGCCATACCGTCAGGGCCGTGTTCAGCCTGAACCATCAGGTCAATCGCTGCGAGTTCGGGTCGAGTTGAGCCGTCTGCGATCACCACGACTTCCGAGGGGCCAGCAAATGATGAGGCAACGCCAACTTCGCCCGACAACTGTCGTTTCGCTTCAGCGACATAGCTATTACCGGGCCCAACGATCACGTCAACCCTTGGGATCGTCTCTGTGCCGAGAGCCAGGGCGGCGATAGCTTGCGCCCCGCCGAGGGCATAGACCTCGCTCACTCCCGCCACCGCTGCTGCGGCCAGGGAGACGTCATCAATACGACCACTCCTGTCAGGGGGAATACAAAGGGCAATATTGTCGACTCCAGCCACTCGTGCAGGGGCGACACACATCAGCACCGACGAGGGATAGCGAGCAAGTCCGCCTGGAGCGTAACACCCGGCCCGATCTACAGGCACGCTGAGGGGGCGAACGGTGACTGTTCCATCCTCATAGGTTTCAGGAGTCGACATTTCGTGCGCGTGGTAAGCAAAAATTCTCTTGTAGGCGACTTCAAGGGCGTGAAGCACTGAGGGATCAATACGGCCCGTCGCAGCTTGTAGTTCTTCTTGTGTTACGTCGAGGCGATCAAGCGAGGCACCATCGAATTCTTGCGTGAAGCGAAACAGCGCAGCATCCCCTTCGTTGCGCACCGCCTCGGTGATGGTGCGCACTTGTGCAGCTACGGCGGTTCCAGGCGCTTCGGGAGAGGGCAAAAGGCTAGATAATTCCCCGGAAAATGCCCTGGCATCAATAAAGGTCAACACTCCTTCATCGTATCGCTGTCGTTGGGAACAAAATCCCAAGGTGACAACGGGGCCGAGATACGCCAAGATCCCTAGGTGGATGATGCCTCTGAACTCTCGTCTCTTCTCGCTAGCCTCGAAGATATGGCACGAAGAGTATCTTCCATTGTTGAACGCAACAGCGGCGAAGATGGTGTCGACGCGGAATTAATCGCACTGGAGCGCTCAATTCACGGTTCACTTCGCAGGCTGCGCCGTGCGACGCGGAGCGCTGAAAAGCGACAGCACTAGCCGCTGCTAGCGCACCCCAACTTTTGGACAGAAGTCTGCCAAGAGACACTGAGCGCAGTTTGGACGACGGGCATTGCACACAGCTCGTCCGTGCAAAATCAGACGTAAACTGAAACCTCCTCGATTCGATGGCGGCACGAATTCATTCAAGGAATATTCGATTTTCACAGGGTCTGACTCTTTGGTGATGTCAAGGCGATGGACTAAGCGAGTGACATGAGTATCCACCGGAAGGCCTGGAAGATCAAAAGCTACGGAACGCAACACGTTGCCGGTTTTTCGACCCACACCAGCCAAGGTCGTGAGGTCAGCAAGTTCTGTCGGTACGATCCCGCCGTACTCAGCACAGACTCGTTGGGCCATTGCGATCAGGTTGCCTGCCTTCGCTCGAAAGAACCCGGTGGCATGAACTATTGCTTCAATGTCTTCTTGTCGAGCTAGGGCCAAGGTTTCAGGGGTTGGAAAACGCTCAAACAGGAACGGCGTGACGAGGTTGACCCGTTCATCGGTGCATTGAGCAGACAGGATTGTGGCGGCGAGCAGCTGGAAGGGCGTCGAAAAGGTCAACGCACACAGTTCCCGGGCCGAACCTGGATACGCCTCCTGGAGACGACGATCCGTCTCTTGAGCCCGACCTTTGGCTGAACGTGGTCGCATATCCGAAGACTATCCATTTAGATCGCTAGCCTGCACCTATGGGCATCACACTGCGTCGGGCGGAGACACTGAGCCATCAAGAGGTTCACGCGATTCGACTCCTGGCAGCCGAACAGGAACTCCGCTCAGCGAGAGAGGCTTTGAGTGGCCAAGCAGAGGAACAACTCACCGGGGAATCTGCGAAACATTTTCTCCGTTTCAATAATCACCGATTAGAAGGATATGCCCAGGGCGTTGTCCATGAAGGTTTTTTAGAACTTGAGTTTCTGGGCGACCAACTGGATCAAGCGATGTTGACCTCAGCAAGTGATCTGGCTGTCCAACTGGGCCTCCGCTTAGCAGTGTGGATTCACGGCATCACCTCCAACCTAGAAATGCCGTCGTCGGCCACTCTCACTCGTACCCTGGTGCGGATGGAACGCCCACTGCACGACGACAAACCGCTGGCGCTACCTGAGGGGGAGACGCTGCGCTTATTCGCCGCAGATGCCGATAGTGAACGATGGCTCACCCTCAATGCACGCTGTTTCGAAGATCACCCCGACCAAGGCCGTCTGAGCCGACAGGATCTTGAACGTCGCCTGGCTCAACCTTGGTTCGACGCCTCAGGATTCTTCGTTATCGAGCGACAAGGAGATCTGCGCGGATTCTGTTGGTGCAAAGTCCACGACGTCGCGTGGGGACGATATGGAGAAATCTATGTGATCGGAGTAGATCCGAACGCGACGAGAACCGGTCTCGGTCGCATCCTTCTCTCGCACGCCTATGCATGGTTCGTAGCCCAAGGCATCGCCAAAGTAGCGCTCTATTGCGAGGAAGAGAATCTCCCTGCTCGTGCGCTGTACGCATCAGCTGGATTCACTGAAGTTTGGAAAGACCAGCGTTGGTTGATTGGGGAACGTTAAGTCGTTGAAACACCGACGAGATGACCGATCACAAACGTCACGCCGGCGGCAAGCGTTGTAACAGTGAGCTGTCGCACTGCTGAGACAAAAGCCGATCGACCAGTAAAACGTCCAAGAAGTGCCCCAACAGTCAGCGCCGCCACCACGCTCAGGGCTATCGAAAGGATCACTGCGGTAGAACCACCGACAAAGAGCCAAGGTACGAGCGGGATGAAGGCACCCAGCGCAAATGCCACGAACGATGCGCCAGATGGGCGCCACACACCGGGAATGGCGCCTGGGTCAATTCCAAGCTCCTCTCGGGCGTGAGTTTCGAGCGCCATCTCAGGACTGCGCATCATCGCTTCAGCAAGTTCCTCGGCGAGGTGTTGATCAATGCCCTTCGAAACATAAATCCCGATGAGCTCCTTACGTTCAATTTCTGGATGCTCTGCCAATGCACGGCGCTCTACCGCAAGTTCTCGTTCGAAGAGTTCTCGCTGGCCTTTCAGCGACAGATACTCCCCCGATGCCATAGAAAAGGCTCCCGCGACCAGCCCTGCGATCCCCGCCAACCTCACGACCCCAGGAGCGGGATTGGCTCCCGCAAATCCCAAAGTGAGCGAAATATTGGTGACCAGCCCGTCGCTCATGCCAAAGATTGCCGCTCTTGCGGTTCCTCCAGTGAGATCTCGATGTTCTTCTTCGTGACCCATTTGCGGTTCGGACATACCCACACCCTAATTGCCATCAGGAATGACAGAGAGCCTGGCAGAATGGAGCCCGTGAAGAACAGTCGGTGGTTCAACCCACGTCAGCCTCAGACATTACAAGGGGCGGTCGTGTTCTCTTACCTCAACGCAGCATTTGCGCTGTTGGCCCTTCTGACGGGATCATCGCCCGTGGAGTTAATCGTGCTGCTTGGGGGCGTGGGTGCTTTCGGGATCGCCAACGACAAGAAATGGGGCTACGTCCTGGGCCTTGTGGCCAGCATTGCTTTCTTGATGCTCCAACTCTTGCTGTTCTACGTCAATCCCTTCGCCTTTTCGGCGGTGATCAACTTGGTGTTCAGTGTTTTTCTCGTTGCGCTGCTCCTCCATCCAGCCAGCAGGCTTTATCAGAGGGTGTATTTCGAATGAGGCTTCAGTGCGGCCAGAGGTCGCTACGCTAAGAAGTATTCCGACGAAGAGGAGAATGCCATGACGGTGATTATTGACGATCTCAGCCAATTCGAGGACCTCGTAGGAAAACACCTCGGTTTTAGCGAATATCGTCTGATAGATCAAGAATCGGTGAACCTTTTTGCCGACGCTACCGGTGACCACCAATGGATCCACGTCGACCCTGAAAAATCAGCGAGTGGTCCCTTCGGTGGAACGATCGCGCACGGTTACATGACGCTGTCATTGATCCCTGCATTGATCGGAGAGATTTTCTTGGTTCAAAATCTCACCTTTGGTGTCAACTACGGCTGCAACAAGGTGCGATTCCCGTCACCCGTCCATGTTGGATCGAAACTCCGCTTAGGCATTGCGGTCACGGAGGTCACCTCTATAGAAGGTGGCGCACAAGTCGTCCTTGACGCGACTCTCGAAACTGAGGGCTCGTCGAAACCGTCCTGCGTGGCACAGGTTGTCTACCGCTACTACAACTAGGGAAACGAATTTCATGAAGCGGATGTCTCCGGTGCTTCCCGCGCCCCAAGACAAAACAGAAACTGTTCGAGGCATGTTTGATGCCATCGCGCCGCGCTATGAGTTTGTGAACCGAATGATGACCTTCGGCCTTGACGCCCGATGGAGGAGGCGGACAGTGAGTGCACTCGGATTAGCTCCGGGAAGTACGATTCTCGACCTGGCGTGCGGAACAGGTGATCTCTCACGCACAGCCTCCGCCCAGGGCTTTGACGTTATAGGAGTCGACTTGTCCTTCGGCATGCTTGGTGCCGCTCACGGCATCCGTTCGCTCTGCCAAGGTGATGCGAGTTCGCTGCCGATCAAATCTGCAAGCATCGATGGCATTCTTTGTGGCTATGCCCTTCGGAACTTCACGGATCTCGACGCAGCCATGAGCGAGATGGCTCGGGTCCTTCGCCCGGGTGGTCGTATCGCTCTCTTGGAAGTTGGGGCGCCGAAAACACCCGTGATCCGCATCGGCTACAACTTGTGGTTCGAAAAAGCTGTTCCCGTCATTGGTGGGATCTTCAGCGACAGACAGGCCTACCGATACTTGCCGGCCTCGACGGTGTACCTTCCTGAAGCCGAGGAGATTCGGTCCTCACTCGTTTCGCGAGGCTTCTCCGGCGTCAATCACCACGAACTCAGTGGCGGCTTGAGTCAACTCTTTACCGCTACGCGAAGCGCCTAATGCCGGGCTATTCGACGGTCTCGTTCGAGATCTCCGATTCTCAGTTCGAACAAGCATTCCTTTTGGCCGCCCGCAGCGGCGTGGTGCACTCAACGTCTGAAGAAACGTTCTTAGGCTTTGGTGCGCTTCCCTTCGACTCCGCCGATCATGGAGAAGATCTGGCGACTTCTCGAGTCCTGCGCTTGTTGGGTTCCTTGCAATCCGAGGACCCATTGTTTGCGCCTCGAGCTCATCTTGCGGTCCCGTTTATCGTCACGGAGCCATGGTTGGTCATTGTTCCCCAAATACAGATCCTTCGGCGAGGATCAAAGATTGACGCAATCATTGTGCAGGATTCTCCCGCCACTCTCCATCAGATACTCGAAGACTTTTTTCAATCGCTGGAGGATCTTCCTGACGGTGAAATCGAGCCGCCCACGGTTCAACGTGTGACGGAAAATCCAACAAGTGTTGACTATGGCGAGCAGGTTAAGAGCGCACTTGAACACCTTACGGCGTCAGAGACGCAAAAGGTGGTGCTGGCCCGGTCACTGCAGATCGAACTCTCCGAGGCCCTAGATGCCGGCGGCGTCCTTGTGCGCATGCGAGAGCGTGAACCTTCTTGCTCGTTGTATGGGTTTTCAATCAGCGAGACCACGCGAATGGTCGGCGCATCACCCGAGTTGCTCCTTTCTCGCAAAGGTTCCACCATCTCGAGCAATCCTCTTGCAGGGACGGTCAGCCTTGACGATGATGCGAATCCGGACCATGTGCTCACTGAGTCAGAAAAAGATCTCGAAGAACACCGATTGGTCGTCGAAGCGATTAGTAATGGCCTGAGGGGTTCCACTGATTCACTTGAGGCCCCAGACACTCCATCGTTAGTCACGCTTCGATCCGTGGCCCATCTTGGTACGTTGATCACGGGAGAACTGAGCGATCCGCATACCGAAACGTTGATAGATCTGCTCAGGTCTATCCACCCAACTCCAGCGATTGCCGGTGTGCCTCGTGCGGCTGCTCTTGACATCATCTCGCAATTAGAGTCCTTTCAACGAAGATTCTTCGGTGGCGCAGTTGGGTGGATCAACGGCTCAGGTGATGGAGAATTGGTTCTCGCCATTCGTGGCGCCATCTTGGAGGCGAACTCCGTAACGATTTCTGCCGGGGCCGGCGTGGTGATCGGTTCCTCCCCCGAGGGAGAACGCAAAGAAACACTGGCCAAGCTTCGCTCGATTATCGATGCTGCGCTACCGGCAATGGTGTCGTCGTTGACTAAGTAGGCTGTCTTGCGGGCATCCAGCCTCGACCCAAGCGCTGCTCAACGGCCCACTTGGTGACCAGAAAAAGTGCTTCGACGACAATCGCTGAGGACATCTTTGACTCCCCTACTTCTCGATCGACGAAAGAGATCGGCACTTCTTTAATAACCTGCTGCGCACGCCTGGCTCGATAGGTCATCTCCACCTGAAAGCCATAGCCATCAGCCTCAACGCTGGAGTAATCAATATCTCTCAGTGCATCAGCTGAATACACTCGGAAGCCAGCCGTTGCATCCTTGACTCTTAAGCCGAGCAAAATCGAAGCATATTGATTCCCACCACGTGAGAGAAGTTGGCGGTACCAAGTCCACGCAGGAATCTCACCTCCGGCAACATAGCGAGATCCGATGACCACCCCTGCACCATTCTCAGCGGCTTCAATGAGCTGAGGCAGCGCAGCGGGATCGTGGGAGAAGTCAGCGTCAATTTCAACAAAGGCATCAAATCCACGTTCGAGCCCCCATGCGAATCCGGCCCGATATGCACTGCCGAGACCGTCCTTTTGGTAGCGACGCAGAAGAAATACCTGTTCGTCGGATTCACTCAGCTTTTCGACGATGTCTCCAGTTCCATCCGGGCTGCCATCATCGACCACCAGAATCGATGCGGCAGGAACAGAGTGTCGAATTTTTGCCACCATGGGCTCGATGTTCTGCGCCTCGTTGAAGGTGGGGATCACGACCAGTATCTTCACGGGTGAAATCCTACGGTATGGGCCAACCCCTCACCACAATGCTCCAAAATGCCCTTCGGTTGACGCAATCCATGGAAACATGGAGACTATGGCAGACCTTCCTGAGGACGCATCTCCACCTGAGGCCTCCACGAAGCGTCGCTGGCTCCGCCCCGAGGTTCGCTACACCCTCTCAGCGATCATCTTCCTCTTCGTCTTCGAATACCTACTCCTGCCCGAGTTGGCTTCGGCTCGACGTAACGTCCACGTCCTCGGAACAGTCAATGTGCCGCTCCTGATCCTTGCCATCGTCGTCGAGGTCGGAGCACTGCTGGCCTATGCCGAGCTTTCACGGACCGTTTTTGCCCCCGATTCTCCATCCCACTGGACGATGTTGCGGATCAACATGTCCTCCCTGTCCGTCAGCCATGTGGTCCCCGGTGGGACGGCCGCAGGAGGGGCCTTGGGCTATCGCCTCTTGAGCGATGACGGCGTTCCCGGGTCCACCGCAGCCTTCGGACTCGCCACGCAAGGCGTCGGTTCAGCGGTCGTTCTGAACATCATCTTTTGGCTTGCGCTGTTGATCTCAATCCCCCTCAATGGGGTCAACCGCCTCTACGGCTATGCCGCACTTCTTGGTGTTTTGCTCCTCGCAGCTTTTGGGGGCACAGTGATCCTTCTTACGAGAGGTCAACGCCACGCTGACGAGTGGCTCCGGAAAATTGCGGCTCGGCTTCCCTTTGTTACCCCCGATAAAGTGAGCGCTCTGCTACAAACAATTGCTGATCGGTTGATTATCCTTTTTTCCAATCGAACACTCTTGGCAAAAGCTCTCGCATGGGCTGCGCTGAATTGGCTGCTGGACGCCAGTTGTCTCTGGATTATTTTGTTCGCCTTCGGACGAACCATCTCCCCTATTGACCTCCTGGTCGCCTATGGACTTGCAAATATCCTGGCTGCTATTCCCCTGACACCCGGAGGATTAGGAGTCGTTGAATTCACCCTCTCTGGGGCCCTTGTGGGGTTCGGCGTCCCCGCCTCGTTGGCGTATCTCTCGGTCATTGCGTGGAGACTCCTCAATTTCTGGCTCCCGATCCCTCTCGGCGGTGCGGCCTACTTTTCGCTACGTCTTTCGAGTCGGCGCCGACAGATTGGAAGAACTGAGGGCGTTTAACGTTCTTTGGAATTTCTGGCGGCGCTCAAGGCCTCTTCTTTTAAGAAGCTTTGAACATTGAAGTTTGTGGTAGCAGTAAGGCGCCTCCAACGTCGGTCTGGACCCAAGATCCAGGTGTTGGTGTCATCTTTAAAGGTCTCGTCCAACAGTGACAACAATCGTTCTTTCAGGTGGTTGTCGTAAATCGGAGTGATCGCCTCAATACGCCGGTCGAGATTTCGCTCCATGGGGTCGGCGGAGCCGATAAAGATCCTTGCCTCGTCAGGACTCGTTCGTGAACCAAAGGCATAGATCCTGGAGTGCTCAAGGAACTCACCGACAATTGATCGCACGGTGATGGTGTCAGAAAGACCTGGAATACCGGGTCGAAGGCAGCACATACCTCGAATGGACAGGTCGATCGGCACGCCAGCTTGCGATGCCCTGTAGAGCGCGTCGATCATCTCTGGATCAGTGAGACCGTTGGCCTTGATGCGGATGCTTCCGTCTTCGCCTCGGTTTGTCTCTCGCTGGATCTGCTCGATGAGACCTGCTCGCAATGATCCTGGAGACACCAACAATTCGCGAAAGACACTTTGACGACTAAAGCCGGTGAGAAAATTGAAGAGGTCTCCCACATCCGCCGAAAGGTCAGGATCAGCTGACAAAAGGCCTAAGTCTTCATAGCCCCGAGCCGTCTTGGAGTTATAGTTTCCCGTTCCAATATGGCAGTAGCGCCGAATATGTTCGCCCTCACGTCGCAAGACCAAGGCAGTTTTTGAGTGAGTTTTAAACCCCATGACCCCGTAGACGACGTGGACTCCAGCATCTTCGAGCGTCTTAGCCCAGTTGATATTGGCGGCTTCATCAAACCGTGCTTTCAACTCGACAAGCGCTGCAACTTGTTTTCCCGACTCGGCCGCACGCACAAGGGCCGCCACGATGCGACTGTCACCCGAGGTGCGATAGAGCGTTTGTTTAATACCCAATACATCGGGGTCACTCGCTGCTTGATCAATAAAGGCCTCTACGGATGCAGAAAATGATTCGTAAGGATGATGAACCAAGACGTTTCGATGACGGAGTACCTCAAAGATGTCTGCGGGCTCCCCGTCGACGTCCCGGAAATCCGGAGGCGTCGTAGGTATCCACTGTGGAGCGTGAAGGTCTGGTCGGTCCAGTGCGTGTAGCGCCCACAAGCCGCCTAAGTCGAGAGGTGCTTCTCGTTGATAAATCGATGTGTCTGGGATCTCGAGTTCATGAATCAACAACTTACGGATGATCTCAGTTCCGTCGTGTGAAAGCTCCAGCCTTACCGAGCGACCAAAGCGTTGCCGGCGGAGCTCGGTTTCAAGAGCCACCAGGAGGTCATCAGCTTCATCTTCTTCGAGGGAGAGGTCGACGTTCCGCGTTACCCGGAAGGTCTCAGGAATGCCGACCGTCATCTCGGGAAAGAGCAGGTCGAGGTGCGCAGCGATAACCTTCTCAAGAGCGATAAATCGTTCTCCATCTGGCATAACCACAAATCGAGGAAGAATCGGTGGGACCTTGAGACGTGCAATTCGAGCATCACCGGTTGAGGGATCCGTCACCTGAACCGCCAGATTCAATGAAAGGTTCGAAATATTAGGAAATGGGTGGCCCGGGTCAACAGACAGTGGTGTGAGGACGGGAAAGATTTGCCGAGCGAAAACATCATCGAGAAAGGCGCGGTCGTCAGCGTCAAGATCAGCAAAATCAGAGAAATGAATACCTCCACTGGCTAACTCGGGGACAAGTTCCTCCAGGAAAATGCGATCTTGTCGCGATGACAGTTCGAGAACTCGTTCTCTGATAGCCGCCAGTTGCTCAGCAGGCCTCAGTCCGTCGGCGGATCTTGTCCTCACCCCTGCGACAACTTGATCCTCCAGTCCAGTGACTCGCACCTGAAAGAATTCATCGATTAATCCAGAAAAGATCGCTACAAACTTGACTCTCTCCAAAAGAGGCTGACTGTGGTCTTCCGCTAGGTCAAGGAGACGGGCCGCAAAGTCCAGCCGGGACAGTTCACGATTCGAGAACCGTTCTGCGCCGAATTCCACGACGTCTTGGAGTTCATGACCTTGGGTAAACGCACCCACAAGGGGCGGCGAGGTGGCTTCTTCTGCGGTCATGAACGACTCCTGATGGTGGGGAACCCTCTCCATGATACCTGGAGAAGTACGATACTTCTATGGTGACGGGTGACGAGAAGGTTAAATTCCATCGGGTACTTTTCCCTCCGTATCAAAAAATCCCAAAACCACGTCGGCGGACCGAGCTAGGGCTCTTGCTCTTGGTCTGGATCATTATCGCCCTGCTCTACTCACTCACGTTTGTTGGGTCAAAAAACCATCTCCCTCCCCATGTTGTGACGTTCCTCGGCGTACTTCTCTGCCTCACGATGGGTATTCATCTCGTTAATCGATGGCTCGTCCCCCACTCCAATCCTGTCCTCCTTCCCTTGGCAACACTGTTGAACGGTTTGGGATATGTCGAGATTGTTCGGTGGAATCCGCCGGCTGCGCAGCAACAAGCAACGTGGACCATCTTGGGTGCGGTCCTCTATACCCTCACGTTGCTTGTTGTCCGTCGGACTCGTGATCTGGATCGCTATCGCTACATCATTCTGGCAATCGCCATCATTTTGTTGCTCTCGCCACTCTTTCCCATTGTGGGTACATCGATCAACGGTGCGCGGCTCTGGGTGCACCTCGGTACCACCCTTCAGTTTCAGCCTGTTGAAATCGCCAAGATACTGCTGGTGATCTTTTTCGCCTCCTATTTCACGCAGAAGAAGGAACTTCTCTCGCTCTCGACGCTTCGATTGGGCAATCGCCTGGTCTTGGACCCCAAACCCCTCATTCCCGTCGTGGCGACCTGGGGCCTCGCCATGATGGTTCTCGGAGGTGAGAACGACATCGGTTTCGCCATGCTGCTTTTCACCTTGTTCATCGCCATGCTTTGGGTGGCCACAGGAAGGTCTCTCTATCTTCTGTTGGGTGTTGTGCTCTTTGCTATCGGAGGGTTTCTCGCCATCCACTTCTTCCACCAAGTCAATGAACGAATTGCCATTTGGCTCAATCCGTGGCCCCTCGCAAAGGGAAATGGTCTTCAAATAGTTCAGTCTTACTACTCACTTGCAACGGGAGGCGTGGGAGGAACCGGACTCGGTCTTGGGCAGGCCGGTCTCTACGTTCCCTTTTTGACCTCGGACATGATTTTCACTGCGGTTGGTGAAGAGATGGGCTTCATGGGGTCTTCTATTGTGATCATCATTTTTGCCCTCATGGTCGGAGCAGGACTCAATATTGCGCAGCGTGCTCGATCGGAATTCGCCAAACTCTGCGCAACGGGACTAACCATCATCATTGGTTTCCAGTCCTTTTTCATCATGGCAGGTGTCTTGCGACTCCTCCCCTTCACCGGAATCACCTTGCCGTTTGTTGCCCGAGGGGGGTCGTCGCTCATCGCCAACTACGTCGTCATCGCGCTCCTGTTGCGGATCTCTGACGAGACCGGACCCGATTGGATCACTGACAGCGGCGAGCGAAAACCTGTCCACGCTCGACGCTAGGCACTCAAGTCAATTCAAAGAGTTCAGCATTGATGAGAATTGGCGCCGGTACCGTTTGGCGCAGACACAGTGTCAGCCCATCTGAGGGGCGACACTGCACCGTAAAGCGACCTCGAGCAGACATGACATCGAGCTCACCGTGAAGCGTACCGTCCATTCGATCGGTGATCCTCAACGCGATGATTTCGGTGTGGCTTTGGTTCATGATCTCAGCGAGGAGTTCGTGTGTAGAAGGCCGTATCCCCACGGTACTCTCCTTGGCGTGCATAATCGCTGCTGCGTCCGTGAGGGCAATGGGAAATTCTAAGGTCCGAAACGGCGCCTCAGCTTCACTAAGTTGCACGAGGGCATGCGTATCGGGCAGGTTCACCACGACGCTTGAGAGATCGGCGACGCGGAACACCGTTGAGTTGTCAGGCGCCACGACGGGCCTCTATCGACAAGACAACTCCAGTCGCTGCGAAAAACACCAAGGTTGAAGATCCGCCGTAGCTAAAGAATGGAAAGGGAATTCCCGTCACCGGCATCACGCCCATGGTCATTCCTGCATTCTGAAAGACGCTAAAGGCTAAAAAGGTAAAAATCCCAGCAGCAGTCACTCGTCCAAGAGCATCCTTCGCAAGCACTGCGGCGCGCATCATGCGAAAACCAATAAAGCCCATCAACGCAAGGACGAGCGCTGAACCGACAAAACCAACCTGTTCACCCACAGCCGTAAAAATAAAGTCTGTCTGTTGTTCCGGTACATAGCCAAGATTTGTGGCCGTGCCGTGGCCGATTCCAGAACCGAGAACCCCTCCAGAGCCGATGGCAGTTTTGGCCTGATTCACGTTATAGATGAACTGTTGCAGGGCTGGGTTATTTGAATTCTGATTCAAGAAGCTCGTCAGCCTGTGAATCTGGTAACTCGAAAGAAATCCTCCCTCAATAGCGATGACGACGATCAGAACAATCGCGAGAATGAGCCAGATCAGGAGGCGCGCAGGAAGCCCAGCAGCAGCCAGCAGGACGATGAACACGACGGTCATGACGATCACTGTGCCGAGGTCAGGTTGAACCAGAATAAGCAACATAGGGAACCCGGCCATCACCAGGAGGCGTGAAACATCTCGCAGTGTGAGGCCTTCTGGCCGACGTTGGCAATAAGTGGCGATGGCAAAAATAATCGCCAGCACCGCGAATTCAGAGGGCTGAACCTGAAGCGGTCCAACAGTAAACCATCGCTGCGCGCCCAGCGCGTTGCTCCCCACGGGAGACAGCACTGCCAACAACATGACGATCATGATCACATAGAGAGGCGTTGCAATCTGCTCGATCCGTCGATAATCGAGTCGCCACAGGGTCAGCATCACACCAATCCCAAGGAGATCAAAGACGAGTTGCCGCTTGAGGAAATAAGTCCCTGATAATCCCTGGACAGCAAGTCCGGTTCGGGTGGCGGTGTAAATAAAGATCACCCCGAGGAACGCAGCCACGACTGCGGCAAGCGCCAATGACCAGTCGCTCTCGCCTTTCCGTCGTGTGGGTCCCGCTGGGCGGTCAATCAATACCATTAGCTCGCCACGGCACCTTCGGCTGCAGACCACATCTCTTCAACCGGCGCCGACAAACCCGTCCACAACTCGATAGCCAGTGCCGCCTGGTGTACCAACATTCCAAGGCCTCCAATCGCCACCGCTCCTTGATCGCGAGCAGCCTGGAGCCAAGGCGTCTCTCTTGGGCTGTAGATGAGGTCAACCACCACCTGATTTGCGTTCAGTAATTCAGCACCGATAAGCGGCCGTTCGCCCTCGCTTTTTGTCCCCTTCATCCCAATGGGCGTTGTATTCACGACGAAATCCGCCGTGCGTGCATCGTCCGCCTTACCGACACGACCAACCATCCCCGCAATCGACGCAATGACCGCTGAGCGATGGGCACTCCGAGCAACGACGCATACTTCTCGAGCACCGGCTGCCGCAAAGCTTGCTGCCACGCTGCGGGCTGCTCCTCCGCTTCCTGCAATCGCTACCATCGAACCCTGAATAGTGCGATCTGTTGAGCGCTCAAGGGCTGCGAGAAGACCTGGTCCGTCGGTAGTGGTTCCAAAAATACCCCCTTCTTGCTTCACCAAACAGTTCACACTCCCAATTTTCTGTGCTTCGTCTCCAAGGCGATCGACCAGTTGAACCATTTCTTCCTTCAGTGGCATCGTGACAGAAAGCCCCAGTACACCGTCTTCTTGCATCAGACGAAGAACCTCCCGACCATCACCTGAGTGAATCTCATAGGCCTGACTTAGCCAATTCAGCCCCATGGCTTCAAAGGCAGCTCCGTGCAATATCGGCGACAGCGATTGCGAAATCGGACTACCAACCACGCCCACAACATTCTCTGGTGTCCGAGTTGCCATTACAGGCCTCTCGATCGAGCCAGTGCTTCGTTGGCCAATTGTTCTGCGTAGGTATTGGAGAACGACATTGTCCCGTTCTTGTTCGTCAACACGAAGTACAACCACTGTCCGGGGGCGGGATTCATCGTGGCGTTCAGCGCTTGTTGGCTTGGGACGCAGATAGGTGTCGGAGGAAGCCCATGATTGAGATATGAGTTGTACGGGGACTGATATTTCAAATCTGCCGACGTGAAGGGGCCGCCGTCTTGATGCAAGGCATAGAGCACGGTTGCATTCATTTGAAGCGGGATGTTGTGGTTGATGCGGTTGTAAATCACGGTAGCTACTTTGCTCATATTGACCGTGTAATAGCCCTCTTTCTCCACGACCGAGGCAGTAGTGGCCAGCTGGTATGCATCGAAACCATTCTTCGTCGTGGTCGGCGTAAGTCCCGCTTTAGCGGCCATTGTTACGTAATTGTCGACCATCGCTTGGACGAGCCCCTTCGCCGTTTCAGTTGGAGGGAGGACGTAGACCCCAGGTGCAATCAAGCCTTCAAGGTTTGTCGATCCAGTTGGTTCGAAGGGCGAGTGCACGGATCCATTCGAGAACACTGCGACCACTTGAGAGGCGAGTGTGGGATTCGCTATTTCTTTCAGACGCGACTCAACCTCTGCGATCGTGAAGCCCGCAGGAACGACCAGCGCAGCGGTATTCGGGCCATTGTCAAGGATGTCATTGATTGCCTGAAACGTTGAATTCTTTGGAATGGTGTAGTAGCCCGGCTGGACTGTTGGCGTTCCATGGATTGCGTTGAAGAGCGTGAGCGCAAGTCCTGGAGCCACAACGCCCTTTGCCTGCAGCGACGTGATGGCTGAATTGTATGACTCTCCAGTGGAGACGTGAATAGTCTCCGGCGCACCGGGGCCACCAAGAGGCCGGATACTAAACTCATACCAAGTCACAACGACGAGGAAGACGATGACGGCGCCAAGCAAGGCCCAGCGGAGCCACGATGGCCAACGTCGACGATGACGCCGACGGCTCGGGGATTCGGGGACTTCCTCGTGGAATGGTGGCGTCGCTACTGACATGCCAGCCACGACTCCAACAGCACTACAGCTGACGCTGAATCGATTCGCTCGCGCTGTCCACGCGTCGTTGTCCCGGCCTCCTGAAGTGAGCGAGCGGCCGAAACGGTAGTGAGACGTTCGTCGTGCATTGCTACCTCAATCCCAAGATCATCGAGAAGAAGGCGAAGTTGATCAGCGAACTTCGCTGCGCTTTGGGCCGAAGGTCCCTGCGATCCGTTCAGGTGAACGGGATGCCCAATCACCACAGCGGTGGCCCCTTCTTCTTCGATCAAGAGACGAAGATCAGCCAACAGTTTTTCTGAATTCTCAAGCGCCGGACGCGGGAGTGCAATCGTTCGAGCTGAGTCACTGATCGAAATACCGACCCGGCGCTGTCCAAGGTCCACGGCGATGACCCGTCCGGCTTGCTGACTCTTCGTCATGATCAAGAGACGAGTTCCTGAGCCGCAGAGAGGGCCTCGCTCAAGCCGTTGGGATTCTTTCCGCCTGCCAAGGCAAGCGTAGGGGAACCCCCACCTCCTCCGGCTATGAGATGGCCGATCGCTTTCACGATTGTCCGAGCATCCAGGCTCTCTTGCGTAGCGACCGCAACAGCGACCTTATCCTCGACGATGCTTCCGATGATCGCCGCTCGTAACGACCCTTTCCGTTGGAGCGTGGCCGCAAGTTGGCGAACGTCGTCGGCTGGTCTGCTCGCCACGGTGGTGATGACGACCCCGTCTGCTACTTGGCTTAACAACCCATCAACTTCTGCTGCAAGAGACGCTTGGCGCAGCCCATCTCGTTCCTTTTCGATCTCCTTGGTCCGGCTGATGGCACGATCAACCGCTTCAATGATCGAACCGCTCTCCGCTCTCAGTGAAGCGCCCACCGCGTCCAAGGTCTTTTGTTGCTCGAGGAAGCGTTCCACACTTTTCAATCCGGTCACTGCCTCGATACGTCGAGTATTTGATCCAATAGAACCCTCGGCCACTACCTGCAGTGAGCCAATTTGCCCTAAGGACTCAACGTGGGTGCCGCCACAGAACTCCAGCGAATGGTCGCCGGCCTTAACGACCCGCACACTCTCACCGTACTTATCTCCGAAGAAGGCGATTGCGCCCATCTTTTCTGCGTCACTTCGCGAGGTCTCGGCTGTTTCGACATCTCGTCCAGAAACGACCTCTCGGTTCACGAGCCTTGTTACCTCATCAAGTTGTTCCGGGCTCGGTGCTTCATGGTGGGAGAAGTCGAATCGTAAACGATCTGCATCGACGAGCGATCCTTGCTGGCGGACATGGTCGCCGAGCACTTGCCGAAGAGCCCAGTGGAGCAAGTGCGTAGCAGTGTGGTTGCGGCGGATGGCCTCTCGACGTCTGGTGTCGATCGTGGCTGTGACTTCTTGCCCAACGAAAAATTCCCCCTCAACGAGGCATCGGTGAGCATGGAGACCTGGGAGCGGAGCGATGGTGTCGATGACTGTTGCTGAGGATGCATCTGATGAGATGACGCCGGTGTCACCGACCTGTCCTCCCCCTTCTGCGTAAAACGGGGTTCGGTCTAAAAAGATTTCGCTGATCCCGTCGGAGCCAGCTAATACTGCGACCACGTGAGCAGTAACTGTGGGTTCATCAAGCACTCTTCCCACGAACTCGCTAGGGCCATCGATCTCAATAATTGAGCGATACCCATCTTCGTCGGCTACCCGTGGTGTGCGAGCAGCAGCGCGCGCTCGGTCTCGCTGCTCGGCCATCAAAAGGTCAAAGGACGTCCGATCGACGATCAAGGATCGTTCACGGGCCAGTTCTTCAGTCAGCTCAATAGGGAAACCATGAGTGTCATGAAGGCGAAAGGCGATGTCGCCTGGGAGTTGTCCCCCGTGCTCGAGGCGCACGGTTGCGTCTTCGAGCAAGGCCATACCTGCTTTGAGCGTGCGATCAAAGCCCTCTTCTTCTCGCAACAGAACCGAGCGAATCAGCGCCTCGTCACTCGTGAGTTTGGTGTACACGGCCCCAAGGGACTCCAGCGTTGCAGTGATGAGTGATGGGGTGACGAGATCCGTCGCCCCTGCTTGTCGAGCCGCCATGACGGCACGACGCACGATACGACGCAACACGTAGCCCCGCCCTTCGTTTGAAGGAAGCACGCCATCTGATACCAGGAGAGTCATCGCCCGTCCGTGATCGGCCATAATCCGCAGTGCCACATCGTCTTCTTCATCCACGCCATAGGTTTTATTGGTGAGGAGTTCTGCAGCGTGTAGGTGGCCTGCAAAAATATCGGTGGCAAAAATAGAATCAGTCCCGTTCAAGATCGGTACGAGTCGCTCCAGTCCAGCGCCCGTATCGATATTTTTTTTCGGCAACTCGCTGAGCGTCCCATCGCCGTTTCGATTGAACTCCATAAAGACGAGGTTCCAGATTTCGACAAATCGCTCTTCCCCGCCGTGGGCAGGTCCGCCGTCAGGGCCGTAAGCCTCCCCTTTGTCGTAGTAAATCTCCGAGCATGGGCCACACGGTCCTGTATCTCCCATGCGCCAAAAGTTATCTTCGCCCATCCGCTGGATACGCTGGGGATCCACACCAATGTGGTCTCTCCAGATGACTTCGGCCTCATCGTCGCTCTCATGGACGGTGACCCAAAGTTTGCCGGGGTCGATGGCGAGCGTTTTCGTGATGAACTCCCAAGCCATCTCAATGGCCTTTTCCTTGAAGTAATCACCGAAGGAAAAGTTTCCCAGCATTTCAAAGAAGGTGCAATGACGTGATGTTGTCCCCACAATATCGATATCGACGGTCCTGAAGCATTTTTGGACTGACGTCGCCCGTGACCACGGAGGCGTCTCATCACCCACGAAATAGGGCTTAAAGGGAACCATCCCGGCGATGGTGAAGAGTACCGACGGATCATGAGGTATCAAACTGGCTGAGGGTACAATCTCATGGCCCCGTTCCTCAAAAAACTCAAGAAACGTCTGGCGTAACTCCGTGGCGTTCATGCTCTCATGCTACCGGTGGTCACCCTTGACTTCATCATCGGGCCCAGAATCACCCTCAGACATGACCTCTTTACGCCATTGCGCCATATGAGGCTCCCTGCCGTGCCGTGAAGGTTCGTAATACCTTCTCTCACCAAGTTCTTCAGGGAGGTATCGCTGGTGAACCCAGCCGGCTGGATCGTCGTGAGGATACAGATAGCCCACACCGTGTCCGATTTCACCAGCACCCTTGTAGTGACCATCTCTCAAGTGGGCCGGGACCGAGGTCATCGGACCTTCTCGAACGTCTCGCACCGCCTCGGCGAGGGCAAGGGTCACTCGATTTGATTTAGGAGCCAAGGCCAGATGAATCACGGCATGGGCCAATGTCAATGCCGCTTCGGGGAGTCCAATGAACTCAACCGTTCTTGCAGCAGCGTCGGCGACCACCAAACTCATCGAGTCCGCCATACCAATATCTTCACTCGCCAGAATAAGGAGCCGCCGAGCTATGAACCGTGGGCTCTCTCCTGCCTCAAGTAGCCGCGCCATCCAGTAGAGCCCAGCATCGGGGTCCGAGCCGCGAATCGATTTGATGAAAGCGCTTATCTGGTCGTAGTGCTCATCTTGTCCTTGGTGCAGCACACGGCCGTCCCTCGCATCGGTGACATCTGCGACGCTGACACTCACTGGACTCCCCCCTTTGCTGCGGGCGTGAGCTAAGGCGGCCGCCACCTCCAACGTGGTCAACAGAGCTCTGGCGTCGCCATCTGCACTTTGAACGAGCAGGGAGATGACCGTCTGATCAGCGGTGACCGCCTCTGCATCTAAGCCTCGTCGCGCCAAGATGGAAAGATCATCACTCGTGAGAGGCAGCAGCCTCCACAGGGTCGAGCGCGAAAGCAACGGTGCGTTCACCTCAAAGTATGGGTTCTCTGTCGTTGCACCGATGAGGACAAGGAGGCCCTCTTCCACAGAAGGAAGCAGAAGGTCTTGCTGGGCCTTGTTGAAACGATGTACCTCATCAAGAAAGAGCACGGTCCCTTGGTCTCGCTCACCGAGTCGTTGTCGAGCACTGGCGAGAACTTCACGGACTTCTTTGACCCCAGAGGAGACGGCCGATAATTGAACGAACTCCTTCGTCGACGCCTGAGCCAGCAAACCTGCCATGGTGGTCTTTCCCGATCCCGGTGGTCCCCACAGAATGACCGAGGTCAGGCGATCTTCTTCGGCCAGAGTCCGCAAGGCGCCTTCAGGTCCTACCAAGTGCTGCTGCCCGACCACTTCGTCGAGTGTTCTCGGTCTCATGCGCGCCGCGAGCGGGCCTCGGGCCTTTAATCGTTCAGCTGCATGGGCAGCAAAAAGGTCGTCGCTCACGACTCCGGATTCGTCAAGCGAATTCCGAGATCCCTTACGGCTGTCGCCGAAAGCGAGGATGGGGCACCTGTCATCAGATCACTTCCTGACTGCGTCTTTGGGAAGGCGATGACCTCTCTGATGTTCTCTTCTCCGACAAAAATTGCTACCAAGCGGTCAATGCCAAAAGCGAAGCCCGCATGGGGAGGGGCGCCATATTTAAAGGCATTCAGTAAAAAGCCGAAACGCGACTCAGCCTCTTCGTCGGTGATCCCTAGCGACCGGAATACAGCGCTTTGGATATCTCGGCGATGGATTCGTACAGATCCTGACCCCAATTCCCAACCATTTAAGACCAAGTCATAGGACTGACTGCGCACCTTGGCTGGATCGGACTGCATGAGAGCGATGTCATCCTCATGAGGCATGGTGAACGGGTGGTGTGCGGGCTGGGGATTGCCATCCGCGTCCACGCCATCAAAGAGGGGGAATTCGGTAATCCACACGTATTGGTAGGGTCCCTCTCCCACCGGTGCTGAGAGAATCAGCGACCGCAACGACCCGAGGACTTCAGACGCAACCCTCCACTCATCAGCAACGCAGAGAATCAAATCGCCTTCCACACTTGCCGTCCGCTGAATCAAGGTTGACCGCTCGTCGTCGGAGAGGAATCGATCGAGTGGTGAATCGAGGCCGAGACCGGCGTCCCCATCCACCACGCGAAACCATGCGAGACCTTGCGCCCCTAGTTCTTTTGCGCGCTCGGTCCAGGTGTCGAGTTGAGAACGGGTGGTCGTGGCGCTTGAGGCAAGTCGCAACGCTTTGACAACTGGAGCTGAGAATGCCCGAACCTCTGAGTTGGCGAATACATCAGAGAAGTCCACCAATTTTTCCTCGACGCGCAGGTCAGGCTTGTCGGAACCATAGGAGTCCATCGCTTCGAACCACGTCATTGTGGGAATAGGGTCCGGCCGAACGCCCGTCGCCACCTCAGCGGCATCGAGTACGGCGCGCGAGACGAAACGAAAGACATCTTCTTGGGTCACAAACGAGGCCTCAAGGTCAAGTTGCGTGAATTCAAATTGTCGGTCGGCCCGCAAGTCCTCATCGCGCATGCAGCGAGCAATTTGATAGTAGCGGTCCACGCCACCCACCATCAGTAATTGTTTGGCCAGTTGCGGGCTTTGCGGCAAGACATAAAACGTGCCGTGGTGGAGTCGACTTGGCACAGCAAACTCTCGCGCCCCTTCAGGAGTTGGAGCCCAGAGGATTGGTGTTTCAACTTCGACGAATCCCTGCGCATCCATTGCACTTCGAATGGCCCGGTTTACTGCCGCACGGACGCGCAGATTGCGTTGCAGGCGAGGGCGGCGGAGATCTATAAAGCGGTTGCGGAGTCGAATCTGTTCATCGACGTCGCTTCGATCTTCGAGTCCGAACGGCGGGGGTTCCGCACTGGCGAGAACAACAACCGCACAGTCTCCAATTTCTATTTCTCCAGTAGGGATGCGGTCATTCATCGTCCCGTCGGGGCGCGCTCGAACGACGCCCGTCACTTGAATCACGAATTCAGACCGGAGCTCTTGTGCCCCGTCGACGACACACTGAACGATTCCCGTATAGTCCCGCAAATCGATGAATGCCAAGTGCTCACCGTGTTCTCGGCGACGAGAGACCCAGCCGCAAACGCTGACCGTCCGCCCGATATCGCTACGTGAAAGTTCTCCACACATCACATCGCGCATTGATGTCGACTCGGTTCCGCTTTCGGCAATCTCTCGAGAGTCCATCAAAGTATTCTGCCCGTTTTTCGGACCCGTTCGAACAACTCCTCAAGCGTGATCGTGATCTGCTCGCCTTGTGTCCGCAGGGGACGCACGGTCACCGAATTGCTTGCGAGCTCGTCATCTCCCACAACCAAGGCCAGCGCAGCGCCAGACCGGTCGGCTGCCTTGAACTGGGCTTTCATCGACCGTTGGTCATAGGCTCTATCGACAGAAAGTCCAAAAGCCCTCAATGAAGCGGTGATCCGGCGCGCTTGATCTCCCCCCGTTGCGTCCACGACGAAGGCCACTGGCGGCAACGATTCGACCACAAACGCCCCCTCCGCGTCACAGGCAAGCAGGACTCGTTCAATACCGATTCCAAATCCGATGCCCGGGGTGGGTGGTCCTCCCAGCGATTCAACCAATCCGTCGTAGCGCCCGCCTCCCCCGATGGCGTTTTGCGCCCCTTCGAGGGCGTCTGAAGCGAACTCAAACGTGGTTCGGGTGTAATAGTCAAACCCTCTCACCAGCCGAGGGGACCGAATAAATGAAATTCCCTCCTGTCGGAGACCTTCTTCAACCCTGGCTAAGTGGTCGTGACACTCCCCACAGAGCACATCTTCAAGGAAGGGACCTTTCTCGGTGACCTCTCGACACGCATCTTTCTTGCAGTCCAAAACCCGTAAAGGGTTGGTGGCGTAGACCTTGGCGTGCTCCTCGCAAAGATCGGCTTGATGCTCGGCAAGAAAGCCGCGCAGCATTTCGACGTACTGCGGTCGACATGCCCCATCTCCCATTGAATTAAGGGACAAGGTGAATGACTTCAACCCAAGACCTTCAAAGAACCGCTGCGCAAGTGCAATGACCTCGACATCGATGTCGGCATCGTCCGAACCCAGGACTTCCACACCTACCTGGTGATGCTGGCGATATCGGCCGGCTTGCGGGCGCTCATAACGAAACGAAGGCGTGGCGTACCAGGCCCGGAATGGCGTTGTCGGGCGGTGCTGCACGAAGGCTCGCACGATGGAGGCAGTTCCCTCGGGTCGCAGGGCATAGTGGCGTCCGCCTCGATCGGTGAACTCATACATCTCCTTGCTCACCACTTCGGAAACTTCACCGATCCCTCGCTGAAATACCCGAACGTCTTCGAACATGGGCGTATGAACCAATCCAAAACTGTACCGATGGGACAGATTCGCGAACAGTCCCAGCAGGCTTTCCCATCGGGCACTCTCTGGCGGCATGAGGTCGTGCGTTCCGGTTGGGGCCTGAGGTGTCTGGTTGTCGTCGATCACGCTCTTAGCCTCGCGCACCAGGGAGTTGTCGATAGGCATCGAACACTCCATCAAGGCGTTTCAAGGAATAGATGAGGCTCTCAAGGTGAACCGGGTCCGCCAACTCGATATCGAAGGTCATACGGCTCACTCGATCTGCCGTTGTGGCTGTGCGTGCTCCGACAATATTCAGGTGATGTTCCGACACGATCTGAGAGACATCGGACAGCAAGTGAGAACGATCAAAGGCCATCACTTCGAGCGTGACCCTAAAGATACTGTCGCTCGAGGCATCCCACTCAACTTCGATGACTCGCTCCCGAGAACGAACGGACAGCGCCGTTGAGTTTGAACAGTCGGTTCGGTGAACCGAGATACCGCGACCCTGCGTCACGAATCCAATAATTTGATCTCCCGGCACTGGCGTGCAACAGCGAGCCAGGTGAATCATGACGTCGTCGAGTCCCTCCACATAGACACCCGGGGCGTCTCGCCGTGGCGCCCGCGTGCTCGACGTCGCCGTCGTCGGCATCTGCTCGACCCCGTCACCTCGCAAGCCTCGCGAGAGCCGCTGGACAACCGACTGCGCAGAAATCTGACTTTCCCCAATGGCGACAAACAGCGAATCCAAGTCGTTAAGGCTCATCTCCGTTACCACTTCCAACATGGCCAACGACTTCAACGTGGTCTGTACCGGCATAGATTCTCGGCGCAATGCTTTAATAAGGTCCTCGCGTCCTGACTCCAACGCATCGTCTCGCCGCTCCCGACTAAACCACTGTCGGATCTTGTTGCGTGCTCGAGATGAGGCAACGATGGAAAGCCAATCCTGCGAGGGTCCTGCCTCAGTAGATTTTGAGGTGAAGATCTCAACGCTATCCGCCGAGACCAGTGTTGTATCCAGAGGGACGAGTCGACCGTTCACTTTCGCCCCGATACAGTGATGGCCAACTTCGGTGTGAACCGCATAGGCAAAGTCAACGGGCGTCGACTTCGGGGGAAGGGAGATGACCCGTCCCTTCGGAGTAAACACGTAGACCTCATCTTGTTCAAGGTCGAGCTTCAGGGTATCGAGGAACTGGACGGGATCACTGATCTCAAGGTCGACATCGGAAATCCTTTGCATCCAAGCAACTTCATCCTTGCTGGTGGACTCCTCTTTGTACCCCCAGTGGGCAGCGATGCCGTACTCGGCACGCGCATGCATCTCTTGGGTCCGAACCTGTACTTCGACTGGCCGTCCATTGGGACCAATGACCGTGGTGTGAAGTGATTGATAGAGGTTGAACTTTGGACTGTTGATGTAGTCCTTAAAGCGGCCCTGCACTGGTGGCCACAGGGCGTGAATCACCCCGAGGACTGCCCAACAGTCTTTCTCATGATCGACCACAACCCTCAGCCCTACCAAGTCAAAGATCTCATCAAACTCTTTGCCTCGCACCACCATCTTTTCGTAGATACTCCAAAGATGCTTTCCGCGACCGCGAACGTCAGCCTCGATGGCAAAGGCTCCCAGCCGATCTTTCAAGAGCGTGATGACCTCAGCAACGATTGCTTCACGTTCTGGGGAACGCGCCGCTACCATCTGTTCGATTTCCGCATAGCGCTTGGGATGCAGGGTCGCGAAGGCTAGGTCCTCGAGCTGCCACTTGACCTGCTGGACACCAAGGCGATGCGCCAGAGGGGCGTAGACATCGAGCGTTTCCTGAGCGGTCCGTCGCTGCTTCCACTCAGGCATCACCGCAATGGTGCGCATGTTGTGAAGTCGGTCTGCCAATTTAATCAACAGCACCCGCCAATCAGACGCCATGGCGATCAGCATCTTGCGAATGGTCGCTGCCTGTTGTGCTTCTTTAGAATCGAAGGCCAGACGATCTAGTTTTGTAACTCCGTCGACGATATTGGCGACTTGTGTCCCAAACTGCGACGCAATCACATCGAGGGTGACCCCGGTGTCCTCCACCGCATCGTGAAGAAGAGCTCCAATAATGGTGGCCTCGTCGAGCCCAAGATCAGCGACAATGCCGGCCACCGTCACGGGGTGTGAGATATAGGGCTCACCAGAGTGCCGTTGCTGGCCTGCGTGTGCGTTGGCGGAAAGACGAGCCGCCAGACTGATTCCCGCCGTGGAGTCCAGTGGCCGAGACCTACTAAAAGCGGCCAGCACGGGGGCTAGGAGTTCGTCCACCAATTCGCTCGTGGCATCGCCCTCAGTCATGGTTTTTAACTGAGACATCATACCTTTACGCTACCCGGCGTGGCGCAGTTGTTCGGCGACGGATACCAAGCGCCCGATCAGCGTCGTTTGCGCTTTCGCGGCCGGGGTGTTCCGTCACTCACCGGCGCTCCAGCGGCCACGCGAGCCGCTGCTGACCCCGGAGCAATAACCCCATCGGTCGTCCCCACGTTTCCTTGCTCTGACGGCCCGGATCGACCCTCTTGGGCCGCTTGGGTTGGCGTGAGCACCTGAGACTTTGCGCCTCGGGCGTTGAGACGCTGTCGTACCGCTCGCCAACGAGGTTCGCGTTCTTTCAACATGGCCAGAACTGGCGCAGCAATGAAGATTGACGAGTACGCGCCAGAAAGGAGTCCGACAAATAAAGCGAGACCATAGTTCAGTAAGGTCAAGGCTCCCAAAATTTCAGCGCCGACGACCAACACAGCGAGCACGGGAAGTATCGCGACAAGCGACGTATTAATCGAGCGTGCCAGAGTTTGGTTCATCGACAAATTGACCATGTCTGAGTACGTCATGCGGCCCGACGCAGTCAGACTTTGTGCATTGTCTCTGACGCGGTCAAAGACCACCACTGTGTCATAGAGTGAGTAACCCAAAATCGTCAACACCGCCACGACGGTGTCAGGCGTTACCTGAAAGCCTGCGAGCGCATAAATACCAATCGTCACAAGAAGGTCGTGCACCATAGCGATAAACGCTGCGAGCGCCATTTTCGGCTCAAATCGAAAACTGATATAAATCACAACGGCAACGAAAAATACAATCAGAGCAATGAGTGCTCGATTCGTGATGTTCCCACCCCATGTGGGTCCGACGTGACTCGTCGAGACCTGTTGAGGTGTCGTGTGCCCAAGTTGCGCCAGCGTGGCGATGACTTTGGTGTTGATGACCGCTTGTTGTGCTGTGGTGTGGCCATTCAGACTGTCTTGAACCTGCACCGTCTTGTTCCCAAGGATCTGCACGACAGGTTGCTGCAGGCCATCAGCCTCCACGGCGGAGGTGACCTGCGCCACGGTCACATTGGAGGCATTCACTTCCCATGAGGAGCCACCTTTGAAGTCAATGCCGAGATTCAGCCCACGCACGCTGATGGCGACGATACCCAGAACGATAATCACGGTCGACACTGCAAACCACCATCGCTTGCGCCCGACAAAATCGAAGGACGTTCCCCCTCGATACATACGACGAAAAGCGCCGTTCCCCCGACGTTTCACCGAGGTGCTTTCCGTCGTCATCTCTTCGCTCGTCAATTCACTCATAGCGTCTCCAACACCTCGTGTTTGGTGTCTTTCGTAGCCAGACCCTTTGCCACGCCAAATCGTTTTGCTTTAGTTGCACGATCGGATCGACCAAGGAGGATGACCGCCGGCCTCGTGAAGAAATACGTCACCACGACGTCAAGGATGGTGGACAAGCCGAGAAAGAACGCAAAGCCCCGCACGTCACCGAGGGCGATGAAGTAGAGGATCCCGGCAGCCAACAGCGAAACAAAGTCGGCAGCCAACACCGTACGCCAGGCTGATTTGAATCCTCTGTCCACACTGGTCCGCACGCTACGCCCGGAGCGAGTCTCATCTTTGAGACGTTCAAAGTAAACGATGTACGAGTCGACGGTGATGCCGATTGACACAATTAATCCGGTAACACCCGCCAGACTAAAACTTGGAGCAATTGACGTATGGCCCAGACCCGAGATGATCGCCCACAACAGCGCAGCGGTGAGTCCAAGACCACTCACGATCACCAGGCCGAGAGCTCGGTAATAGAGAATGACGTAGAGAAGGACCAAGATCAAGCCCGCCAGTCCGGCACCGAGTCCTGCAATCAGTGAAGAATGTCCCAACGTCGGCGACACAGTTTCTGTGGTCAATGGCGTCAAACGCACCGGGAGGGCGCCAAATTGAAGGGCAGTGGCCAAAGACTGCGCCTCGGATTGGGACAAGTTTCCGCTGATTTGTCCTTGCCCATTAAACGACGTGAAGGTCGACTGAGAAGGTTGGATCAACGGGGCAGACTCCACGACGCCGTCGAGATCAATTGCCACCACTTGATGGAAGTTCTGCTGGGCGACACGATCCCATTGTGCTGAGCCTGCAGCGGTCAGGGTGTAATTGACCACCCACGCCCCCGTTTGACTCTGTTGCGCTTGCGCAGACGCCACGGCGCGTCCGGTTAGCTGAGCTGGTCCGAGTACATAGCGCAGCTGCCCAGATCCAGGCAGTCCCGGTATCAGGACCGACTTGCTCGCAACATCGTTCGCGGGCGTCGTCGTCCGCAGCCGCTGAAAGACAGGATCGGGTCCAATGTTGTTCGAAGTGAATCCTGCCGCCGTTGTTGAGTTCGGCTGTACGTTCAAGTTCGCCTGCGTCAGCTGATAGTTGCTCTGACAACTTGATGGCACTGCCGTTGAAGCTGGTAACGCCGCCTTCGATTTTGCTCCAACGAACGGAGGCGCATAACAAAGCGCAGGACGAAAAAGAAGCTGTGCAGTCTGTCCAATTGTTGCCAATACTTGACGAGCATTCTTGACGCCGGGAACCGACACGACGATATCTGGACCCTGGGTCTGCACCTGGGCACCCGACACACCTAACGAGTCAACTCGATTCGTCAGAATCGTGACCGTCTGATCGAGATCGGCTTGGGACGGATGCCCTTGGGGTTGATACACAACCGACAGACCACCGGCAAGGTCAAGACCAAGCCTGGGTGACCACTTGGCAGCCAGCGTGAGGCCAAATGAACCGAGCGAGATGATCACGACAAGGAGCAGACTCAACCAGAGTCCCCGACGAGATCGCCGCCCAGAGGGGGCAGCGGTTGAACTCACGACGAGGCGTCCCCCTTGGCGTCACCGTCGGCTTCATCGCCAGACGTCACCTGGGGTGTCTCCGTCGTGGTGGCGTCGATTGTTGGCGGATCAACTTTCCGCGCAATCGCCTGCTTGAGGAACGTGAGGTGATGCGCTTGACCAGATCCTGGCGTGTCACCCTCCATGAACCCGGTGGCCAGGACAACTTTCTCATCGTCCACGGAGACAACCGTCCCGAAGACACCACCGATGGTGACAACTTCGTCGCCAATCTCGAATGATTTACCGGTCCGGGCTTTGGCTTGTGCCTTCTTTTGACGAGGACGAAGCACCAAGAAGTAAAGCCCACCAAAGACAATCAAGAGGATAAACAGCAAGCTGGTGGAGGATGACGATGATTTCGCCGCCGCCGCTAGAAACAGGTCTGATGAGGTCATGAGATTTGGCTCTCCGAATGCTGGAAGGAAGTACTGGTGCGTTCCGAGACTAGCCGAGCAAGAAGCGGTGGGTTGATGCAGCCTTAGTTCTTAAGGTTTGGGAGTGTTTGAGTAAGCCCCAGGTGGGCTAGGGCCTGCTCTGTGCCAATACGACCACGGGGAGTCCTTCGGATAAATCCCTGCTGCACCAAGTACGGCTCATAGGCGTCTTCGATGGTCCCTGGTTCTTCGCCGACCGACTGGGCCAGCGTGGTCAAGCCCACAGGGTGCCCACCAAAGCGGACGCAAAGAATCTCCAAAATCATCCGATCCACTTTGTCCAGACCTCTATCATCAACGCCGAATAACGCCAACCCCTGATCGGCTGCTTGCGCAGTGATCGTTCCGTCGCCTCGGACCTGAACAAAGTCCCTTACTCGCCTCAGCAGCCTATTTGCTATTCGAGGGGTGCCTCGAGACCTTCCGGCGATCCGTTCGGCACCACCTTCATCGATCATGACATCGAGCAGTGTTGCCGATCGCAAAACAATCTCCTTGAGTTCCTCAGGGGCATACAGCTCAACGCGACCCACGAAACCAAAGCGATCTCGCAGGGGACTCGCCACCAATCCAATACGGGTGGTGGCACCCACGAGAGTGAAACGAGGCAGGTCCAGACGAATTGCACGCGCACTCGGACCTTTTCCGATCACGATGTCAAGCTTTCCGTCCTCCATTGCTGGATACAGAACCTCTTCAACGAGTCGCGGGAGACGATGAATCTCATCGATAAACAACACGTCGTGCTCGTTTAAATCCGTCAACAGTGCAGCCAAGTCACCTGGTCTCGCCAACACCGGCCCAGATGTCACGCGAAATCCCACTCCGAGCTCGGTGGCCACAATTCCGGCCAGCGATGTTTTCCCGAGGCCTGGGGGGCCTGCGAATAAGAGATGGTCGACGGCCTGGCCACGCTGACGCGCTGCTTCGAGGACGATACTCAAATGGTCAAGAAGTTCGGGTTGCCCGACGAATTCTTGAAGAGATCGAGGGCGAAGAGATGCGTCGTCCCGCTCTTCGACGTTGAGGGACTCCGGCGCTAGGACAGAGTCGTCACTGTTGTCATTCACCACAGTGTCTTTACGAGGACTCATCGCCGACTCAACTGTCGCAGAGCAAGTCGTAGCGCATCTTCGACGGATTCGCTCCCGTCGAGATTGGCGGTGGCGAGCCGGATCTCTTCTGATGAGTACCCAAGTTCTGCCAGGGCCGCACCAATATCCGAGCGATCCTCTTGGCTCTTCGTCGCTGCAGCCGAGTCAAGTTCATCGCCAAGTGCGTGGGATGAAAGGGAGTCTTGAAGTTCCAAGACCAGTCGAGCTGCAGTCTTCTTCCCTACGCCCGAGACTGTTTCGAAGGCTGCCCCATCACCGTTCTGCACGGCGACCACCACGCCGGCCGCGCCCAAGGTGCCAAGAATCGCCAGGGCAAGTGATGGACCAACCCCATGGGTCCCCAGCAGAATTTCGAATACTTCTCGTTCGGCGTCATTCATAAAGCCGTAAAGAATGATGGCGTCATCACGGACATGCGTGTGCACGGAAACAGTCACTTCGCCCGAGCTTGCCGTCCACGTTGCCACCGATCCTGCTCCAGCGAGAAGTCGATATCCCACCCCATTCACGTCGAGCACTATGCCCTGCGGCGTCGACGAGAGAACAATGCCGCGCAACATCCCAATCACGACTGCACCGCCGCAATCGCCGCATCGAGGCGCGCGCTTGTAAGCGAGCAAATTGCCAAAGCCAGCGCGTCAGCGACGTCAGGAGGTTTTGGAATCTCATCGAGGCCACAAAGGTTCATAATCATCTCTTGCACCTGGATCTTGGTTGCTCCACCATGGCCCACCACGGCGTTCTTGACTTCGTTGGGTGTGTACTGCCTCACCGCGATTCCTCGCCGAGACGCTGACGCCAAGATGACGCCGGATGCTTGGGCGACGGAGATTGCGGTGCGAACGTTATTTTGGAAGAAGATCTTCTCCACCACAACGACGTCAGGGTGTTCCTCATCGAGAATCGAGTCAATATCGCTGGCGAGCTGGCCAAGACGAACAGCGAGGTCATCACGAGGCGAGGTCTCTATGACACCGGCCAAGCAAGCCTTAAACGGTATGGCGGCATCTGCCGAACGGGTGACGATTCCGTAGCCACAACGTGTGAGGCCGGGATCCACGCCAAGTACGAACATGCGTTCGATTGTAGTGAAGGACGATTGACTTCTGGTGGATTTTCCTCTGTCACCCTAAAAACCCAGATCAAAGGGCATCTCAGCCCTCAAACGCCACCAAAAACGCCTCTGGAATGTCGTAATTGGCATGAACCCCTTGGGTGTCATCAAGGTCATCGAGCGCGTCAAGGAGCCTGAGAACCTTATGGGCATCCCCCTCATCGCCAACAACCACCACTTGTGTTGGCTCAAGGGAAGGCTCGGCCGAGTCAGCCACGAGTCCCGCCTGTTCGAGCGAGTCCTTGATTCCCCCAACGTCGCTCGGTGCACAGGTCACCTTCCAGTGATCTCCGTCTTCGACAAGATTGTCGGCTCCTGCTTCGAGGGCCGCTTCAAGAAGTTGCTCCTCGTCGGATGTTTTGGGGAACAGCAACACTCCCCTGCGCTCAAACTGCCAACTGACGGCTCCCGGCTCCGCCATCGAGCCTCCACCCTTCGAGAAAATATTACGAATGTCGGCGCCGGTTCTATTCCGGTTGTCAGTCAAGGTCTCTACGATGACCGCAACACCTGATGGTGCGTAGCCCTCGTAACTCACCGCCTCATAGCGAACTCCTTCGAGCTCCCCAGTACCTCGCTTAATCGCTCGCTCGATGGTGTCAAGCGGAACCGAAGCATCTCGTGCCTTGGTGTACATGGTTCTCAACGATGCGTTGGCGTTGATATCGCCGCCTCCCTCACGAGCCGCGACTTCGACTTGCCGAATTAACTTGGCGAACTGTTTGGCACGTGCCTGGTCCTTGGCGCCCTTTTTGTGCTTGGTCGTTGCCCACTTTGAGTGACCCGACATGAATCTCCCTCCTGCTTCCGCCTTACGACGAGCGCAACCTCGCTCAGATCCTACAGAGCCTTGGTTCTTGACTCCACCATCGACAGTAAACGTTCATGGAGTCGACCGTCACCCGCGAGTTCTGGATGAAACGCGCAGCCAAGAATCGACCCTTGCTGGACGGCAACGGGTTCCCCGTTCAGCCGGGCGAGCACCGTTGCCTCGTTACCGACATCCATGATCTTCGGGGCTCGAATGAAGATGCCGTGGAACGGCACCTCATCAATTTCACTCTCTACTTCAGCCTCAAAGGAGAATTTTTGTCGTCCGTAGCCGTTGCGTGCCACGCTGATGGCGAGTCCGCCGATACCTGTCTGATCAGCCCGACCGTCGCTGATCGAGTCAGCTAAGAGCACCAGTCCAGCACAGGTGCCTAATGTCGGGCGGTCCTCGCGAACCCATTGCTCCACTGCAGGTCGAATGCCCGAAGATGACAACAGCAGAGAGATCGTCGTCGATTCACCCCCAGGAAGAACGAGCGCATCAATGCCGCCAAGGTCCTCGTGACGACGAATTCGAATACTCTCAACTCCAAGGCTGTCGAAGAGAGCGACATGCTCTCGTACGTCGCCCTGCAGGGCGAGTACTCCCACACGCATCGCTACCAGCCGCGGTCGGCCATGCGAGTTTCAAGTCCGGCGATCTCTTGACCGGACATCGCTTCACCAAGACCACGTGAGACCTTGGCCACGATGGCGGCATCGGTGTAGTGGGTCGTGGCTTCGACGATTGCCCGAGCACGAGAAGCAGGATCCGAGCTCTTGAAGATTCCCGAACCGACAAACACCGACTCTGCTCCAAGTTGCATCACCAAGGACGCGTCCGCTGGGGTGGCGATGCCACCGGCGCAGAACAGCGGAACCGGCAAGGCGCCGGTTTCAGCGACACTTTGGACGAGGTCAAGTGGGGCTGAAAGGTTTTTTGCAATGGTGAAGACTTCTGATGAATCAGCGAGTTGTAAACGGCGAATATCTCCGCTGATCGATCGGAGATGGCGCACGGCCTCAACAATGTTGCCGGTACCCGCCTCACCCTTTGACCGAATCAGGGCAGCACCCTCCCCGATGCGGCGCAGCGCCTCACCGAGGTTGGTGGCTCCACAAACGAAAGGAATCTCAAAGTCCCACTTGTCGATATGGTTCGCTTCATCTGCGGGAGTTAAGACTTCGCTTTCATCGATGTAATCAACATCAAGCGACGCGAGGATCTGTGCTTCGGCGAAGTGACCAATGCGAGCTTTTGCCATGACTGGAATAGTGACCGCCGCTTGAATTTCCTGGATCATCTCCGGATCACTCATTCTTGCTACGCCACCATCACGACGAATATCCGAAGGCACCCTTTCCAGAGCCATGACCGCAACGGCGCCGGCCTCTTCTGCGATCTTGGCTTGTGCAACGTCGACGACATCCATAATCACCCCGCCTCGGAGCATGTCGGCAAGGCCTCGCTTCACGCGGAAGGTTCCTGTGGTGTGGTTTGAGTCAGGGGTCGTAGCCATGCTTTTATCTTACTAACTCCGACGACTTGTTCGTACTACCGCTCTTCCAGCACTTGTCGGCGCAGACTCGTGGCATCCAAATTCGCTATCTCTTCACTGCGGGCCCGTCGCGCTACCGAGGGGTCCACAAAAAGCCACCGAATAGTGTCGTACTGGCGAGAAGCGAAGAACGAGGCAGGCCCGGCCAGGGGGCCTTGCTCCATCTTGGCCAGCGCTGCTGCCAAACTCACGGGATAACGGGTCGTCGAGACAGCCAGTTCGTCCGCTCGATAGAGGCTTCCCTCACCAATCCATCGGTGTGACGTGGCCCCTCGTCGACCAATGGGGCCCAAAAGCAAACTCATTCCTGCTCCAGCGGTACCTCGAGAAACCGAACCAGAACGGACATGCGCCAACAGGTGGGCGAAGACAGCTTCTAGCTCGAGCACACTCATCGTGTGGATCAAACCAGAGGTAAAGACTACGGTCGGTCCCATTTTGCTCGTATAGGCACAGCCGTTGGGAATCGGATCGTCCAGCACCGCAAGGCGCGGCGTCTCGACGCCCATTGAGGCACAGAGGCCGGAGATGATGGCGTCCACTCTCGGCAGCATGCCCTCGTCCAATGATGCTGCACCGATATTGTTCTCGATCGTAAGAGGAGCCGTCTTCTTGAATAACAGCATCACAGCTACGGCGGTAAGGACAGCAAGGAGCATTGCACCAGCGAGGTTGATCCAAAAGGTCAAACCAAACACGATGACGCCCACGATGGCTCCCACCGACCCACTGGCCTTCCAAATCCACCGCTCAGCACTGAGTCGGTCGGTGGCAATCTTTTTGAGAACTTCGCTGTTGT
>Ga0164297_10000590_pt1 | contig 44107 bp, 41 predicted proteins | sample GEODES058metaG_FD_113539 | JGI IMG/M metagenome (GOLD analysis project Ga0164297, IMG submission 113539) | Dystrophic lake water microbial communities from Trout Bog Lake, Wisconsin, USA - GEODES058 metaG | ecosystem: Environmental > Aquatic > Freshwater > Lake | place: USA: Trout Bog Lake... | reverse complement strand
TTCAATGGGTTTTAGCAACACCCATGCAATTTTATTTTGGTGCACGTTTTTATCGTGCGGCGTGGTCGGCGCTAAAACATATGACGGGCTCTATGGATGTGCTCATAGCCCTGGGTACAAGTGTGGCTTATGGCTATTCACTCTGGTTGATGTTTCAACCTCACACACATCATACTTATTTTGAGGCCTCAAGTGTTGTGATTGCCTTGGTGATGCTTGGCAAATATCTCGAAGAGCGCGCTAAAAAATCAACCACCGCCGCCATTCGGGCGCTCATCGCTTTACGTCCAGATTACGCGCACGTTATGCGTGGTGCTCATGAAATTAATATCCCCATTGATGCGGTTGTTGTGGGTGACATCGTCATGGTGCGGCCGGGTGAAACAATTCCAGTTGATGGCGTTATTATTGACAGGTCTGGAAGCATTGATGAGAGCCTGCTTACAGGTGAAAGCCTGCCCATTGATAAGTCGCGTGGTGATTATGTCACGGGAGGCGCTCTTAACGGAATGTCAGCTCTTCAGATCAAAACACGTGCTGTGGGAGAGCAATCAACGCTGGCACAAATGATATATTTGGTTGAGCAAGCACAAATTCATAAAGCTCCCATGCAAAAATTGGTTGATCGCGTCGCAAGCCTCTTTGTGCCTGTTGTCTTGGTCTGCGCGATTATGTCATGTGCTTTTTGGATGTGGTGGGATGGTGATATCGGCCATGCATTGCTGGCATCTGTCAGCGTCATGGTCATTGCATGCCCCTGTGCTTTGGGTCTTGCGACACCTACAGCTTTTATGGTGGGAACAGGCGTTGCCGCGCGCGCAGGTATTTTGGTGCGGGATCAAGAGGCGCTTGAACGCGCACAGCATGTAACCACTGTTGTATTAGACAAAACCGGCACATTAACAGAAGGGCATTTATCTGTTGCGGCTATCGAATATACAGATGGCATTGATCCCTCTGATATAGTGCGTCTTGCTGCCTCTCTTCAAAAGATGAGTGAGCATCCCGTTGGCCGTGCGATTGTCATTTATGCGCGGCATAATGGACATATAGATCTCCTGCAGGCGCACCATTTTATTGCCCATGCCGGCCAAGGCGTAAGCGCCGACATCAATGGTGTTGATTATATCATGGGAAATCGCAGCCTGATGAGCACATATCATATTGATATCAGTGCAACCGAACCACGCGCATGCGCATTTGAAACAACAGGCCATACACTGGTCTGGATGGCAAATCGCACCACAAATAAATTGATGGCGATGATTGCACTGCGCGATCAGATTAAACCCACGACATCAAACGCCCTCGCCCATTTGCGCGCAATGGGTCTGCATCTCATTATGCTGACTGGAGATCATGAACGTACCGCACAGGCCATTGCACAAGAGCTTGGAATTGATGATGTGCGTGCAGGTGTTTTGCCTGAGGGAAAAGTCAATGTGATTGCTCAATTGCAAGCGCAGGGACATATCATAGCCATGGTTGGCGATGGCATCAATGATGCCCCCGCGCTTGCTCGTGCGGATATCGGCATTGCCATGGGCACGGGCGCTGATGTGGCTATGCATGCCGAGTCTCTCACGCTCATGCGGGGCGATCCATGTTTAATTGCTGACGCACTTGATATCAGCCGCGCAACATTTCGAACCATACGTCGCGGTTTATTTTGGGCCTTCATCTATAACATCATCGGCATACCCATTGCCGCAGCGGGATGGCTCAATCCTATGCTTGCAGGCGCCGCTATGGCCGTCTCATCTCTTAGCGTTGTGCTTAATGCTTTATTACTTCGCAGGTGGCGTCCGCGCACGATGTCGTAATCTCTTTTTTTACGCTCCTTTGGCACACTCTACATAGTTAGTTTGTTGTGTCGTGTTGTGTGAGGCGTAATGTTTGGTCAGTTGTCAGGCGCTCAATCTTCGGAACATGATGCGCCTTTGGGTAGCGCCTCTAATTTGCGCCCAGGTCTGCGTGCGCAGCTTGATCTGCTCCTGACGACAGGTGGAAGCCATGACATTTGGCCAGATCCACATACGGGCCGCACACCGCTCGGCACCTATACGCGCCCTGCTCTGCATGAGATTTGGTTATCATCTGGTAGCGTCAGCAATATAGGGCCACACGGCTATAAAGCCGCAGGACAAGCCTTAGAAGCGATTGTGCCCGGTGGTTCTGTTGAACCTCTTGCGCTCGGTCATTGGTTTGATGATGTGCGCGCTTCATTGCTTGAGTTTTATGGAATTGATGGCGCAGATGTGATGCTTGCCTCAACGCAACAAGATGCGGAAGAGCTCGCTCTTTCACTTGCGCGCTGTATATTAAAACGTCCCCTCGCACCTGTAAGCACCACAAGCTCGTTCATCGGCCACAGCCTCGGCACTGACTACATCGAGCCCTATGAAAATGATGGTAGCTTACAAGCGCCCGCCACAATACTTGAAACATGTGTTCGTAAAGTTGATCATTTGCTGACAGATGGGCGTGCCATTTTGATGCATGTGGATGAGCGCACGGCCTCATCACATGTTCCCCTTGCCATTGCCATGCTCGCTCCTTTGCGCACTTTGGTGGTTGTTGACGCAACGGATTTGCGTTGCTCACGCAGCATGATCCGCAGGCATTTGGCACAGGGATTTATGGTGATTATCAGCGGCTCCCGCTTTGCGGGCGGACCACCCTCTTGTGCTGCCCTCCTCCTGCCGCCTGATCTTGTTGAGCATATTGTTTCAGCGCAGGGGCAGGATATAACCCTTCCCTCTCTCGCCAGTTTTGATATGCCACGCTCATTACGGCATTGGATTTTATCATATACCAGCGTGGCAAATTTAGGTCTGGGCTTGAGATGGAGTGCCGCTATTGCTGAGCTCAGACGATATTATGCTGTTGACCGCGAGATCAGACATCAAATCATCGATCATTTTGATCGCAAATTGAGATCGCGCGCGGCCATGTGTCATTTTATTGGCCTGCACCAGCATGAGTCATCATCCTTTGAACGATCAGCGCAAAGCCGAATTGCACTTCTGCTGCCGCCTGCCATGACATTTGCTGAAGCCAAATCCATCCACACTCAATTAGCTCAGCCCTATATAGATCAACAAGGCGATGCGATCTGCCATTTGGGTGATGTGCATATTATTGGTTCACGCCTTTGCCTCAGCGCTGCCATCAATGCCGCGCAAATTGCTGATATGGCTGAACGTATGACCAAAGGTCTGAGTTTTGAGCGCGCATGCGCACCACTCACACGCGATATTGACAGTGTCATGCGTAAATGGGACCTGCTGGATATGATTAACAGCACAGCCTCAGCAGCCTAAGCGCATTCTCAACTCTTGCACTCACTCTATACTCATGCACAATAGAGCAGAGTCTTTTTGCTGGAGTGTGCACCATGATTGATTTGCATTATTGGCCGACACCAAATGGTCATAAAATTACGATCTTTTTAGAAGAAGCAGGCCTTGGTTATGTCATTCATCCCGTCAATATTGGCAAGGGTGAACAATTCAATCCTGACTTTCTAAAAATCGCACCAAACAATCGCATGCCTGCTATTGTTGACCATCGCCCAGCCGATGGTGGCGAGCCCTTATCACTTTTTGAGTCAGGCGCTATTTTACTCTATCTCGCAGAAAAAAGCGGGCAATTCTTGCCTAAAAATTTGCGTGGCCATACACAGGTGCTGCAATGGTTGTTTTGGCAAATGGCGGGCTTGGGTCCTATGGCCGGACAAAACCACCATTTTTCTCAATATGCACCCGAAAAAATCCCTTACGCGATTGATCGCTATATCAAAGAAACCAATCGTCTTTATGGCGTGCTCAATAAGCAATTAGCTGACCACGAATATATTGTTGATGATTATTCAATTGCTGATATGGCCTGCTATCCCTGGATTGCGCTTTATGAGCGGCAAAGTCAGAACCTCGATGATTTTCCTCATCTCAAACGTTGGCATAACGCAATTGCGCAGCGCCCCGCTGTTGTGCGTGCTTATGCGTTGGGCGAGACTCTACGCGCAACAGGCGTGCCCATGAGTGATGAAGAAAAGAAAATCCTCTTTGGTCAAACTGCCGCACATCTTGCACCAAAAGCATAGGCGCTTCTGAGGTGTAGCCCAGACTTGCGCTACACCCAGCTTGCCTCGCAACGGGCCTGCATAAGCTCTGACATATGTGCCAGAGCATTTGTGTCCGCCATATCAACCGCCGCCATGCAATAACGATCTGGCCGCATGATTAACATAAGCGTGCGCTCAGCCCCCACAAAAGATAAAAAGCCATCATCAACATCGCGCACCGCTATATCATGCTCTGAAATGAGGGCTGCATTGATATTTGTCCGCTTTGGCACAACAGCAAGACGTTTGAGCGATGAGAGGCCAAAATGATATGAGCGTGCTTCATCCATCGCTTGCTGTGCTTTGGGGCCAATGGCCATCAAAACAAAATCCTGCCCTGCAATATCATCAAGGCGTAGCCGTGCGCGGTTGAGTGTTTCAAGCATGGGCTGAGGCACCATACGCCCAACCCATGCGCTCTTCTCCTCATTCATGATAAAGCCCGATTTATAATAGGGTTTTGGCTTATATTTCATTTGCACAATATAATTATGCAAAGGCGGGATAAATGACGCCAGACGCAAACCCCATTGAATGATATGGGCTTGCAGACGCGATGTCGGCATCATGAAAAAGCCCAATGTCAATGCCAAATCGATTAAGCCACGCGCATGAGGTTCACGCTCCTGCTGATAGCTGTTGAGCAAAGCTGCGCCCAAATGACCTTTCACAACATAGGCCAATTTCCACGCGAGATTATGCGCATCACGAATACCGCTATTCATCCCCTGCCCTGCAAAGGGTGGGGTGAGATGGGCGGCATCGCCAGCAATAAAGATGCGCTTTGTGGACCATTTATCTGCCACGCGCGCATGAAAGGTATAGACCTGACGGCGCACAATAGGCGCGCCGTCATCAGGCCCATAAAGCCTAAGCAAGCCGCTCACAAAATCGCTTTGTGTGGCGATATCATCGCTCTCACTCTCATGCAACATAAACTCATAGCGGCGCAAACCATTTGGTCCGGGCAAAGTAATGGCAGGGCGTTCAAAATTGCATAAAACGCGCGTGGCGCGAAACATTTCCTTTGTGGATGCAAGATCAACAATCAACCAGCGCTGTTGAAAAGTGGAGCCGCGCAAAACAGCACCAATTTGTTTGCGCACAAAACTACGCGCCCCATCACAGGCAACAACATATAAAGCGCGTAATGTTTTGGTTTCGCCCTGATGTGTGCGCACAATGAGCTCAACACCATTAAGCGACTCGCGTAAAGAAACACATTCATGTTCAAATAAAGATGTCACATGGGTAAAGCGTTCAATGCCTCGCTTCAATGTGGCTTCAAGCAAAGGCTGCGTAAATGCGTTGCGACGAGGGAACCCAAACTCGCGCGTGCTTGGTTCAATTTTGGCAAAAAGCTTGCCATTCTGTCCATAATACCACGAACCATAATCGAGTGCGACATCATCAATAACAGCTTGATCAAGCCCAAGTGCTTGCATGGTGCGCAAGGATTCATCATCTATTGAAACAGCGCGAGGCGCCTGCACAGTGGTGGTGTTTTTTTCAATCACAAGACTGCGCACACCATGCACGCCCATGAGATTTGCTAATGTAAGACCTGTCGGCCCCGCACCGAGAATGATGACATCCGCATCTCTCTCGCCCGCGCCTTGTTGAACCTGCTCCTCAGTCATTCGCCCGAATCCCACCACCTATGCTTTTGTAATCAAAGCTTATCCAAAGCTCAGCGCTAACGCATCTCAGTCATAAGAATGAGGTGTCTATATTATAAACGTGGCAATAAAAACTTAGATAGCGATATAAAATCCTTGGCGGATTGCTGAATTCGCTCTAGCATTGCCCTGAGGTGCCCATAGAGGCGCTGTACATTAGGGAGGACATCATGCGCCTTAAGCATTTATTCTTCATCGCTTCTGTGAGCCTCAACTTTATTCTGCCGGTCTATGCTGAGGATTTGATTAAACTCGCTGTTCCACAACGCGGTAATTGGGATACCTCAACTCCTGATCTTGGCAGCAAAGTCGGCATATTCGCCAAGCATGGAATTAAGCTTGAGATACTCTACACTGCAGGTGCTGGCGAAACAGTGCAGGCCGTCACATCTGGCAGCGTTGATATTGGCACCGCCACGGGCACAACGGGCATATTAGCTGCGTTCACAAAGGGCGCGCCCTTGCGCCCGATTTCCAATTCCATGACAGGTGCGGATGATATTTTCTGGTATGTACCGGCCCAGTCGCCATTAAAAAAGCTCAGTGATGCCGAAGGCAAAACAATGGCCTTTTCCTCAACCGGCTCATCGTCAAATCTCGGTGCTTTGGCGCTGATTAAACAATCTGGCGTGTCCATCAAAGCTGTTGCAACAGGCACCGCGCCTGCCACATTCACGCAGGTCATGAGTGGGCAGATTGATATTGGTTGGTCAGCCCCGCCTTATGTCGTGGAGGATATTCGCTCAGGCCGCGTGCGGCTCATTGCGCGTGAGAGCGATGTTGAGGCATTCCGCGACCAGACTGTGCGGATGAATTTTTCCACAGTTGATGTGCTGACCAAAAAGAGTGATGCGATTAAACGCTTCCTTGCCGCTTATGCCGAAACAATTGACTGGATGTATTCAAGCCCTGATGCGCTTAAAGTCTATGCGGCTTTTGCGGACATTACGGAGGAGCAGGCACGCTATATCCGTGATGAATATTTCCCTAAGAAGAACCTCATCCCCACGCGGCTTTCAGGCCTTGAACATGCGATTGCTGATGCGATGACGATGAAATTTATCACCGCTCCCCTCAGTCAAGAGCAGCGCGATGAGTTTTTACATTATTACGCAAAATAAAAGGCGCTGAGGTGACAGTTACACACTGTCACCTCACTCATATATTAACTGCGTGTGAGTCCTGTGGTCATAACCGCGGCATAACCTGTGCGCACGCGGACATCAACAACGGCGACTTTACCTGCATCAACAGCTTTAACGGCATCACGCAAAACAGCAACGAGATCACGCGCATCTTTCACTGGCCCAAAACCTTCAGCGCCCTGCCCGCGTGCAATGGTCGCAAGATCAAGTTCGGGATCTGACATGCGCTGCCCAATCCATTTATTTTCAACAGGACGATTGCGCATGCGCGCTACGCGCTCTTGATGGACCTCATCATTGTAAAACGACTGATTATTGGTCACAATAATCAATAGGGGAATTTGATAATGCACTGCGGTCCAGATAGCTGACACGCCCATCATAAAATTACCATCGCCAAAGATGGACACAGGCAAACGCCCCGAGCCGCGCAACGCCAAAGCCGCACCAATACTTACACCTGGACCAGAGCCAATACCCCCGCCACCATCCGAACCGAGATAATCAAGTGGATGGCGAAAATACCAACTTGCACCATTCCAAGACAAAGGTGTTTGCAGCAATGACACATCGCGCTCACCCACCACTTCTCGCAATGCAGGCGCAACTTGATCAACACTGATCTCACCTTCCGTGAGAGGGGGTGATAATAAAGGCGCAGGCGCGCCACCTGTTGTCATGCGCGGGCCATCGCCCAATTGCCCAACCAAAGCTTTGACAACAAAATCAGCGTCAGCGGCAATCATCACATCAACGGGTGGATGGGATTGATGATCCATGCTCCAGCCATTGTGTAAGATATGATCAAGGCTGACATTGATGACTTTGGCTGAGATAGGATCTTTGCCAAAAGCGGTGCGTAAAGTGCCACCCAAATCAACCCAATCCAAACTCAAAATCACATCAGATTCTCTGATTGCAGCCAAAGCCTCTGGCGCACCAAATGTTGCGGGCGCACCAACATGTAACCCATGGTCTGTAGGAAAACACGCCGCCACTTTTGGATCTGTGATAACGCGTGCACCCAAACGCTCCGCAAGGGTGATGCGATCATTCCACGCATCCAACGCACGTGAGCCCCGACCTGCAAAAATCATGGGCTTTTTAGCATGACTGAGCAGTGAGCAGATCTGTGCAATGGTGTGCTCATCAACACTCTGGGCAACAGAAGGAATAAAACGCTGGGGATCCCAAGGGGCCAATGGCTCTTTGACTGGCTCTTCTTGCAGGCCGGCATCCAACACCACATAGACAGGCCCTTGCGGGGCAGTTTTGGCATGCCATGTTGCGCGGGCCAAACTCTCGCGCGCAGCGCCCACTGATGCGGGCTGATCATCCCATTTGACATAAGAGCGCACCAGCGCGCCTTGATCGCGCGCTGTGTGAATCCAGTCAATCCAAGGCCGTCGCTTCATGGCATCCACAGGCCCAGTTGCGCCCAACACCACAACCGGCATACGATCGCACCACGCATTGAAAATCGCCATAGTGGCGTGCATCAAGCCAACATTGGAATGAACGGCAGCAGCCATGGGTTTGCCTGTCACTTTGGCATAGCCTTGCGCAATGGCCACAGCATGTTCTTCGTGCAGGCATAAGAGCATACGAGGGCTCTCATTGCCCAAATAATTGACCAAACTATCATGCAATCCGCGATAGCTCGCCCCGGGGTTGAGAGCGATATAGGGAATATCAAGCTCGCGCAGGGTTTGAGCCATAATATCACTGCCAAATACGGCACCATCAGCGGGGCTGGCTATGGGCTTTTCTAAAGCGGGAGCAAGAGGGATCGGCCCATGTGCTGATGTCGTAGATTTATCTTGGCTCATATCTCCCCCAGTCTTATTCATGCTTTGGATTGCTTAAAAGCACCATTGACTGAGGCGCAGCGAGCTGTCAATTGAAAGAGAAGGCAGATCAATGAGAAAAACTGCCGCTGGGGAGTGTTTATGCCAAGCTATAACGCCATAGCTTTTTACTCATTGTGCCCGCAACTGCATAACAGGGTGCAGCCATGAAATTATGCCGCTTTAATGATCAGCGCTTTGGTCTTGTCATTGACAACAGCGTGCGCGATGTCACCCATGTCTTGGAACGCTTGCCCGCTTATCGCTATCCCCTGCCAACTCATGATCCGCTGATTGCACATCTGAGTGAATTGCGCCCCATTTTACTGGCCGAGGCACATAAGGCCGAAGCACTTGCCATCTCTGATGTTGCCTTTTTAAGCCCCATCGCGAATGCAGGCAAAGTTGTGGCCGCTCCCGTTAACTACAAAGCCCATCTTGATGAAGCGCGCGAAGATGCGGCCATTCACTTTCACAACAAGGTCGTGGAAATTCAAACCATCGGCCTCTTTCTCAAAGCCACAAGTTCAATCGTGGGCCCCAGTGAAGGCGTACATATTCGCTTTGCTGATCGACGCAACGATCACGAAATTGAATTGGCGGTTATTATAGGTGCCAAAGCTGATCGTGTGAGCCCGCAGAACGCCATGAATTATGTGGCGGGCTATTGCATCGGTCTGGATATGACTGTGCGCGGGCCACAAGAGCGTAGTTTACGCAAATCACTCGATCATTTCACAGTTTTAGGACCATGGATGGTGAGCGCCGATGAAATGGTCCATGCTGATGCCGCTGATATGGAACTCTGTGTCAATGGTGCACAACGCCAAAAAGCCAATACACGTGATTTACTGATTGGCATTCCCGAGCTCATTGCGTGGGCGTCATCTTATTATACACTCCACCCCGGCGATGTCCTTATGACCGGTACGCCAGAAGGTGTGGGGCCAGTTGTGGCAGGCGATGTCATAACTGCGACAATTGCAGGAATTGGCGAGATGAAGGTCGAGGTAACCTCTCTCCGTGATGAGACAAAATTGTGAGAGCATAAATATGGCACAGAGTGAAAAACGTCCCTTTATTATTATCGGTGGTGGTATTGGAGGCTTAGCGGCAGCTCTTGCCTTATCCTACAAAGGCTTTTCATCTATTTTGCTTGAGCAAGCTGCCGAATTTGGCGAGATCGGCGCAGGGATTCAGCTTGGCCCCAATGTTTTTCGTATGTTTGAAAAACTCGGTATCACAGACGCCATCAATAAAGTGGCAGTATTTCCGGAAACGCTGATGATGCGCGATAGCATTACAGGTGAGGAAGTCACGACGATCAGACTTGATGAAGCATTTCGCAAGCGCTTTATTTATCCTTATGCTGTCATTCACCGCGCCGATTTGCATCGCGTTTTACTTGACGCATGCCACACACAAAAAGATTTCATCACTCTCAAAACCTCCCAAAAGGTCACCCATTTTGCTGAACAAAAAGGGGTGATTGAAGTTAAGACACAAAGTGGCGAGCATTATGAAGGCTGCGCATTAATTGGCGCTGATGGCCTGTGGTCTATCGTGCGCGATCATATTGTAGGCGATGGTGCACCGCGTAAATCAGGTCATGTCACCTATCGTGCTGTGCTCCCAACGCATGAAATGCCAGAGGAATATCGCTGGTGGTCCATGGTCATTTGGGCGGGCGAAAAAACCCATCTTGTTCAATATCCCATGCGCAGTGGCGAGTTATTTAATTTAGTTGCCGTCTTTCATTCAGATAAATTTGCCGAGGGCTGGGACAGCTATGGTGAGCCTGATGAATTACATGAACGCTTTGCCAAAACCTGCGTACCTGTTCGCACCATGCTTGGTAAAATCAATAGCTGGCGCATGTGGGTGTTATGCGATCGCCCGCCCATTTCCAATTGGTCAAAAGGTAATATGACCTTGCTCGGTGATGCAGCCCATCCCATGCTGCAATATCTCGCTCAAGGCGCTTGTATGGCGATAGAGGACTCCGTCTGTCTCGCGCGCAAAATTGAAACCTGCAATGGCGCCTATGATCAAGCCTTTTTGGCTTATCAGCAAGAGCGCTATTTACGAACCGCACGCGTGCAACTCACAGCGCGTCTTTATGGTGAGGCTTATCATGCCTCAGGCGCGGTCCGTGATTTGCGCAATTCTGTCTTGGGTGCACGCACGCAAGAGCAAGCGTTTGATGCGATGGCGTGGCTCTATGATCCGCCACCCATTGGGGAGTAAATAATATGCGCGGGTCTTTCCACTGGCTTGGCAAGAACACATAAGCCTGTCTTTTTACCAATTGGCGCTACCTACCAGATGCGGTTAACATTACGAAGATAAGAGAAATCAAGAGGACGTTCATGGCTAGACAAGCAGTTCAATCGTCAGATGCGAAGCGACAGGCTTTTTATGACAAATTGGCGCCGCAGGATTTGGCACCTCTATGGGAAGTTCTTAAAGCCATCATTTTGCCCACACCCAAAAGTGCCTGCGTACCACACGTCTGGCGCAATCAGGCCTATAAGCCCCTGTTGATGGAAGCAGGTGGTTTGCTCACCGCTGAGGAAGCCGAGCGGCGCGTTCTCGTGCTGGAAAATCCAGCACTCCCAGGCCAATCAAAAATAACCAATAGTCTTTATGCTGGCGTGCAACTGATCTTGCCGGGGGAAATTGCGCCCGCCCATCGCCATACGTCATCGGCACTGCGTTTTGTGCTGGAGAGCGATGGCGGCTACACCTCCGTTGCGGGTGAGCGCACGACTATGAAGCGGGGCGACTTCATCATCACACCCAATATGGGCTGGCATGATCATGGTCAGGAACAAAAATCCCCCGTCATGTGGGTTGATGGTCTTGATCTGCACATGGTCAATTTTTTCGACAGTGGTTTTATGGACCATATGAACGATAAGAGTCAGATCATCTCCAAACCCGAGGGGGACTCTCACGCACGCTTCGGCTCAGGCATGGCGCCTATGAACAGCCAATCGCCTTTTGGTATTACCACGCCGATTTTTAATTACACCTATGCCAACAGCCGCCCTGCCCTTATGGGCTTTACAGCGGGATCTGAAAGCGACCCACATCTTGCCTTTACCTTACGTTATACAAATCCCCTCACAGGCGATTGGGCGCTGCCCACAATTGCCACATGGCTCACACATTATCCCCGCGGGCTTGAAACAAAGCCCATGCGCTCAACTGATGGACAAGTCATTATTGTTGTTGAAGGCGAAATCACCTTATCCGTTGATGGTAAAATAATGTCTCTGGGTGAAAGCGATATTGGCGTTATTCCCGCATGGACCACAAAACAAATCCGCGCCTCTAAAGACGCTATTGTCTTTACCTTTTCGGATCGCAGCGCACAGGAAAAACTGGGCTTTTATCGTGAAGAGCGTTTGAAATAAATACTCTGATTGAGACACATGAAAGGCCAGCCTGTGCTGGCCTTTTTCATTTTGAGACATATGTCTCGATTTGAGCCAAATTAAGTATAATTTTACCCTGATTTTATTGGCCTCGTCTTTGCAGTTTTGATGACAGTTCCATTTTAAGTTGCAAAGAGTTTCATTATGTCACATTCATCTTTCGCTTCATCTAATAATAAAAACGCAACACCATCATCATCTGCAGCACAAGGGCAGATCGAGCAAATGCGCAGGGATTACGATAGTTTGCGCATTAGCTCTGAAGATATGGTGCATGAGATGAAGGAAGCGGCGCAGACAGTTTATGATTACGCGCAATCGCATTATACTGCGAGCCTGAGTGCGCAAGCCGCTTTTGAAACCAGCGCAGCAGCAGCCCTTACTTTTGAAGCCGCAGGACGGCTTGTAAATATCATGGCGCGTCATTATCAGCGGCTTCAAGGACAGATTGAGCAACATGAACGATTGCGCTTAAATATTAACTCCATCGTTGAATCAGCTGTGGCGATGATGCGTCCTCGCTTTGACACAGATGGGCAATGCGTCTCGATCATGGCTATGGGCGAGCCGATCTATGCTGAAGTGGATGATGGGCTTTTGTATCAGGCATTAGTGCATTTATTGGCTGCGGCTCAATCAAATCCCTATCGCGGCTCACTACTCGAGGTCTTGTTATGCGATGGGCTCGCTGATTTTAAAATCTTACTGATTGATCATGGGCGTCATAAAAAAGCACCTGAGAGTGAAGCGGATTTACACCGCCTGCAACTCAAAGAAGACATGGATATCTCTTTGGCTGAAAAAGCCATATTGGTGCATAACGGCACATTGGACATTCAACGTACGGAAGAATGGGGTCGGGTCATCACAATCCAGATACCCAAGCTCAAACCGCTGGAAAAATTATTTTAAACGGGGGAGCGAAATTCACGCTCAATCGCTTCAATCACGCGATCACTCATGGGATCGGTGAAAGTTGAAAAAACATTGGCGATATGACCATTAGCGCCAATGAGATATTTATGAAAATTCCAGCGTGGGAGATCATTTGGTTTTTCTTGTGCAGCCCATTTGTAAAAAGGATGGGCTTGCGGGCCGAGCACTGCCACTTTGTTCGCCATTGGAAAGCTGATGCCATAAGTATGCGTAGTGGCGGAAATTTCTTCTACGCCACCGGGCTCTTGGCCACCAAAATCATTTGACGGCACGCCAATAATCACAAGCCCCTTGGGGCTGAGCTTAGTGTAAAGCTCTTGTAACTTTGCATATTGAGGGGTGAAGCCACACAGCGATGCCGTATTGACAACCAAAATGGGATGTCCGGCATAGTCGCTTAATTTGATGGTTTTGCCGTGAAGCGCAGGAAAACTGAAGGCGAAGGCCGTCACCGAGCTAACGCCCATGGAGGTTTGGGCGGCTTCCAGTGGGAGGGGGGACACTAGACTGGCCATTAATGCCAGACAGCTACGACGATCTAGCAACATATCAGCTCTCCTGCGCTTATATTTTTATTACGCAGGAGGCCAATTTTGGATCACATTGAATTAGGGCAAATGAGCGCTGAGAAGGCGCACAGCTTCTTCTTTATGCTGCCCGCGCGCATGCACAACCGCTTTCAAAATCGAAGCTGCCTGTGCAAATTCTTCTGCACTTCCAGCCTGTGCCTCGCTATTGATGGACAAAAACTCAACCGCACGCGCCATCATTAACACGGCCAATATCTTTGGGTCCAAGCGAAACCGCTCGGACATGCGGCTCAACAAATCTGAAAATGAGCCTGCTTCCTCGCGAATATGCTCGTTCTCACGTTGCTGACGTGCAATGGCAACTGAATTGCGTACAGTGGAAAGATCAACAATTTCTGCCGTCACAGCCGTCACCCCTTGCAAATGTCTCTAGGCTCAAGAACGGGTCGGTGAAGGCATTTTTTAGTCTCAAAGCGAGGACAAGCGCAGAAAGATCATGTGTAAAGCGAAAATATAGTTTAATTGCCATGCTAAATGGATATGTCAGCCTGCGCTTGATATCAGCACAACACTTAACACCACTGCGGCAATCCATAAGGTTTCCGCCACCATTAACGCGACAGGCTTCCACCCCACAGCATATAAATCACGCAAAGATGTTTTCATGCCTAATGCAGCAATGGCTGTCACAAGGCACCAATTGGACACATTCAAATCAGCGGTCACAATGAATGGTGGCACATCTACAAGACTGTTCAACGCAACAAGGGCGATGAAGCCCAACAGAAAAAGTGGGAAAGTGACAGTGCTATGGGACCGCGCATCACCACGTGCACGAAACCAAAAAACAAGGCTCAATGTGACGGGAATGAGCATAGCGACACGCATTAACTTTACATAGGTAGAGATATCGCCGGTTTGCGGTGAAATCATATAACCCGCGCCCACGACTTGCGCGACATCGTGAATTGTACCCCCAAAAAACACACCGGCTTGCACATGATCAAGATGCAAAGCCGTGACAAGAAGCGGGTAAAGAACCATAGCGATTGTTGAGAGCGTTGTGACAATTACCACAGTCAAAACTGTGTCGCGCTCTTTCATCGCATAAGCAGGCATTGTCGTTGAAATCGCAAGTGCTGCAGAGGCGCCGCAGATCCCAACCGCACCACCTGACAACAGCCCAAACATGCGCCCCAATCCACACCAACGGCCAATTATAACACCAAAGATCAATGTGCTGGTGACAGCCGCCATCACAGTGATGACGGGCAATAAACCAAGGCTTGAGACCTGACCATAGGACAAGCGCATCCCCAAGAGAGTAACACCAAGGCGTAATATGCTGCGAGAGGCAAATTCAATTCCGGCACGGCACGGCCCCTCCTCATGCAAAAAATGAAACGCCATCCCCAGCAATAGCGCAAATAGCATGACGGGTGCATGATAGGCTTGAGACAACCATGTCGCGGCGACAGCAATCGTTCCAGCCACCAATAGGCCGGGATAGACCGCATTAAGAATGGCATGCATATTTGCAATGCCTGCGCGCGATGTCTGCGATTGTGCTGAGGGTGCAATTAAGCCCTCCATACTCTCAAGCGAGATATGATAATCAAGGCTACGCTGAGAAGATGAAGGTGATGGGGACATATCAATCTCTGAAGCTAAGGGGTACGAATCTGAGCTCTCGGCTCTCGTCATGGTGTGCAGACCGCGCCATGGCGTCAACAAATACGAAAATTGGGAGAAGATATGACAATACCAACCTAAAGCATGAAACCTTTATAAATAAGGCTATGCTAGAGGAAGAAATGGTGAGCGCGATGGGATTCGAACCCATGACCCCCTGATTAAAAGTCAGATGCTCTACCGGCTGAGCTACGCGCTCAAGGGGATGGTGTTGCACTACAAGGCTCTGCCGCCTTGGTCAATAGTTATATGACTTAATCGAGAGAATTGCTCACTATCTCAGCCTATGCTACCCCATTTGGACAAAATGAAGGGTTTTGAGACCTTCATCAGGGGCCCAGACCCCTCTACAGCGCCTCAACTGATAGAGCCCTCGGTATGATCGATTTGGACCGCCTTAAAGAAAATGGCTCGCCTTTCTGGCGATTCTCCCTCAGCCTTTATGCGCGCCCCCATGTGCCCTCGGCCTGCCTTGTGCTGCAAGACAATCATGGGCTGGATGTGAATGTGCTGCTATATCTACTTTGGGCGGCAAGTGAAGGGCGTGCGCTCAGCGCGAGCGATATAAAAGCGCTCAACGGGCTTATTGAGCCATGGCGGCAACAGGTCGTCGTCCCGCTCAGACAGGTGCGGCGCTGGCTCAAAATGCCTGATATGGCCTTTGCTGACCTCTCCCAAGATTTACGCACCCATATTAAAGCTGCTGAGCTTGAAAGTGAGCGTATCCAGCAAGAAGTTCTCTACGGATATGCTGATATAACGGAAATTGGGACAAGCGCCCAAACTGCGGACGCGATCAGCGCCAATATCACTGCTTATCAAAATCTACTGCACACGACATTTGACGCCGCAAGCCTGAACGTGCTTTTAACGGAATGTGCAAATCTAAAGGATAAACTCAAGTGAGCACGGCAAAAAACAAACGGATCATCATTGGTATCAGCGGCGCGTCGGGCGTGATCTACGGCGTGCGCACATTGCAATTGCTCAAACAAGCTGGCGTTGAAACGCATTTGGTTGTCTCAAAAGCAGCTGAAATGACGTTGGCTTATGAGAGCGATTACACACTCAAAGATGTGCGTGCTATGGCCGATCATTATCACGCCATGGTCAATATTGGTGCATCCATTTCATCAGGCTCTTTTGCCACCTCGGGCATGCTGATTGTTCCCTGCTCCGTGCGCACAATGAGTGAAATTGCAACGGGTGTGACAGGTAGTTTAATGAGCCGTGCAGCCGATGTCGTCCTTAAAGAGCGCCGCCGCCTCGTGCTGGCTGTGCGCGAAACGCCATTGCATACTGGACATTTGCGCACAATGACCCATTTGTCCGAAATGGGCGCTGTCATCGCCCCCATTATGCCAGCCTTTTACAATCGCCCGCAAAATCTTGATGATATTATCAATCATACAGTCGGGCGTTTACTTGATCTCTTTGATATTGATCTTGGCGTGGTGAAGCGCTGGAAAACGGATGATGAAGCACCCGTTGATGAATAAGCCGATTACATAAACGCGTACCAATAAAAACCCGCAAAAATCAGCCCTGAGAGCACAGTGGTTGCCAGCATTTTATAAAGCAAATGAGCTTTGACGGGCGCACCTGGATCAGTGCCTTGATCATATTCACCTTCTTCATGCTGAGAGCGCACGCCAAAAGGCAAAACTGCAAATAAAGACACCCACCAGATCGTAAAATATATTGCTAATCCCAAGGGCCATGTCATCGCGCTCTCCTTGACTCAAACCTGCTCTAACTCAACCAAAGTGCCAGTAAAATCTTTGGGGTGCAAAAACAAAACTGGCTTGCCATGCGCGCCAATCTTTGGCTCACCATCACCGAGCACGCGTGCACCTTGCGCCTTAAGCCGATCACGCGCAAGGATAATATCATCCACCTCATAACAGACATGATGCATGCCGCCATCGGGATTTTTCTCCAAAAATTTGGCAATGGGTGAAGCTGCGCCCAAAGGCTCAAGCAATTCAACCTTGGTGTTGGGCAATTCAATAAACACAACACGCACACCATGATCTGCTTGATCAAGCGGGGGCGAGACACGTGCTCCCAGTGTGTCGCGATAAAGCGCTGTCGCTTTGGCAAGATCTGGTACGGCAATGGCAATATGATTCAATCGACCAATCATATGAGCTCTCCTAGACCACCATCACCAAGACATGGACGTGTGGACGTTTTCCCCATTCATCGCGCAAGCAATGTCGCACAGTTTTCTCAACTGACTCTGCCAATGCATCTGGATCACGCTTACGCGCTTTGGGTAATGTATCCAAAGTGGCAAATATCGCCTGATCAATGATTTCATCCGTCTTTTTGCCTGATCGTGTCTTGGCGGGAATGCCAGCAAACACCACATCGGGATCACCTGCCAATTCACCTTTGGGCGTGATGGCAATGCCAACGGATACAATGCCGCTAAATGCTAGTTTTTGCCGCATAGCAATGGCTTCATCGCGCATCCCAATCAGGATATTGCCATCTTTCAGCATGGTCCCATGTGGAATTTGATCAATACAAGCAGGCTGCTCTGCACTCAGGCTCACAATATCACCATTGCGTGCTTCAATGACAAAAGGCACGCCTTGTGCGCGGGCAAATTGCGCATGCTCATGCAAATGCAGGGCTTCCCCATGCGCGGGCACAGCGATATGTGGCTTGATCCAGTCATAAAGACGTTTGACTTCAGCGCGGCGAGGATGACCTGACACATGAACCAAATGCGTGCGGTCCGTAATCACCTCAACGCCCTGCGTAATCAAGCCATTGATAATCTCTCCCACGCCGCGCTCATTGCCGGGTATGGTCCGCGATGAAAAGATGACACGATCATGTGGGGAGAGACGCACTTCAGGATGATCATTTTGTGCGATACGTGCCAAAGCGGCGCGTGGCTCGCCTTGACTGCCTGTCGCCAACACCACAATGCGATCACGCGGTAAATCACGATAGCTGTTCATGCTCAAGAAGGGCGGCAATCCATCGAGATAACCACATTCGCGTGCAACTTGGACAACGCGGTCCATAGCGCGGCCCACAAGCACAACAGAGCGACCATTGGCCTGCGCCGCTTCTGCCACAGAACGCAAGCGAGCGACATTTGATGCAAAGGTGGTGACGACAACACGCCCTTGTGTATCGCGCACAAGCTCACGCAGGGTTTTGGCAACATCCGCTTCTGAGGGGCTCTCACCATCACGCATGATATTGGTTGAGTCACTGATGAGCGCCAGCACTCCCTCTTGCCCTAATTGACGCAGACGCGCTTCATCTGTGGGGCGTCCAACAATAGGTGTGGGATCAATTTTCCAATCACCCGTATGCAGAACAAGACCAGCGGGGGTTCGAATTGCCAACGCATTGCTCTCGGGTATGGAGTGAGCAACAGGAATAAACTCAATTGAAAATGGCGCCAGATCAAGCGTTGCGCCTTGTTCAACAATCTGAAACGGAATATGCGGTGCCCCCGGCTCATTAAGCCGCCGAACCTCAAGTAAGCCCGCCGCAAAAGGTGTGGCAAAGACAGGGCATTTCAAACGCGACCACAGATCGGCCACAGCACCAATATGGTCTTCATGCGCATGAGTGATGATCAACCCAAGCACATCTTTGCGAATGTGATCGATAAAGGTCAAATCAGGCATGAGCAAATCAATGCCAACGAGATCGGGGCCCGCAAATGATACCCCCAGATCAATCAAAATCCATTTACGACTCTTTTTGGGACCAAAACCATAGAGCGCGGCATTCATGCCAATTTCGCCCAAGCCTCCGAGTGGCACAAATACGATGTCATTATTATAATTACTCATGCCTGTGCCTTCACACTCTCTTTGACTTGATGGGGCAAAAAGACTTCACCCGCACTTAAAACAATTTCGCCCTGCTCTGTTGCTAAAAGCAAATGGCCATTATGGTCAATGCCATTATAGGCGCCTTCAAATACCTCTTGGCCTCGCACGACCCTGAGCTTTCGCCCCACAGCTCCGGCATGACGCAACCATGCAGTCCTCATGGTTTCAAAGCCATCTCCATCTGCCCATTGCGTTAGTGCATGAGACAGCGAATGCGTTAGCGAAACAAACATATCCTGCGTGCTGATGGTATGCCCCATAGAAGCCAATGACGCCGTGGGATAGGCCAAGCCTTCTGGCGCATGAGCACAATTGACGCCAAAGCCAATCACACAGGCCATGCGCCCATCAGGCAACACACTGCCCTCGAGTAAAATACCCGCAAGCTTTGCATCATCGCATAAGAGATCATTAGGCCATTTTAATGTCAGGGGCAAAGTTGGCGGCACAAGCGCCCGCACCGCCTCAATCAATGCGACACCTGCAAGCAGACCCAATTGAGGCGCGCGTGCAAGCGCAAATTCATCAATGAGCAAAAGCGATGCAAAGAGATTGCCGGGAGGTGAGAGCCATGTGCGGCCCAAGCGGCCCTTACCCTTATCTTGGATGCCTGCAACAATCCACAAACGGCTCTGAGCGCCCTCACGCGCACGCTCAAAGCACAGATCATTGGTTGAGCCGATCTCATCCACCCATTCAAGCCGAAAACCAGCCGCTTGCGCAGAAGCAGATAAATGGGTAACGCGATTGCTCCCCACCATCCCCACTCAAAACAGAGATTTGGCGGCTGCTGACACAGCAAGCAGCAGAGGTGCTGGCCAGAAAGCAAACAGCAAAACCGCCAGCGTTGTGACCAAAACAACAAAATTGAGAACAGGACCAGCCTGATCAAATGCGGGGGCAGGCTCATCAAAATAAATAATTTTGATGATGCGCAGATAATAGAAGGCTGCCACGACACTGGTCAGGAATCCGATGACCGCAAGAGGATATAAGCCCGCCTGCACCGCAGCATTGAACACATACCATTTTGCGAAAAAGCCAGCCAATGGCGGAATACCCGCAAGAGAGAACATCAGCATAGCCATGCAAAACGCCAGCATGCGGTCCGTACGGGCAAGACCAGCAAGATCAGAAATACGTTCAACATAAACGCCAGCGACACGCATGGACATAATAACCGCAAATGTGCCGAGCGTCATAATCAGATAAAGCGCAGCATAAATGAGCACGCCCTCAACACCATTTTCTGTACCGGAAGCAAGACCGACCAAAGCAAAACCCATATGCCCGATCGATGAATAGGCCATCAGACGCTTGATGTTGGTTTGACCAATCGCGGCAAAAGAGCCGATTGCCATCGAAAGAATAGACACAAAAACAATGATCTGTTGCCATTGCGAGGTGATGGATGGAAACGCCGTCATCACAACACGCAGCATGATCGCAATAGCCGCCATTTTGGGTGCTGAGGCAAAAAAGGCCGTTACAGGCGTGGGTGCGCCTTCGTAGACATCGGGCGTCCACATATGGAAGGGCGCAACTGACATTTTAAACGCAAGGCCAGAGAGCAGGAAGACAAGCCCAAATAAAGCGCCCAAATTAATCTGCCCATGCAAGGCCGCAGAAATGCCCTGCAAGGATACAGTGCCAGCAAAACCATAAAGCAAGGATGAGCCGTACAGCATCATGCCAGATGATAATGCACCGAGGGCAAAATATTTAAGGCCAGCTTCTGAAGCACGCACATCATCGCGCTGAAAAGCAGCAATCACATAAAGTGACAAGCTCATGAGCTCGAGACCCAAATAAAGGCCGAGCAGACTTTCTGCTGAAATCAAAATCAACATGCCGAGTACGGCAAGCAGCACGAGAATTGGAAATTCAAATTGATTAAGACCAATCCGCAACAGATAATCGCGCGACATGACGAGGGTCACAATTGCCCCTACCAATGCAAGGCCTTTCATAAAGCGCCCATAGGCATCATCTATAAAAGCGCCATCCCAAATCAGTGCTTTACCCTTGAGTTCTGTAAAGAGAAGCAGAAAGGCAATGGTGAGCAATGCCAATGCGATCTCCATGACCAGACGTCCTGAGTTGGCGCCGCGCACCGCCCCAAGTAAAACAAGAAGAAGAGCGCCCGCGGCAAGCACCACTTCAGGCAGGCTGTGAGCTATGGCAAATGAAAAGGGCATGATGACGTGTCCTCAGTGCAACGACAGAGCCGCTGTCTTGGTCAGGGAAAGGGCTGCGTCATATCCTTTGATCAATTGATCAACCGATGCAGCGCAAGCATCCAAAATAGGTGCTGGATGCACACCATAATAAATGGTGAGCAGCAAGAGTGGGGCGAGCAAAGCCACCTCACGGCGTGATAAATCACTCATGCCCATAAGGCTTGATTTTTCAAGCGCACCAAACACCACACGGCGATAAAGGAACAAGGCATAGGCTGCGGACAAAATCACACCTGATGTCGCAAATAATGCCACCCAACCGCTCACTTCAAACGCCCCAATCAAGGTCAAAAACTCGCCCACAAAACCTGACGTTCCGGGCAAGCCAACATTGGCCATGGTGAAGACCATAAAGGCTATGGCATAGAGCGGCATGATTTTGACAAGCCCGCCATAGGCCGCAATTTCACGCGTGTGCAAGCGATCATACACCACACCGACGCAGAGGAAGAGCGCGCCCGAGACAAAGCCGTGTGACACCATTTGGAAAACAGCGCCTTGCACACCCTGCGGGGTCATCGCAAACAAGCCCATGGTGACATAGCCCATATGCGCAACCGAAGAATACGCAATCAGCTTCTTCATATCCTCCTGCACCAAAGCCACCAAAGAGGTATAGATGATCGCAATGATCGATAAGGACCAAACCAATGGCGCAAAATCATGTGAGGCAAGCGGAAACATAGGCAATGAAAAGCGGATGAACCCATAGCCACCCATTTTCAACAATATGCCTGCCAAAATAACCGAGCCAGCCGTCGGTGCTTCAACGTGCGCATCAGGCAACCATGTATGAACAGGCCACATAGGCATTTTGACTGCAAAGGACGCAAAAAACGCGAGCCAAAGCCATGTCTGCATATGCGCACTAAAGTTTGTTTTGAGTAAAACAGTGATATCAGTTGTGCCAGCCACGCCATACATGGCCATGACCGCAACGAGCATCAGCAATGAGCCGAGCAAGGTGTACAAGAAAAATTTGAAGCTTGCATATATACGGCGCTTGCCACCCCAAATACCGATGATAAGGAACATCGGAATGAGACCACCCTCGAAGAATAAATAAAACAGCACGAGGTCAAGAGCTGTAAATACGCCAATCATCATGGTTTCAAGCACGAGGAACGCAATCATATATTCGCGTACGCGTGTTGTGATCGACTCCCATGATGCCAAAATACAAAACGGCATTAAGAAGGCGGTCAACAAAACAAATGGCATGGATATGCCGTCAACACCCAATTTATAGACAAGACCGGCACCAAACCATGAGCGCTGCTCAACCAATTGAAAGGCGGCAGAGCTTTGATCAAATTGCGCCCACGCATAAAGCGATAAAGCCAATACAATAAGCGTAGTCCACAAAGCAGCCCACCGCGCATTGCAATAGCCGGCCTCATCATCACGCAAAGTGAAAATGAACAACGCGCCCAGCAAAGGCAGAAAAACAAGAGCGGAGAGAAGACCGAAGCCAAACATTAGTGCACCCCGCCAACAAGATAATAAGTGATGATCAATGCCACACCGACCAACATTGCAAAGGCATAATGATAGACATAGCCTGATTGCAATATGACGGCCCTACGGCTGACATCAAGCACGCGCGCTGAAATACCATCTGGCCCCAGCCCATCAATCAATGCGCCATCGCCCTTCTTCCAAAATACACGCCCGATATACAGTGCGGGACGCACAAATATGAAGTGATACAGCTCATCAAAATACCATTTATTGAGCAGGAATTTGTAAAGAAGCGGATTGGCCTTAGCCAAATTATGCGCTGAACCGGGATAAACAATATACATGAGATAGGACACGATAAAGCCACCCACCATCATCACTGTCGGCACATAGCCTATATATGAGGGGATTTCATGCATCTCATGCAAGAGATGATTATCTTTGGACAGGCCTATAGCGCCCTTCCAGAATTCATCAAATTCATGGCCAACAAAATGACCTTCAAACACATAACCCGCAACAAGCGCTCCAATGGATAAGAGCATGAGCGGGATCAACATCACGAGTGGAGATTCATGCGGCTCGTGGTGATGCTCATGGCTGTGAGCATGGTCGTGATGAGCATCATGATGTGCATGACCATGATCAGCGCTCTTACCAAAGAATGTCATAAACACAAGGCGCCATGAATAGAATGATGTGAGGCCAGCGGCAATCACAGTCATGACGAAACCATAACCCGCACTCACATTATGCAGTGCGGCGGCATAAGAAGCCTCGATAATCGCATCCTTAGAATAATATCCGGCAGTGAAAGGAAAGCCCGTCAAGGCCAATGTGCCGATGGTCATCATCCAAAATGTCAGGGGGATTTTGGTACGTAGACCGCCCATATTACGCATGTCTTGCTCATGATGCATGGCATGAATGACCGAACCTGCACCTAAGAATAAAAGCGCTTTGAAAAAGGCATGGGTGAAGAGATGGAACACACCGAGCGAATAACCGCCAATACCCAAGGCCACAAACATATAACCAAGCTGTGAGCAGGTCGAATAAGCAATCACGCGCTTAATGTCATTTTGAACAAGACCAACAGTGGCCGCAAAAAACGCTGTCGTTCCACCCACAACTGTCACAAACGCGAGTGCATCAGGGGCCTGTTCAAACAAAGGTGACAAGCGTGCCACCATAAACACACCCGCAGTCACCATGGTGGCAGCATGAATAAGAGCTGACACCGGTGTGGGGCCCTCCATCGCATCAGGTAACCATGTGTGCAGTAAAAATTGCGCGGACTTACCCATAGCGCCCATAAAGAGCAGCAAACAGGTGATCGTCATGGCATCAACATCCATACCAAAGATATGAATGGCTTTATGCGCAAGACCCGGCGCTGCGGCAAAAATGCTCGCAAACGACACACTGCCTGTGAGCACAAACACAAGAAAAATACCAAGCGCAAATCCAAAATCGCCAACACGATTGACAACAAAGGCTTTGATCGCAGCTGCACATGCTGATGGTTTTTCATACCAAAAACCAATGAGCAAATATGACGCAAGGCCTACACCTTCCCACCCAAAAAACATTTGCACGAGATTATCGGCAGTAACCAGCATCAACATCGCAAAAGTAAAGAGCGAGAGATAAGCAAAAAAGCGCTGGCGGCTGGGATCCTCATGCATATAGCCGATGGAGTAGAGATGAACGAGGCTTGAAACGGAGGTGACCACAACAAGCATGACAGAGGTCAAACTATCAATGCGCAAAGCCCAATCAATCCTAAGCGCACCAGAAACAATCCAATGACCGAGCATAGGCACGCTGAGCGCTTGATGACCAAGGCCTGATTGAACAAAAGTGATCCATGAGAGCAAGGCTGAAACAAACAAGAGACTTGTTGTAATAATCTCAGAAGGACGTGCGCCTAAAAAGCGGCCAAATATGCCAGCAATTAAAAAGCCAAGCAGGGGAAGAAAGACGATGGCAATATACATTGGCGCTCAGCCCTTCATCATATTGATGTCTTCAACCGCAATCGAACCACGATTACGGAAATAGGTGACGAGAATAGCCAAACCAATGGCTGCTTCTGCCGCCGCGACAGTGAGAATAAATAGGGAAAAAACCTGACCGGTCAGATCACCCAGAAAATGTGAAAAACTCACGAGATTGATGTTGACGGAGAGTAAAATCAGCTCAACCGACATCAAGATGATGATGATGTTTTTGCGGTTCAGGATGATGCCTGCGACACCAAGAGTGAACATAATGGCGGCAACAGTGAGATAATGTGATAAACCTATGTCCATATCTCTCTCCTATATGCCAGCTCGTGATGGTACTTTTTTCATATCAATCGCATCAGCGGGGGTGCGTGCATTTTGCGCTTCAATGTCCTGACGCTTGACATCAGGCTTATGGCGCAAGGTCAACACAATCGCGCCAATCATAGCGGTTAAAAGTACGAGGCTTGAGGCTTCAAACAAAAACACATATTTGGTGTAGAGAACTTGACCTAGAGCCTGCGTATTGGACACGCCGTCCACAATCGGGGTGCCTGCTGAGGCCAGAGTTGCGCTGGAGGGTGCAAAACCACCCAAGACCAAAATCAATTCCATCAACATGCCAAGACCGATCAAGCTGCCAAGCGGAAGATATTGCAAGAAGCCTTGCTTTAATTCGGCAAAATCAACATCCAGCATCATCACCACGAAGAGGAACAACACCGCCACAGCGCCGACATAGACGACAACTAAAATCATCGCCAAAAATTCGGCATTCAGCAGAATGAAGAGACCGGACGCATTGACAAAAGCAAGGATCAAAAACAACACCGAATGAACGGGGTTGCGTGCCGCAATCACCATGAATGCCGAGACAATCATGATTGTCGAGAAAAGATAGAAGAAGGCACTCGCCACTGTCATCTCATCACCCCTATCGCCCTCAGGCGCTTATCTCACCGGTATGGCGCATCCTTAGCAATGTTGCGGGCGATTTCACGCTCCCACCGCGCACCATTCTCAAGTAAACGCTCTTTGCTGTAGTATAATTCTTCACGTGTCTCGACCGCAAAAGTCTGGTTCGGGCCTTCAACAATCGCGTCAACTGGGCACGCCTCTTGGCAATAACCGCAGTAAATACATTTGACCATGTCAATGTCATAGCGTGTGGTGCGGCGTGTGCCATCATTGCGGCGGGGGCCAGCTTCAATGGTAATAGCCTGCGCAGGGCAAATGGCCTCACATAATTTGCACGCAATACACCGCTCTTCACCATTGGGGTAACGACGCAAGGCATGTTCACCACGAAAACGCGGTGAGACAGGATTACGCTCATGCGGATAATTCAGCGTTGATTTTGGTCTAAAAAAATAGTGCATCGACAGCGCGAAAGCGCCGACGAATTCTTTGAGCAAAAGAGCTTTGGCAGCTTTGTCCAATCTCATCGGTCAATTCCCATATGCCTGCCCCACAGTAAAACCAACTGCAGGTAAAATTACAAAAGCGCTGCACATCAACGCCCATTTCATTTTCATCACGCGACGGGCCAAAAGATCATGCGCATCATCAGCACTGTCCACGCCCCGCACCAAAGCCCGCGCCATCATGCGCATCACAACAATATATTCGCCAAGACCAAAAATCAGTCCAGCCAAGGCCCCTGTTGTAGCTGCGCTCATCGGCATCAGTGCATCCTACCAAATGGCGCAAATTCCATCACTGCAGCAACCACAATCACCATCACCAATGAAATTGGTAAAAAGACTTTCCAGCCTAACCGCATGAGTTGGTCATAGCGATAACGCGGCACAAATGCTTTCACCATCGCGAACATAAAGAACACCAAAGTGACTTTAAGAATAAACCAAATTGGGCCTGGCACAGAGGTGAAGGGCGCAAAGGGAAGCGGTGATAACCAACCACCCAAGAACAAAATAGTGATCATCGCGCACATGCTCATGATCGCGACATATTCGCCAAGCATGAACATCATATAAGGCGTCGATGAATATTCCACCATAAAGCCTGCCACCAATTCGGACTCAGCTTCAACCAGATCAAATGGGGGGCGGTTTGTTTCAGCCAAAGCTGAAATAAAGAATATCACAAACATCGGGAACAATGGCAGCCAATACCAATTAAGCGCGCCATAAGGTCCGTCTTGCGCCTTAACGATGTCACCGAGATTGAGTGAGCCTGCGCATAAGAGCACAGTGATAATCACAAAGCCGATGGAGACTTCATAAGACACCATTTGAGCTGCTGAACGTAAAGCCGACAAAAACGGATATTTGGAATTAGAGGCCCAGCCACCCATGATAATGCCATAGACACCAAGAGATGAGATGGCAAAAATATACAAAATACCGACATTCAGATTAGCAACGGCCCATCCATCATTAATGGGGATAACGGCCCATGCAGCTAAAGCCAACATGCCCGTAACAAAAGGTGCAAGCAAAAACACGCCCTTATTTGCACCTGCGGGAATAACCGGCTCTTTCAAGACGAATTTGAGCATATCCGCAAAGGATTGCAGCAAACCCCATGGCCCCACAACATTCGGGCCACGGCGCATTTGCACGGCTGCCCAGATCTTACGATCAGCATAGAGAATATAAGCCACAAAAATTAACAGCCCAACCAATAGGCCTAAGCTCTTAGCCAGAATAATCAGAAGCGTTAGTGCCAAATCCATATCGCGCTCCTATTCCGCCGCTTTGTGCTGATGCTGCCCAGCAAGGGCCGAGCATTCGGCCATAACTTTAGACGCACGCGCAATGGGGTTGGTAAGATAAAAATCAGCAATGGCTGAGGCAAAAGGTGCTTTGATGAGGGCAGCCTGAGGCAGGCTCGCCAGTGACGATGCCTCGCCAGCTTCAATCGCATCAATGCGCGCAAAATGCGGATAGCTCGCATAAAGAGCTGAACGCAATTGCGCCAAAGAGTCGAAGGGCAGAGTATGCCCCAGCACGTCCGACAATGCCCGCAAAATAGCCCAATCCTCTCGCGCATCCCCAGGTGGGAAAGCCGCACGATCCGCCATTTGCACGCGCCCTTCTGTATTCACATAAAGGCCGGATTTTTCCGTATAAGCGGCAGAGGGCAAAATAACATCGGCGCGATGCGCACCGCGATCACCATGCGTGCCCTGATAAATAACGAAGGCGCCAGCGCTGATCTCAATCTCATCGGCGCCGAGATTAAAGAGCACATCAACACCACCATGCGCCATGCTCTTTGCATCAAGTGCAGGCGCAATCGGCACAAAACCAAGATCAAGCGCACCGACACGTGCTGCCGCTGTGTGCAAGACCGCAAGTCCATTCCAGCCATCGCGTTGCCCGAGTTGGGCAGCCATGCCCAGCAGCGCCAATCCATCCTCACGCATAAGCGCGCCCTGCCCGACGATGATGAGAGGCTTTTGCGCTTTAGCAAGGATAGCACCAAAACCATGGCCTGCCGCAATGTCAGACAAGCTATCTGCCCCTGCCCCAATATAATGAGTTGCATAAGTCAGATCAGCATTCTCACCAATCACGCCAATGGGCATGGAGGTGCGCAACCATTGTTTACGAATACGCGCATTAAGCACAGGTGCTTCCTTGCGCGGATTTGAGCCGATCACCAAAACAGCATCAGCCTCATCAATCCCTGCGATTGTAGGATTAAATATATAAGAAGCGCGACCAAATTTCGGATCGAGTTTCGTGCCATCCTGACGTGCATCAATATTTGTGACGCCCAAAGCACTCATCAATGATTTGAGCGCAAAGAGATCTTCAACACTTGCGAGATCACCGGCAATAGCACCAATTTTAGCAGGGGTTGTAGCTTTGATACGCGATGCAATCAAAGCAAATGCCTCTTGCCATTTGGCAGGGCGCAAACGGCCATTCTCGCGCACATAAGGGCGATCAAGACGCTGAAGCTTCAATCCATCAACAATCTGACGGGTTTTATCCGAAATCCATTCTTCATTTACGGCATCATTCACGCGCGGCAAAATGCGCACGACTTCACGCCCACGCGTATCAATCCGAATGGAAGAGCCAAGCGCATCCATCACATCAATAGATTGGGTCTTTTGTAACTCCCACGGGCGCGCTTTAAAGGATTGCGGTTTAGGCAGCAATGCACCCACAGGGCAGAGATCGGTAACATTGCCCTGCAATTCAGAACTCATTGCGCTTTCAAGATAGGTGGTGATTTCCATATCTTCACCACGCCCAATCGCGCCCATATCAGCTGTGCCCGCCACTTCCGCGGTAAAGCGCACACAGCGCGTGCAGTGAATGCAGCGATTCATGGATGTTTTGACGAGCGGGCCAATATATTTATCTTCCACCGCACGCTTATTTTCATGATAGCGCGAGCTATCAACACCAAAGCCCATGGCTTGGTCTTGCAAATCACATTCACCACCCTGATCGCAAATAGGGCAATCCAAGGGATGGTTGATGAGCAAAAATTCCATCACACCTTCGCGTGCTTTTTTCACCATAGGTGAATTGGTCAGCACAACCGGTGGCTCGCCATTGGGACCTGCGCGCAAATCACGCACTGACATAGCGCAGGAAGCGGTTGGTTTGGGTGGGCCACCCTTCACTTCGACAAGGCACATGCGGCAATTGCCGGCAATGGACAGGCGCTCATGATAGCAAAAACGTGGAATTTCTTTGCCTGCTTCTTCGCATGCCTGCAACAGAGTGAACTCTGCTGGTACATCAATTTCCTGGCCGTCAATGATAAGTTTGGTCATAACGATCACTCCGCTGCCAAAATTTTATCAGATATGCGCAGGGGATCAGGATGCGGATTGGCCGCATAATCATCAATACGCTTCTCGATTTCATGACGGAAATGGGTAATTAACCCCTGCACGGGCCATGCTGCTGCATCACCCAAAGCGCAGATGGTGTGACCTTCAATCTGCTTAGACACATCAAGCAGCATATCTATCTCACGTTTATGCGCACGCCCCTCAGCCATGCGGGAGAGCACGCGCCACATCCAGCCAGTACCCTCACGGCATGGAGTGCATTGGCCGCAACTTTCATGCTTGTAAAAATAAGACAGACGCGCAATCGCGCGCACAATGTCGGTGGATTTATCCATCACAATCACAGCCGCTGTGCCAAGGCCAGAGCGTAATTTTGATAGTGAGTCAAAATCCATGGGGCAATCGATGATTTGATCGGCTGGAACACAACGCACAGATGAACCACCGGGAATCACGGCCAAAAGATTATCCCAACCACCGCGAATGCCGCCGCAATGCCGATCAATCAATTCACGGAACGGAATCGACATGGCTTCTTCGACATTACAGGGCTTGTTCACATGGCCAGAGACGCAAAATAATTTGGTGCCGACATTATTGGGCGCACCAAAGCTCGAAAACCATGAAGCACCCCGACGCAAAATGGTGGGTGCCACCGCTATGGATTCAACATTATTGACTGTCGTAGGGCAGCCATAAAGACCCATATTGGCAGGAAATGGCGGCTTAAGGCGCGGCATGCCTTTTTTGCCTTCCAGCGATTCAAGCAAAGCTGTTTCTTCACCGCAAATATAAGCGCCAGCACCATGATGAACATAAATATCGAAGGGATAGCCTGTGATATTATCCTTGCCGACGAGTTTGGCGGCATAGGCTTCATCCACGGCAGCCTGCAAGCGCTCACGCTCCAAAATATATTCGCCGCGCAAATAGACATAACAGGCATGCGCACCCATAGCGAATGAGGCAATCATGCAGCCTTCAATGAGCAAATGCGGATCATTGCGCAGGATCTCGCGATCCTTACATGTGCCGGGCTCGGACTCATCGGCATTGACGACGAGATAAGACGGCCGCGCGGGATCAGGCTTTGGCATGAAGGACCATTTCAGGCCCGTAGGAAAACCAGCGCCACCACGCCCACGAAGACCAGATGCTTTCATCTCACTGATGATCCAGTCCTTGCCCTTTTCAATAAGGCCTTTGGTATTATCCCATGCCCCACGCGATTGAGCGCCCTTCAAGCGCCAGTCACCGAAGCCATATAGATTTGTAAAAATACGATCCTTGTCCGCGAGCATATCAGCGCACCCTCAGATCTGTGTTTCATGATCGGCGGGCACGGAGCCCTTGCCGCTGCGACCATCCGCCCCGTAAAGTTCAGTCAGGGCTGTCAAACCACCCACCGGCTCAGAAGAGCGGCGGCCGATTTGCGAGCCTTTTGTGACGGGACGTCCTGCTGCCAGATCATCAAGCAGCTTGGAAAAATTATCTGGTGTCAAATCTTCGTAATAATCATCATTGATCTGCACCATCGGCGCATTGCAACATGCGCCCAAACATTCAACCTCAAGCCATGAAAATTTACCATCGGCTGATACATGGCGTTGCTCGCCAATGCGCGATTGGCATATTTTTTTAATCTCTTCCGCGCCACGCAGCATGCAAGGTGTGGTGCCGCATAATTGGATGAAATGCTCACCCACTGGCTCAAGATTAAACATGGTGTAAAAGGTCGCGATCTCCAGCACGCGAATATAGGGCATAGAGAGCATATCAGCGACACATTCAATTGCTGGCTTTGGAAGCCAATACTGATGCTGGGCCTGTGCCTTCCACAACAAGGGAATAACGGCCGAGGCCTGACGCCCCTCAGGATATTTGGCAATTTGCGCGTCACACCATGCTTTATTCTCAGGTGTGAACGCAAAAGATGCGGGTTGCTGTTCTGCTAAACGGCGCACTGACATAGATCACCTATCCACTTCGCCAAACACGATGTCGAGTGAACCAAGAATGGCGCTCACATCGGCCAGCATGTGCTTACGGCACATAAAATCCATTGCTTGCAAATGCGCAAAACCAGGCGCGCGAATTTTGCAGCGATAAGGCTTATCGGTCCCATCAGCAACGAGATACACGCCAAATTCACCTTTGGGTGCTTCAACGGCTGCGTAAACTTCACCCATCGGCACTTTAAAGCCTTCAGTGTAGAGCTTGAAATGATGAATGAGGGATTCCATCGACTTCTTCATCTCGGCACGCGATGGAGGAACAATCTTGCCCTTATCAGAGGAGACGGGACCACCCCGCTCTGAGCCCAGCAAACGCTCAACGCATTGCTTCATAATACGCACGGATTGGCGCATTTCTTCCATGCGAATGACTTGGCGATCATAATTGTCACCATGACGACCCACGGGAATATCGAAGTCTAACTCTTCATAGCATTCATAAGGCTGGCTTTTGCGCAAATCCCATGCAGCGCCAGAGCCGCGCACCATGACGCCTGAAAAACCCCACTTCCAACATTCTTCAAGGCTGACAACACCGATATCAACATTGCGTTGCTTGAAAATGCGATTGTCTAAAAACAGAGTTTGCAAATCATCGCACACGCGCAAGAAAGGATCGCACCATGCACCAATGTCCTCAATCAATTGATCGGGGCAATCAAGATGCACGCCACCAGGGCGAAAATAATTCGCATGCATACGCGCGCCTGAAGCACGCTCATAAAATACCATTAATTTTTCGCGCTCTTCAAAGCCCCATAGGGGTGGTGTCAGAGCGCCCACATCCATCGCTTGCGTGGTCAAATTTAGCAAATGCGACAATATGCGGCCAATCTCCGAATAAAGCACACGAATGAGCTGGCCACGTTTGGGCACTGTGATATCGAGCATTTTCTCAATGGCCAGACAGAAGGCGTGCTCTTGATTCATCGGCGCAACATAATCAAGCCGATCAAAATAAGGCACGTTTTGCGCATAAGTACGCGCTTCCATCAATTTTTCAGTACCACGATGCAAAAGGCCGATATGTGGATCAACACGCTCCACCACTTCGCCATCAAGTTCCAACACCAAACGCAACACGCCATGGGCTGCGGGATGTTGTGGGCCGAAGTTAATCGAAAAATTGCGCACGGAATGGTCGGTCATAGTCACTCCGATCAGCTCTGTTTGGCTTTTTCATCGCCCGGGAGGACATAAGTCGGATTGCCTTCCCATGGCGAGAGAAAATCAAAATTACGATATTCTTGATTGAGCCGAACGGGCTCATAGACAACGCGCTTTTGCTCATCATCATAACGCACTTCCACAAAACCAGACATGGGGAAGTCTTTGCGCAAGGGATGACCTTCAAAGCCGTAATCAGTCAAAATTCGACGCAAGTCAGGATGATCTGAGAAAACAATACCGAGCATGTCATAGGCTTCGCGCTCATACCAATTTGCCGCCGGAAATACAGAAATGACCGATGGAATTGGCTCCCATTCACCCACCATTGCTTTAATGCGCAGGCGCGCATTTTGTGTCGGTGAGAGCAGATGATACACAACATCAAACCGCTTTTGGCGGGCGGGATAATCCACACCACAAATATCAATCAAATTGACAAAGCCAAGTTCCGCTGTATCGCGCACATAGCTCAACACATCAACAATATGCTCAGCCTCGACACATAAGGTCAGCTCACCAAAAGCATGGTCCACAGATGTCACGCGCCCTGCCAGAGCCGCTGTGATCATCTCACCCATGCTCATGAGCTTGGGGTCATTGGGGTGTGCGGTCATGATGCCTGCCAAATCTCTCATATCCAATGATAGCCACCCCGCCTCATGCGGGATGAATTTTAGCGTTCAATTGTACCAGTGCGGCGTATTTTCTTTTGCAAAAGCAAAACACCATAGAGCAATGCCTCTGCAGATGGAGGGCAACCCGGAACATAAACGTCCACTGGCACCACCCGATCACAGCCACGCACCACAGAATAGGAATAATGATAATAGCCGCCGCCATTGGCGCATGATCCCATTGAGATCACATAACGCGGCTCTGGCATTTGGTCATAGACCTTGCGCAAAGCAGGCGCCATTTTATTAGTCAATGTCCCCGCAACAATCATCACATCAGATTGGCGTGGACTGGCGCGTGGCGCAAAACCAAAACGCTCAACATCATAACGCGGCATGGATAATTGCATCATCTCCACTGCGCAGCAGGCTAACCCAAAGGTCATCCACATCAGCGAGCCCGTACGGGCCCATGCAATCAATTCATCCGTGCTTGTCACCAAAAAGCCCTTATCGGCCAATTGATCATTGATGGTCATGAAATAAGGATCATTTGCGCCAACAGGCTTACCTGTTGCGGGATCTATGATGCCACGCGGCGCTGGCGCGGTCAGAGTGTTATGCGAGCTCAATCCCATTCGAGCGCTCCCTTAGTCCACTCATAAACAAAACCGATGGTCAGAACAGCCAAAAACACCATCATCGACCAAAAGCCAAACACGCCCACCTCTTTGAAGGCAACAGCCCATGGGAAGAGAAAGGCCACTTCTAGATCAAAGATGATGAACAGCAGAGAGACGAGGTAAAACCGCACATCAAATTTCATGCGCGCATCGTCAAAGGCATTAAAGCCACATTCATAGGCTGATAATTTTTCACCATCAGGTGCTTTGAATGCCAAAATAAACGGGGCAATCAATAAAGCGCCGGCAATCAGGCCAGACACAGCCATGAAAATAACAAGAGGTAGATATTGGTCCAGAAGGCCGCTCATGGGTCCCCGCAGTCCGTTTGATAAAGCTCCAGAAAGAGACTCGCATAAAAGCGCGCCCCATTCCAGCGTCGCGAAGCACTATCGCAGCGCACCAAGCCGCGCAAGATGGTATGAGGGGTTAAACCCGCCTAAAACTGATCTTCTCACACCAATGGCCGAGACGGACGTGGAACGCGTTGAAAGCCTAAAAGCTCAAATATAGCCAAAACGGCCCGCGACAAGGCCTGAAAGCGCCCCAAAACCTAAAATCCAGAGCGGATTACGAGAGGTAAAGGCCACAAATGCCGCCGAAAGCGCTGATAAAAGAAAAGCGAGGGGCGTCGCATCGGCCGAACTGGTCGTTACCACGCCCGCTGACAATAGCAGGCCCACGACAACGGGAGGTATTGCCGCTTTAAGAATGGGATACCACGAGGCGCTTTCGATCCGCCCCACAAGGCGACCAACGATCAGGGCCAAAATGCTGGAGGGGATGATCGCACCACAAGTTGCCGCAATCATGCCGGCAAAACCAGCCAAATGCCAGCCGATGAGGCTGATAACAAGAATGTTTGGCCCTGGTGCAATCTGAGCAATGGCAAATAGCTGCGCAAACTCAGTATTGTTGAGCCAGCTATGGTTTTCAACCACTAAGCGATGCAGCTCCGGTATCATGCCCGGTGCCCCACCCACAGCCAAAAACGACAGCATAATGAAGGAGATGGCGATTTCGACGATGAGATTATCGCTATAAATCATCTCTTGCGCTCCCACCACACTACGGCACTCGAAAGGGGGATGAGGATGATCAATAATTCAACCAAAGGAAGGCGTAACACACCTAAGCAAAAAACGGCAAAGGCCGAGACAGCCATACGCGGCACTGTTAATTTCAAATTACGCCCCATTTTAATTGCCATACCGACCACAAGACCGGCAGCCGTCGCAGCCGCTCCCATTGTGGCCGCATGAACATCAGCAAGAGAGGAAAACTGATCATAGACCATAGCCAAGCTTATAAGAATGACTAAAGGCATGAACATCAGGCCTAATAAGGCAATGCAAGTCCCAATAATCCCATGCGCCCGATCACCTAATATAATGGTCATATTGATGATATTGCCGCCCGGAAGCACCTGCCCAATGCCAAGTATATTGGCATAATCAAGTTCACTCAGCCATTTGCGCTTTTCAACAATCACATAACGCGCAGCGGTCGCGACACCGCCAAAGCCCATCAGACCAATGCTAACAAAGCCCATAAAGAGCTCTAAACGTGAAATCGTGATGCGCGAAGAAGGCGACATATGAGACCTTATCCTTTGGGGACGGCAGGCATATTGGACAGCCAGTGACGACTCATAAGCCTTTGTGCGAAAGTGACAAAGAAAGCGGTGGCGCGCAAGCCAAAGGGCTTAAAGCTAAGCTAAGATTGAAATAAAGGAAAATGGCGAGAGAGACGGGGCTCGAACCCGCGACCTCCGGCGTGACAGGCCGGCGCTCTAACCAACTGAGCTACTCCCCCGCGATGGGCGAAGCGCCCAAGCAGAGATCAGCCGGATAAGGCACCCTATGAGTGAAGTCAAGCCAAACCGCGTGAAAAATCTGACTTTGCCCGAAAATCAGCTCAAAATCACGGATCTCTAAATCTCAGAGCGCGCGCACAGAGCCCAATCGTGCCGTAGCGCGGGGCTTTGATGACCATCAGAAATTTTGCGAGCCTATGTTCCAGCGTGTTAGCTCTTGGGGTGTGATGATATGTATCTTGGTTGAGTCAATTTTTTCGGCTGTGCGCACCATCGTGCGGCTTACGCCCATGCCACTGGCATAGGCGGCGAGCCTGTCAACAAAATCTTTATCGCCATATATTTTGTGCACACCGCTTAACAAGCCTTTGGCATTGTGCTCGGCTTCGTAAGAATACATGCGGTGAATGCCCAAAGCACTGTAAGGGGGAACAATGCGTTTTTTGGCGCCGATAAAAGCGTAAACGCAGGCTGAAAAACAATGTCCCGCTGGAATATAGCTTGATGCGGGAGGGCCGCCCTCTTCACGATCTAGACGCCCGATAATCGCTAATACGCCTGCGGCACGAAACATCTGCCCCAGCGCCATTGAGGCCATCACACCCCCACCAAGAGAGTTGAGAAAAACAACCGCGCGGACGCGTGGGTTTTTTAAATTCTTCTTAGCAAAAGCTTTGAAAACATCCGGTGTATCATTTGTGATATCGCCATCAGCCGCGATAACAAAAATACATTTTTGTTTCTCGCATGAAGCAGCATCACCAAAGGGCACGAGGCGAAAGTCCATCTCTTTAGCATACGCAGTTGCGGGCATCACTCCCCATAACAGGCACATCACTAATGGCAGCAAAACCCTAGGCATATTCTAAAATCGACCCACCTAAACACCGAGCAAATTTCAAATTAGCATGGCTTTGAGAAAAGAACAGCCTTGATATGCTCGTCCAATAGGCTTGCTTGATTGCGCAAGCCCGTTTAGGTAAGCCTTTCTGACTTTAAGTGCACGCTGGAGGGCGCATGTCACATCCCGATCGGTTTTTGCTTGCAGGCGTTATGGGCTGGCCGGTCATGCATTCGCGGTCCCCTCTCCTTCATAATCATTGGTTCACCACCTATGGGCTAGCTGGCTCTTATGTGCCGCTTGCGATTGAGCCTGATGCCTTGGGGCCAGCTTTGCGCGCCTTGCACCCGCTCAAATTTGCGGGCTGCAATTTGACGATTCCCCATAAAGAAACAGCGCTGGGGATTGTGGATGAAATACATCCCACAGCAAAACTAATGGGCGCCATTAGCTGTGTGACTGTGACACGCGATGGCGGTCTCATCGGCTCTAACAATGATGGCTATGGCTTTATCGAAAGCATAGTGGAAGCCAAACCTAACTGGCGTGCCGACAGTGGCCCTATTGTTGTTATAGGTGCAGGTGGCGGCGCGCGTGCGGTGATCTATAGTTTGGCTGAGCGCGGCGCACGGGAAATTCGCGTCATTAACCGCACATTTGCACGCGCCAAAAATCTTGAAGATACATTTGGTGGCCCAGTCAAAGCGTATATGTGGGATGATCGCACAAAAGCTGTTCATGATTGTGCTATGCTGGTGAATACGACCAGTCAGGGAATGATTGGCATGGCTCCACTTGATATGCCACTCAACACTTTATCAGCTTCGGCTTTGGTGGCTGATATTATTTATATTCCCCGCGAAACACCTTTGTTGCGCGAGGCACGCTTACGCGGCAATGCGACCGTCAATGGACTTGGCATGCTTTTGCATCAAGCGCGGCCCGCATGGAAAGCATGGTTTAATCTCGACCCGCAAGTGACGCCCGAATTGCGCGCATTGCTTGAGGGGACGTTATAATCCCCTCTTATAATTTCGAGTAATAGTGATCCCATGTTTTCTTGAACAGAGGGCGCGACCAAAGCTTTTGGCGGCATGCCTCTTGTTCTTCCGCAGAAAACACATAAGGCGGCGCAATGCGTCCTGCCATATATTGGCGATAGGCATTTTCCTCGAGATAAACAGCGAGATTAAACACCTCAATCATATCACCGCCCACAACAGTTGCGCCATGTGATTTGAGCAATACAGCCGGGCATTCACCCAATGTGCGCGCGAGTGCTTCGCCCATAGGCTTTGTGTTGATTGACATAGGCGTGTCAAACAAGGGAATCTCACCCAGCAGCACGCCTTGAGCATAGACAGGCTTATATTTTTCACCTGTCATTGTGAGAAAAGTTGACCATTTGGGATGAGTATGTGCAATCGCCTGCACATCAGGACGGGCCTTATAAATGCCGGCATGAAGATGAAATTCTAATGGGGGCGAGCCATGCCCCTCCAGCACTTTGCCGTCCATATCCACGAGCACAATATCATCAACAGTCAACGCACCGCGCACAGATGCGCCTGAGTTAATATAAAAACGATCTTCTCCCGCACGAATCGTGCAATGGCCGTTGTAATCAATGATCTCAGCACGCTCGAGCATGCGAATGGCATCGACGAGTGTTTGTTTAATCTGCGATGATGACATTTTTAATCCTATGATATTAAAGAGCGACATCAGCCTTTCAGCGCGCGCTCTTTCCATAATTCCCATGGACGGCTCACGACATTGAGATTGACAGCATCGGCAAGCGCGCCTTCTTCTGCACTCAATGCGGCAATGGAGCCACCAAAAGCGCCCGTCAATGTTGCGGCTTGAATTTGCAAGCGTGCATTAACTTCCGTGTAAATGGCACGAAACACGCCATGCTGCAATGATGGACCAACCGCCACTGAGCCATGCGCGCGCATCAATGCAACGGGTTTGTCAGCGAGCACGCGCGCCAGTTCCGCGCCCTTCGCATGATTGCCCACAAGCATATCGGTCGCGCCAAATTTCTCACTAATGTCAAACACGGGCACGCCCTGCGCCAAAAAGGCGGCATTGTGATACATGGCGCGCATCGGCGCACCTACAAGACTAAAAGGCACAACGGAAGGCGAATGGCTGTGCACAACGCAGTTCACATCCGCGCGCAGTTTGTAAATTTCGCCGTGAATGAAACGCTCAAGAAAACCAGAGCGACCGCGCGCCTCGCACGCCTCACAATCCAGATCAAATTCCATAATGTCATCAGCCGTAACAAGCGCGGGCGCAAGAGAGCGTGACATTAAAAACCGCTTTGGATTGGTAGGGTGACGTATGGAAATATGACCAAAGGCATCAAACACACCTTGCTGCGCCAAAATGCGGCTGGCAGCGGCGAGATCATCAAGCACTGAAGCAGGAACAGCCCCGCCCGATGCAGGCGGCAGAGGGGGAGCACCCGCCCCATCAGCTGGAGCAAATACAGCTTGGGCCATAAAACCTTGAGCATGGCAGGCGCAGTTAAACAGACGCATAGATCCTCCGAAGACCAATTTTGGATTTGAGGCATGATTAGCACCCTTTGGCAACCAAAGGTAGGGGGCAGAAACGCCATGCCCCTTTGCGGATTGGCTCGGGATGACTATGTTAGGCCCATGCCCCAATTGAATCGGGGCCAGATTCGTTGAAGGACCAGCTTTCATGCGCGACCGCAGCCCGATTGAAATTTATGATAACTACTTGATTCCACAAGTGATTGAGAATACGAGCCGTGGTGAGCGTGGCTTTGACATTTATTCACGCCTGCTGCGTGAGCGCATCATTTTTCTGACTGGGCCCGTTGAGGACAATATGGCCTCGGTCATTATTGCCCAGCTCCTTTTCCTTGAGGCTGAAAACCCCAAAAAAGAAATCTCGCTCTATATCAACTCACCCGGCGGCGTGGTGACAGCAGGCTTAGCTATTTACGATACAATGCAATTCATCCGCCCGAAGGTTTCAACCCTCTGTGTGGGTCAAGCCGCCTCAATGGGTTCGCTGCTGCTCTGCGCAGGCGAAGCGGGTATGCGCTATTGCCTACCCAATGCCCGCGTTATGGTGCATCAACCCTCCGGCGGCTTCCAAGGCCAAGCCTCTGATATCCTGCGCCATGCCGAAGATATTATGAAGGTGAAACGCCGTTTGAACGAAATTTATGTCCGCCACACCGGCCGTGACTATGACACGATTGAAACAACTCTCGATCGTGACCATTTTATGTCTGCACTCGAGGCCAAGGAATTTGGCCTTGTCGATCAAGTCATTGAAAAAAGACCCGAAGAAGCTGCCAAGCCCTAATTCTGGTTTATATTACTGACTTTATCTTGGCTAAAACACTGAATCTGCCCAGTTTCGGGCATATTTTGGGGTTTAAGTTAAGGATGAATGGCCAAAAAGCTTGATTGGGATGCTAACCCATGTTTGCATCCCCTTGAGGCCCAGAAAAAAATGCAGCTTGGCTGTGTTGGCTACACTTTATTAGGCTCTTAGCCATAGCCTAGGGATTCGGTCACCTCTGTCGGTGGCTTTATGGAGATTTGGAATGAGTAAGGTCAGCGGAAGCGACTCGAAAAATACGCTCTATTGCTCTTTCTGCGGCAAGAGCCAGCACGAGGTTCGCAAGCTGATTGCAGGACCCACAGTCTTTATCTGTGATGAATGCGTCGAGCTTTGCATGGACATTATTCGTGAGGAAAATAAAACCTCATTGGTGAAGACTCGCGATGGTATTCCGACTCCCAAAGAAATTTGCAAAGTTCTTGATGATTATGTCATCGGCCAACCGCAGGCCAAGCGCGTGCTCTCCGTGGCTGTTCACAATCACTATAAGCGCCTCAATCATTCAGGCAAAAATGGTGATGTGGAATTGGCAAAATCAAACATCTTGCTGATCGGCCCCACAGGCTCGGGTAAAACATTATTGGCCCAAACCTTGGCGCGTATTCTTGATGTGCCCTTCACAATGGCTGATGCGACATCACTGACCGAGGCTGGTTATGTCGGTGAAGATGTTGAAAACATCATTCTCAAATTGCTTCAGGCCTCCGACTATAATGTTGAGCGTGCGCAGCGCGGCATTGTCTATATCGACGAAATCGACAAAATTAGTCGCAAATCAGACAATCCATCCATCACCCGCGATGTCTCAGGTGAAGGTGTGCAGCAAGCACTTCTCAAAATCATGGAAGGCACTGTGGCTAGCGTGCCCCCGCAAGGTGGACGCAAACATCCGCAGCAAGAATTTTTGCAAGTTGACACCACAAATATTCTCTTCATTTGTGGCGGCGCTTTTGCTGGTCTTGATAAAATCATTTCAGGTCGTGGCAAAGGCACATCCATTGGCTTTGGTGCCAAGGTTGAAGGGCCAGACGATCGCCGCACCGGTGAAATCTTCCGTCAGGTTGAGCCTGAAGATTTGCTCAAATTCGGTCTTATTCCAGAATTTGTTGGGCGTTTGCCTGTGATTGCGACACTTGAAGATCTTGACGAAGAAGCACTGAAAAAGATTTTGACCGAGCCAAAAAATGCGCTCGTCAAACAATATCAGCGCTTATTCGAAATGGAGAACACAGAGCTCACCTTCCAAGACGATGCGCTTAATGTCATTGCTAAAAAAGCAATTGAGCGCAAAACAGGCGCACGCGGGTTACGCTCCATTATGGAGAGTATTTTGCTTGATACGATGTTTGACTTGCCTGGACTTGAGGGGGTTGAGCAGGTTGTCATTGGCCCCGAAGTTGTCGATGGCAAGGCCCGTCCGCTCTACATCTATGCCGAGCGCGCTGAAAAAGACACAGCGTAAAAATCACACAAAATGCTTTTAATTAAACCGCCCTCTGGGGCGGTTTTTTTATATTGCCGCTGCCGCACCAAGCCTTTCAGCATGGCCTTGAGTGCGGCATTTATTTTATAGCCAAGTCCATTGAGGGGACAGTGTCATTATGGGACGCGCTTAATTCTGTCGCGCAATGAATTGGCAATGGCTTTCGCTTATGCTCAGAGAATAGTTGCGTTAGAGTGCAAATGACACTTTTGGCTGCTTTTGTTTGGCCATTCCGTCTTGTTAGACGTTGAAAACTGGTGATTGCGTCCCATCTTAAGATCAATAGAGAGACTGAGCTGTTGAGGCTTACTCTCCACTGTGTACACTGTTTGGCACGAGTCGTGCTCGCCGTGTGCAAGGCGTTTGGGTCTAGCCCGCACGCTTCAAAGAATAGGATTTTGGAATGACAAGCTCAAAGCGTACCTCAGCACACAACGGCAATTATGAAAACTATCCAGTTTTGCCGCTGAGAGATATTGTTGTTTTCCCACATATGATTGTGCCTCTTTTCGTTGGTCGTGAAAAATCGATCCGCGCGCTTGAAGAGGTGATGAAAACCGATCGTCACATTTTACTTGCCACGCAAATGAATGCGGCTGACGACGATCCAGAAACAGATGCAATTTTTAAAACGGGCACGCTTGCCACTGTTTTGCAATTGCTGAAATTGCCCGATGGCACTGTGAAAGTTTTGGTTGAAGGTGTTTCGCGTGCCAAAGTGCGCAGCTATACCCATACCGATGACTATTATGAAGCTGAGGCCCAAGGCATTCGGGAAGATGATGAAGACAAAGTTGAGGTTGAGGCTTTAGCGCGCTCTGTCATGTCTGAGTTCGAAGGCTATGTGAAACTCAACAAAAAAGTCTCGCCTGAAGTTGTGGCTGCTGTAACGCAGATTGATGATTATTCAAAACTTGCTGACACTGTAGCCTCTCATCTCGCCATCAAAATTTCTGACAAACAAGCAATCTTAGAGACGACATCTGTCAGCAAGCGTTTGGAAAAATGCTTGAGCTTGATGGAAAGCGAAATCTCGGTGTTGCAAGTTGAAAAGCGTATCCGTACGCGTGTCAAACGCCAGATGGAGAAGACCCAGCGCGAATATTATTTGAATGAGCAAATGAAAGCCATTCAAAAAGAACTTGGCGATGAAGATGGAAAGGATGATCTCTCCGAAATTGAAGAGCGCATCAAAAACACCAAATTGTCAAAAGAAGCACGTGATAAAGCACAGGCTGAATTAAAAAAATTGCGCCAGATGTCACCTATGTCTGCGGAAGCGACTGTGGTGCGCAATTATCTAGATTGGCTGCTCTCTATTCCCTGGGGCAAGAAGTCGAAAGTTAAGAAAGACCTTAAAGCCGCGGAAGATGTGCTCGATCTCGATCACTATGGCCTTGATAAGGTCAAAGAGCGCATTGTCGAATATTTGGCTGTGCAGCAGCGCGCCAATAAATTGACTGGCCCTATTTTATGTCTTGTTGGCCCTCCCGGTGTTGGTAAAACATCTCTCGGCAAATCCATTGCAAAAGCAACGGGGCGTGAGTTTGTGCGCATGTCTTTGGGCGGTGTGCGCGATGAGGCTGAAATCAGAGGCCATCGCCGTACTTATATTGGCTCCATGCCCGGCAAATTGATTCAATCAATGCGCAAGGCCAAAACGTCAAATCCTCTCTTCTTGCTCGATGAAATCGACAAAATGGGAATGGATTTTAGAGGTGATCCCTCATCTGCCTTGCTAGAGGTTTTAGACCCTGAGCAAAACGCAAGCTTTAATGATCATTATCTCGAAGTGGATTATGATCTGTCCAATGTCATGTTCGTGACAACAGCCAATACGCTTAACATTCCTGCCCCTCTTATGGACCGCATGGAAATTATTCGTATTGCGGGTTATACCGAAGATGAAAAGAGTGAAATTGCGCGCAAGCATTTGATCCCTGCCGCTATTCAAAAACATGGTCTGCAGGAGAAAGAATGGAGCATTAGCAAGGATGCTTTGCTCACTCTTATTCGCCGCTACACACGCGAAGCCGGCGTGCGTAATCTTGAGCGTGAAATCTCAAACCTCGCCCGCAAGGCTGTGAAAGAGATTTTGGTCAAGAAGGTCAAAAAAGTTCAGGTCACTGACAAAAACATTGCTGATTATCTTGGCGTGCCCAAATATCGCTTTGGCGAGGCTGAGAGCGAAGATCAGGTCGGTGTGGTCACGGGTCTTGCATGGACTGAAGTGGGCGGCGAATTGCTGACCATTGAAGGCGTGATGATGCCCGGTAAAGGCCGCATGACTGTGACAGGCAATCTCAAAGATGTGATGAAAGAATCCATCTCTGCG
>Ga0164297_10000588_pt1 | contig 44120 bp, 25 predicted proteins | sample GEODES058metaG_FD_113539 | JGI IMG/M metagenome (GOLD analysis project Ga0164297, IMG submission 113539) | Dystrophic lake water microbial communities from Trout Bog Lake, Wisconsin, USA - GEODES058 metaG | ecosystem: Environmental > Aquatic > Freshwater > Lake | place: USA: Trout Bog Lake... | reverse complement strand
TGTTTGCCCTATTCCGATTTTCCGGAATGGCATCCATAACGTTGTTTGCCCTATTCCAATTTTCTGGAATGGCATCCATAACGTTGTTTGCCCTATTCCAATTTTCCGGAATGGCATCCATAACGTTGTTTGCCCTATTCCGATTTTCTGGAATGGCATCCATAACGTTGTTTGCCCTATTCCGATTTTCCGGAATGGTATCCATAACGTTGTTTGCCCTATTCCGATTTTCCGGAATGGCATCCATAACGTTATTTGCCCTATTCCGATTTTCTGGAATAGCATCCATAACGTTGTTTGCCCTATTCCGATTTTCCGGAATGGCATCCATAACATTGTTTGCCCTATTCCGATTTTCCGGAATGGTATTTCTTTCTTTTTCTATCCAACTCCTGTTTTTGGGAAAGACCTAAAGAACGTTTCGGGCGGTATGATACTTTTTGAGAACTTGCGGTAATGGCTGTTTTTCCAGCATTTGGAAACTGATAGGCATACAATAGTCGTCTCGGTGTTATGTAGATAAAAATAGGGGCTAGCCATTGTGCAATCGTTAAATAATGTATGTAAAGATGAGGGCATTATTTAACAATGGATGGTTTATTTCAGAAATTGATATTTATTGTTGTTTTTGATGGGTTATTAAAAAAAGTTAATGACTATCTGCTATTTGACAATTCACTTTATCCTTGAGCATCATCTAGCCGTAATTCCTGTAAAGGTTTAATAATTCGGAAACGCTTTTTGTTTGCCGCTTTATCTACCAAATGGCTCTCTTTGATTTTGAATGATCTCCGTTCGCCGTTTGTGGAAGCCCCATTGCATGTTCTGGAGGCAGATTGTTCATGAGGGTGATGCATCAAATGGTCTAGGAAGAAAGGGGAAAAACATTTGGGGTGGAGCTGTTGAGGCGGATATTAATCAGTCTTAATTTGTAAGGCAAATTAATTATGGACCAAAGACGCATTGATATGCGTCTCTACATAGTCGCCTAATGTATTTATTCCACTGTCTTTATAAAACATCCAACCCCAAATAAATAAGCTGTTAATGGTGGGAGGGGAGTCTTCGGCAAAACACACAAGGGATAAGGTCTATTTTGCCGATGCTTCAGCAAAGTGCACGCAGTACCCATTTGGGTTTAAGGAATGCTAATTAAAGGGAAGGGAGTACTCATTCCCCTGCAAGAAATACTATTTAGTACAAAAAGTGCACATTGCAACAAAAGATTTGTGTAAAGGCAGAAGTGAGTAATTAAGGAAGAAGTACAGGGATTCGTTGTAAGAAAAATAGGTTACCTAATCAAAACGCTAGTTCCTCTGGAGTGTTTTATTTTACTGTTTCCTTGGGTATAATCCAAGTACCAGATGTAGGTGCCAATATCTTGTAAAGTGCCATTAACTGTACCATCCCAACCACTGTTTAGATTGTGGGTTTCAAATACGATGTTGCCATAGCGGTTAAATACTTTAAACGTTATGTTTTGAATGGTACTTCCTCCGCCATAAGGCTTTAAAAATCTATTATTGGGTTCATTACTTGTTGGCACAAAGGCAGTTGGCACATATAGCGTATCGCAACCTTGATCCAGATCCAAACCAATCTGAACATTTACATTATCCACCGGACACATAGCAGTGTTATAAATTACGATACCATAAGTGCCTACTTGTAGGTTTGGAATTGTATAAGTAGTGTCGTAAACCGAACCATTAAAACCAATGTAATAAGGCTCTTCACTGCCAATGATGGATAACTTGATAGCCCCAGATGAAGGATTAATGCAAGTAACATCTTTTGGAATTGGTATAACCTTAGGTTTAACTCCAAGAACGGGCAAACTCTTCGTAATAGATGCAGTGCCGCATATTAAAGGAGCTGTATATTGAATAGTGGCCGTACCAATATCCAATCCTTTTACAATACCTGTGACTGCATCAACAGAAGCGGTTGAGGGTGTGAGGCTACTCCAACTGCCACCGGGTGTTAAATCAGTTAAAATGATCGTATCTCCCTTACAAACTTGATTCTTACCAGTTATCGGATATGGGATATGTGTACTATCTATGGTCAATACTAAAGTAGCGATACTATCACACCCTGCTTTAGTAGTTAGATGGGTATTATAAGTCCCTGCTTTAGTGTAATTTAATCCATTAAACGTAAAACTACCTCCTTCACAGATGGTGTCTTTGGTTATGGAAGGAGAGGGGTTTAGTATGGTCAATACAAGTGTTGTAAGGCTGTCACAACCAGCAGTATTCAAGCTGTCGAAGGTATAATTTCCGCTTGTATTGTATGTATTGCCATGCCAATTGAAGCTATTGCAAGCTGTTTGGGTGATTGTGGCTTTTGTTGGTTGGGTAATTGTCAGACTTAGCGTTGTTAAGCTGTCGCACCCAGCAGTATTCAAGCTGTCGAAGGTATAATTGCCGCTAGTATTGTAAGTATTGCCATGCCAATTGAAGCTATTGCAAGCTGTTTGGGTGATTATGGCTTTAGTAGGTTGGGTTATTGTCAGACTTAGCGTTGTTAAGCTGTCGCAACCAGCAGCATTCAAGCTGTCGAAGGTATAATTGCCGCTTGTATTGTAAGTATTGCCATGCCAGTTGAAACTATTGCAAGCTGTTTGGGTGATTATGGCTTTGGTAGGTTGGGTAATTGTCAGACTTAGCGTTGTTAAGCTGTCGCACCCAGCAGCATTCAAGCTGTCGAAGGTATAATTGCCGCTTGTTTTGTAGATGTTGCCATGCCAGTTGAAACTATTGCAAGCTGTTTGGGTGATTATGGCTTTGGTAGGTTGGGTTATTGTCAAACTTAGTGTTGTTAAGCTGTCGCAGCCAGCAGCATTCAAGCTGTCGAAGGTATAATTGCCGCTTGAATTATATGTATTTCCATGCCAATTGAAGCTATTGCAGGCTGTTTGGGTGATTGTAGCTTTAGTATTGTGTATTATTGTCAATGATAGTGTTGTTAAACTGTCGCAACCAGCAGCACTCAAGCTGTCGAAGGTATAATTGCCGCTAGTATTGTAGATGTTGTCATGCCAATTGAAGCTATTGCAAGCTGTTTGGGTTATAGTAGCCTTGGTTTGGTTGGTAATTGTCAATGCCAGAGTTGTAAGGCTGTCGCAACCGGCAGCATTCAAGCTGTCGAAGGTATAATTGCCGCTTGAATTATATGTATTTCCATGCCAGTTGAAGCTATTGCAAGCTGTTTGAGTGATTGTGGCTTTTGTTGGTTGGGTTATTGTCAAACTCAGCGTTGTTAAACTGTCGCAGCCAGCAGCATTCAAGCTGTCGAATGTATAATTGCCGCTTATTTTGTAGGTGTTTCCGTGCCAGTTGAAGCTATTGCAAGCTGTTTGGGTGATTGTAGCGTTAGTCTTCTGTATTATTGTCAAACTCAGCGTTGTTAAACTGTCGCAGCCTGCAGCATTCAAGCTGTCGAAGGTATAATTGCCGCTAGTATTGTAAGTATTGCCATGCCAGTTGAAGCTATTGCAGGCTGTTTGTGTGATTGTAGCGTTAGTCTTCTGTATTATTGTCAAACTAAGTGTTGTTAAACTGTCGCACCCAGCAGCATTCAAGCTGTCGAATGTATAATTGCCGCTAGTATTGTATGTATTTCCATGCCAATTGAAGCTATTGCAAGCTGTTTGGGTGATTGTGGCTTTTGTAGGGTGGGTTATTGTCAAACTTAGTGTTGTTAAACTGTCGCAACCAGCAGTATTCAGGCTGTCGAATGTATAATTGCCGCTAGTATTGTATGCATTGCCATGCCAATTGAAGCTATTGCAAGCGGATTGATTGATTGTAACTTTGTTTGGTTGTATAACAGCCAATACTAATGTCGCCGCACTGTCACACCCGCCACTATTGGTTAAATGTGTGGTATAAATGCCTGATTTTGAGTAACTTGTTCCATTGAAATAATAACTATTTCCTTGGCAGATGGTCTTATTGGTCACAGAACTGGATACTGACCCAACCTGTATGGTATTAGTGGTGTCTATTGTGCCATCAAAGGCAGTAATTATGGCAAAATAACTTCCCGGTAGGGTAGGAGTCAAGGTAGTATCGATGGAAGTTAGCCAAGCCTGCACCCTATTATTGCCCCTATCCGCCACATAAATGCTTCCATCAGTGGCTATTGTAAGACTAGAGGGGGTAAGTAAGTCAGTGCTTAAAATTGTACCAGTTGCAGCATTCTCACCCCATTTTAATAGCATATTATCCGTTTGTGAAAAAACTGGTAGAACATTAAAATCCACAATATCATTAGAAGCAGTGATATATAAAGTGTCAGTATATTCATCAACCCAAACATCGATAGGATTAACCCCAACTCCGCCAGTTCCTATCTTTGACAAATCGGCAACCACTGTACCAGAGGTGGCCCCTTTTACCCATTTCATGATACGAAAGTTGGCGAAATCGGCAACATAGATGTCCCCATTCTTATTTACATATACCCCTGTGGGAAATGACAATTGAGACGGGCTATTTCCTTGTTGAAAATTCGTTCCTGCCACAACTTGTCCAGTAGTTGATGCGGGAGGCCATTCCATTATTCTATTACCTAAAGTGGATGTACTAAAAATATATGGTCTAGGACGATCACCCGCATCTGCAACGAATAAATTCGAATCCTTATCCACAAATATCCCAAATGGATTTGCCAGATTTGCTAGCCCTTCATATAAAGCCGTACTGTCGCTGGCCTTATTTCCTGCAATAACATCGGTTAAAAGCACTGGTGCCCCAAATGTCGTATTGATATATTTTTGAACTTTATGATGGTTTAAATCAGCTATATACAAAGACCCCGTAGAGGAAAGAAATAGTCCAGTGGGATTGTGAAAATAACCAGGGATTTGCCCCGTAGTTCCTACTTTGCCTGTACTGTCTGTTACACCTGCAATAACTTTACCTGTATTTGACCCCTTAGGCCACAACATCACCCTATCATTGTTGTAATCACTTACATACACATTCCGATTATAATCTGCAGCAACTCCCCAAGGCCAACTAAGCTGATTCTTGGCAGCCCCTTGTCCATTTCCCCCTGCAACCGTAACTGGATTAGGGGCTCTTGTTTGGTTAATGGTGGTATCTAGTTTGCCATCTTTATACCACGCAATCTTTCTTGCCCCAGATATTCCTGATAAAAGTAAAGTACTTCCCAAACATGAGCTTAACGGGCTCAATGAAGAGTCTATCACATCGATTCCCATGGTTGCTATCCCATTGCATAGGCCTATTGTGGGCGTAAATGTGTAGGTTGTTATGCCTTTTGTAGCCGTATTTACAGGTTCGTTCCATGTTCCGGTTATGGTGGGGGTATTAGTGGAACTTGTTGGCAATATTGGCGCAACTGAGCCTTGCTTAACCGATGCTATTTGGTTAAATGTGGGTGTTACGCCTTCGCCCACATTGATGGTGTCGGTCTTTGATAGGGCACAAGTACCATTTGCTGAATTATAATTTACTGAGTAGGTTATATCGTAAGTGCCATTCAAACCTTTAGGGTCAAAAATGCCATTCGATGATACCCCCGTGCCGCTCCAAGTTCCTCCCGTTGTTCCTGTTACTAATTTCGTCAGATCCAACTTGCCGCTCATGGTACAGTATAGGTTCTTTGGGCTTGACCAAGAGGGGGTAGGTATCAGTCCACTTGGGTTGATGGATAATTTCAATGAATGAAAGTCTGGTTTGGCATTAAAGTACGCCGCCGATGTGCCATAAGTACTCCAATTGGTTTGCGAATTGATTCTCGACAACCATTCTGTCTGTGTGGCATTGGTTAGTAAGCCTGTGTATTTATTATATTTAGCTGAACCCGCTAGTGCCATGGTAAAGCACCCCATATCGGGATATAATCCGGATTCTCCTGTCGAAAATTGAAATGGCAACCAGCTTCCACTTGTAGAAAAGCCGAATAATATGCGCCCATCAATGCCCGGGAAGGTTCCATTTTCGGTTGTCGAACTTCCCCAGCCGCCACTGCTGCTTACGGTGCAGGATGAGTTGGGTTGCATAGTCCACGTTCCGTTCTGTGCAAAGTAAATTTGGTCTCCTAGTGAGTTTAAATCTAGGTATGAGGCGCGCACTGTGTCTGGTATCAGGTCTGCTGTGCTCCAATTGGCATCCGGATAGGTAAATCTAATGGGGTTTCCGCTGTTATAGCTGTCCCTAAAGGTCATTACGGTGCCGGCAGCAATTGTTCCTCCGGTTCTTGTGAGTGTTGCGCCGCCCTCTGCGCTGCTCCATTGACCCGCTGTGCAAGCTTCGTAGCCATTATCGGTTACTTGTATCGAAGTTCCGTTGGTGATGTCTTTAAAACAGACAAAACTTATTTCGTCTTGTGAAGATGGGGAGATGGTTGAGTTTACGCCGACTATAGCCAAGTCGCCTCTATTTAGGGTGGTCTGTGCTTTCGCATTAAACCCATATAAAAGCAAGGCAATAATTACTATAATCTTATCCATTAATCATAATTAATTAATCGTTTGCAAGATAAGGCACAAGTTATGAGTTATCAAATATGAGTTATGAAATATAAATGAATTACTTATGCTACATAGACTTGCCTACAATTACTAAAATTTACCACATAGGCACATAAGCCACATAGTTTTATGCTTAGAATACATAAGAAAACATAGCGAGAACTAGTTTTTAGATAATACTCAAATCTATGTGACCTTAAAGTGTAACGTTTCTTACCTAATATGACCTTTTCGATGTACCTACTTTGCTTATGTGGTAAGAAAAAAACAACAATCGTATGTGTTAATAAACATGCGTAAGGTCAGTGAATTAGTAAAGAGAAAACTCCCTTTTTTTCTAACCATTCATCACTCATACTTCATCACTCATAACCTGCTTAGTAGTCATCATGTATCAATGTGTTCTTATCTTTCAGCATTGCGTATATTTCGGACAAAGTTGCGGGGACTTTGAAGTGATGTTTGATGCCTAAGCTTTGCGCCAGCAGGTTTGCTTCTATTTCTCCCAATGCTTTGAACTCTTTTCTGGCTATCAATCTTCCCGGTCTTAGTAGTGCGGCGTCCAATTCTTTCAAGTCAACATTGAACGTGCAGATTATTTGCAGTTTTAGCATATCATTCAGCAAGCCATCGGTCATATTCAATAAATTGGAAACTCCTTGAATTCTGCCATTTGTATTACGCGAAGCTAACAATGGTTCTGCATCTTCTATTAGCAACACACAAAACTTGCCTTGTGCAGAATAAGTGGTGACCATTTGAGAAAGAAACGTTATGAAATTAGGCTCTACCATATAATCCACCATATTGGGTGGCATATAAATAACTATTTTGTTTGCAACTGCCATTTCTCTTAACAGATGCCTGATATAATAAGTTTTCCCTGTGCCTGGTAGTCCATGAAAAAGTACCAATCCTTGGTTTTCATTCTTAAATCTATCCATCAGTTCATCATGGAATTTTTCAAAGCCATATCCATATTGAATATCCAAATCATCTATCTCAAAATCGTCTTTTGCAGGGTGGGATTGTAAGGCAAAAGAACCATTTGGACCTACTTGAACCATATAAATTTGTGGTTTATCTTCAACCTCCTCTGCTGTACAATTTTCGATGCACCAATTTATGGTGTCCATTACTGTATTCTCCTCTTGCGTTCTTGATGCCTCACCCGGTAGCAAAATGATGATGTCACCCAAATGAAGGGTTCCATCATAATTATCTTCCACACCTTCAAGATAGGGAAGTTCTTCATAATTATCCGCATCTTCCTCCGAAATTCCACACGCGTGAATCATCACAGCAGGGTAATCAGGAAATATAATAGTAAATTTTTCCATTAATGTGTGCCCATCACTATCCGTTGTTTTAACACTGTTTATTATTTGGGCATACAAACTGTTTTCTAGCTCTTTAAGCAAAGCACGTACTTCTATTTTACCTCCAGAATGGTTAATTACGGATGGAAACACATTGTTTGCAATAGTGTAGTATGCTAAAAAAGAAAAGTTCTCGTGGTCTGGGCTTTTAGCCGTAACCCATTGGGCGTCGGCTGGTGGCATAGAATAAGGCAATTCATTATTAATGGAATCTGGGGCAAGCCTCATCATATCAATATCCGTCATTGGTTCTATACTTACGTTCTTAATTAACAGTGGCAGCTTAAAATAATCACTACTAAAGGTCTCTTCTGGCACAAATACTTCATCAAAATATTCAATCTCCCGCATATAAATGAAGGCAGCCTGATTTTTATAGCATAGCATTTTTTTCGTCCAATTCCCGTGTTTGTCTTTTTCTACATTAGCAGTATATTTATCAGGCTCTTTAACCGAGGTTTTGTGTTTTATTTCGTCCCCTGCTGCATCATAACACTCATACATAGTCACATGACGCACAACGCTGCCATCTTCGGGCTTAAGGGTTGTACTTTCAACCATATTCCCTTTATTATTGTTCTTGTATTTAGACCAACTGGTTAATTCTCCTTTTGCATCTGTCATTTTAAATTCTATTCGTCCTCCATTCTTGTCATAAGTTGATATGCGGTGATGGATTAAAACACCATCCTTGTCGAAAGTATCAGATATTGAATTTTTCCCTTTTGCCAGATAAGTATTTACGCTTCTCGTGATTACTTCACCCTTGCCATCATAATCAATCATTTCAACAATGTCATCATCTTCATTGTATATTCTACAGTGTTTACTATATATAACGCCTGGCGAATTATAATAGGTTATTTCCGTCTCCTTTCCCTTTTCGTTATAGATACTAGTAAAAAATTTTTCATCGGCCGACAAACCAGTATTCTCAAGTTTTCTTCCCGCTTCATTGAAGGTTGTTATTCTATTCTTATGTTCATACGATTCTCCTTCCATCGCCCCTAGATAAACATTGCCTTCCCTTTCAAATGCCTTGTAATGTGTTTGTCTTATCTGCTTCACCTTCCCCTTTAGGCCTTCTTTTTCTACATCAGTGATTGTAGCTGTTGCTTGTTCACTAAAAATATTATTCAGTAAATTATTCGTTGCATCCGATGCACTATTTGTTTCTTCGTTATTTTCCATTTTCTAATTTTTTATACTTCTTGCAATAATATCCAATATCTAATAGCGGCTCTTAGTATTCATCATGAATCAATGTGTTCTTATCTTTCAGCATTGCGTATATCTCAGACAAAGTTGCGGGTGCTTTGAAGTGATGTTTGATGCCTAAGCTTTGCGCCAGCAGGTTTGCTTCTATTTCTCCCAATGCTTTGAACTCTTTTCTGGCTATTAATCTTCCAGGTCTTAGTAGTGCGGCGTCCAGTTGTCGTAGTTCTACGTTGAATGTACATATTATTTGTAGTTTAAGCATGTCATTCAGCAAGCCATCGGTCATATTTAGCAGGTTAGTGACCCCTTGAATCCTCGTTTCGGCATTTCTGGAAGCCAATAAGGGTTCTGCATCTTCAATTAATAAAACACAGAAGTTGCCATCGGCAGAATGTTCGGAAACTGTTTGTTGTAAGAAGGTCATAAAGCCTGGATCTACGAGATAATCAACCATATTGGGTGGCATATAGATAACTATCTTGTTCGCTTCCGACATTTCTTTCAACAAATGGCGTATATAGTAGGTCTTTCCTGTGCCTGGAATGCCGTGAAAGAGTACTAATCCCTGACTTTCGTTCTTAAACCTTTCCATCAGATTGTCATGGAACTTCTCAAAACCATATCCGTATTGAATATCTAGGTCATCTATTTCAAAATCTTCTTTTACGTTGTGCGATTGGAGACTAAACTGCCCTTTGCCGTCCACTTCCACCATATAAATCTCTGGTTTGTCAGGAATCCTTTCCAATGTACATTTCTCCATGTACTCTCTCAAGTCTTCTTCTATCCCATCTTCATCTTTGTTGACTGAATTTTCATTAGGGGACAATAATATCATCTGACTTAGGTAAACACAATTGGTGTGAGGATGATGTGCCTCAATAAATGCAGGGACTTCGTAGTTATCTGCGTCCACTTCCTGAATTTGCATGGCATATACCATATAACCCGGGTTATCTTTAAAAGCAAGTGTGTATCTCATTAAACTATTGTGCCTGTTCTGCTGGTCATAGTTCATTTTATTTACTACAACTGCGCCCATATTTGCCGTCAATTCTTTCAACAATGCTATGGCATCCACATTTTGGGATACATAAGTTGTTTGACATGGAAATTCATTGTTTTTTAGCATGTAATAAGCAAAATATGGGAAGTTGTCTGCACTTGGTGTCCTTTCTGCAAGCCACTTTGTATCTTCAACCGATAGCTTTTTATCTTTTTCTTCTTCTTGGGCATGATACCAAACGAGCCATTCCTCTTCCGTAATGGGTTTAGTCTCTTCATCTTTCAAATTAATTGGAAGGTTAAAGAATCCATCCTTTGCTACTAGCTTCTTTTGTAGTTCTTCGCCATAATAGTTTATCTCTCTTATGAATATAGAAACGGGGTTTCCTGCATAATAAGTAATTTTCTTTATCCAATTGCCGTGATGGTCGTTTTCTGTCTTTGCTTTATAACTATCTTCTTTTGAGGGAGGGGGTATATAAGGGGCCTGTGGTATCCTATCACCATTTTCATCATAATAATGGTAATATTTTGAGGTTTCCTTTACACTGCCATCTTCATTTAGGTTGTCCTGTTCCACTATATTTCCTTTATCGTTCAGCCTATACTTAGACCATGCTTGTATTTTTTCCCCTCTTGTCATCTTTAGTTCAATACAATGCCCTTCATCGTTGTAAGAGCGCATTGTTTTACTATTTTCCAAGGATGGATGAGACATATAAGTGCCTGTTTCCAATTCCTTCCCAGCTTCATTGTAAATACTTTCAATGTAAAAAGACACGTCGCCTTTTGCATCAAATGACTTATACATCAATCGATCCCCATTTTCATTGTATGTGGTTATTTGTTCGCCAGAATACAGCCCGCCCTGTAAAAATGACTGGTCGCTTATCGTCAATTCCTTTTCGTTATAGGTAATACAGTTCTTTCCACCATTTGCATTGAACTTTATATTCTCTGTTATGGCGCCATCAATTGTATAAGAGTCAATAAAATTGTTTTTCTCATACGTAGTTCCTTCGGGTTCGCCCATATAAACCTTGCCAAACTTAGAAAATGCCTTGTATCGCGAATGCTTTATCTGCTTTACTGGCCCTAACAAGCCACTCTTGGATAATGTCGTTTGCTTTATTGCTGCATTTTCAGTTAATGAGCCTGAACGGTTCACTGTTACATTCGACTCTTCGTTATTTTCCATTATATTTTTTTTTATTTTTATTGCCATCCAATATCTACTATCCACTTTCTCACCCTTCTTCTTCCTCGTTAAGGTCTTCTTCTGTGCTTCCAAAGCCTGCTGCTTTGAATATTTCTTTTTTGTGGCGGTTGTGGTTGTCATAGTCGCTAATTTTATGGTATAATCTTGCTAGGTTTATGTGCATCGTCAGTTTCAATGGGGCATCTGGGTTCATTTCCAAGGCAGCTTCTATCTTTTCTATTGCCCCCTTTATATCCCCATCTTCATCAAAGGCCAATGCACCTAAGTTATTGTAAACCATTGGGTTATTTGGGTTTATTTTTAGTGCTTCCGTATAGTGGTGCAATGCCCTGTATTGATCGCCCCTTTCTTGATACACCTGCCCCATACAATATTGCGTGTTTTCACTCTTTGGGTTCAGCTTCAATGCCACTTCAAAGTATTTCATGGCTTCGTCCAGCTTGCCTGTCATTGCCAAAGCCCTCCCCGTGTTTTGCCATAAATAAGCACTTTCCCTACATTCATTCACTGCTGCTATTGACAGGTACCTCGCAGCGTTGTCATAATCCCCTTTTGCATCATAGAATTTGGCTATCTTCTCCATGTCCTCGGTATCAAGATAGCCTTCTTCTTCAATAAGGTATTTGTCGTAATAAATTAGGGCATTATCAATGTCTCCAAGCCTTTCGTAGGCTTCTGCAACGTCATTAGATATACCACCTTCATCATACTTTTCCATTTTTGCACTTCTCAGGGCTATTGCTTCGTCCATTCTGCCACTATTTTCAAGTGCCAGAAACCAATTTCTATACATTTGACTGATGTATTGGTCAATCGTTAGCCTGTCTAAGTTCTTGCTGCAATATTCTATTACCCTATCATATTCGTTGTCCCATATAAGGTATTGCATTGCATCGCTCATCAGTTCTTCTCGCTCACTTCCTTCGTATATATCTACGGCAGACAACATTTTATCAGCCTTTGCGGTATAATTCAGTGATTTATCACCCCTAGTCCCCATGTAAAACTCCTTAAACTCTTGTATCATAACTTCTTTTTAATTAATTGTTAGTTGTTAAGGGTTAGTTGTTAGCTATTTTGGGTTATTTTTTAAAGGTTATTCTTCAATTACTAACCACTAATAACTAACCCCTAATCACTAATCCCCATTTTAAAAATTCAAATTGCCTTCTTCCCCGCATAAGAGCCTTGCTTTAATAATATTATTTTCCATCTGCATGCAAATACCTTTTTTTCTATATTCTTCTGTATAATCTTCCATTCCCCATCCTATACCTGCCTCTTTCAACATCATGTATTCTTCAAAAACGGCATCCAATCCCTCAGCTATTTTATTGTTTTTGTATTGTTGTGCACATTTCACGATGGCTTCTTTCCAATGCATCCCTCCCGGCATATACACAGGTTCATTTGCGTCTTGCAACAGATAATATGCAGTTGCCACATCATCGTCATATTCGTCCATTCCTGCATTTGGGGTAACATTACTGTTCAGATAACCATCAGATATTGTCTTGAAATACACATCATCATAGGTTTGTATAAACTCGTGCATTGTATTGTGGTCTGTATGTGCAATTCTCATTGATACTGTGGGCGGTGGTGGATTCAATTCTCTTTCTTTTTGTGCTTCATCCATCAATAAATGAATGTAACCCCACTCTTTTTCACCCCTTACGTCCGGTAACAATTGCAAAGCACCTGTTCCCATTCTACCATCATAAAAGTCGTACCATTCGGGATACATATCCATTCTTCCTTCCTCATCTTTTTCACGTATTTCTCTCGCATCCTGCCAATAGCATAACCAAGATTTGGTTTGGTCAGAAAAATTATTACTTTTCAGAAACTGTTCCATTACCCTCACCTCTGCTTCCGTTACTGTATCCAAAAAAGGACAGTCCCTTATCCGTTCTTCCCAATAAATAAAGTCGGCACAGAGGCGTACTTGTGGTATTTCCAGTGTTTCGGCGCGCCATTGTACTTGTATATCAAATAGTTTTTTTTGCAAAATCAAGTCAAATATTTCATTTGCTTCACTTTGGTATTTCAATTCCCTATTTTCATTGGTGTAAGAAAGATAAAACTCAGCATCGGCAATGATGTTCATCTTAGTGTATGCGTAATTTTTGATAAACTGTTCGATACTGCTAGGGTAGCACCCCTCAAAAAAGTCTTTGTACTTTTCTGGGTTGTTTCTTATTTCATCCCCAAATTCTTTTTGAAGCTCTTCGCTATACTTCGCCATCGCCACAGGGTCACTCTTAGGCAATTTTGAACTGTGATATTTCCAATTTGTAAGATTCATACTCAATTGTTAATTGTTAATGGTTAGTGGTTAATTATTAGCGTGTAATTTTTCATTTATTTTTTATCATTAACCCTTAACCATTAATAATTAACCATTGTTCCTCATCCTATTTTTGCCAAAAACTCCGTATCATCGCTATTAGGGTTACGGATGATGAATATAGTGATTCCTCCTTCGGCATCAAAGCCAAGGTCTGCGGCAGTAGTCTCACGAAATATGTTGGGATTGAACACTACTGTGGTTGCTAATGGCCCAGGAGGGCTATTTCGGGTCATGGCAAAATAAAATTGTGCCGATGTGCCTTCTTTCACTTGTAGTTTAATAACGGTATCTCCTACTACTCCTTCTGTTTTCCTTGTTGTAAATTTCTTTCCTTTCAATATCCCATTTCTTACCACTACTGATTTAGCATTTTCATACACTACGTAGTCAGCTGCCTTTAGTTTGTCCCTATCAATGTAGTAAGTGTGGGCTATTCCGCACAGGTCGGTTATCATTGCAAAAAGTTCGTTGGCCAATGTGCGCCTATCGCCTGTTACGGCTTCGGCACCGCTTACCAAAATAGGGGTTGCAGATAATAGTGTCAAAAGTAAGGCTGCTTGGGTGGTTATATTGGTAAGCATGGCTGAGGTTAGTCCTTTTGGCCCCATTGCTCCTATGTTATTGGTGCCCCTTACTACTATGTTGCCCGATTGTATGTACAACTCATTGGGGGTAAGGGTAGCGAGCCCCTTGATATCGAAACTTTTGTAGATGTTTGATTTATTACCAAACGTATCCCCAGCTATATTTCTCACTTCCCTGATGGCAACCCTAAGCACGGTAGCTTGTATATCACGGTCTTGAAAGCCAATGCTAGCGTCTGCTTTTTCGCTCTTGTTGGAGGGAATGGCTACAAAAGTGTTTTTGAGTGCCTCTAAAGCATCTATCACTGCTACTGTGATGCCACGGGGACCTAGAACTGCCACGTCACGTCGTAGAAAAGCTATTTTATCTGTAGCCGTAGAAACTAAGTCAGGATAAGAAAGCGAGAATTTAAGTTTTACTAAATCGGAAGCAGCCATAATGAAAAATTTAAGGGTTATAAATAATTTATTAAAGCAAAGGACGTTCTAATATTTCATTAAACAATACAATTCCAAAAATAAATATTATTTAATTTTTATTTTTAAAGTAAAATAAAAATAATTGGTTTTCAAATAATTTTAAAAAAATAATTAATGCTTATTTTTATTCATCATCTATAACCCTTAAGTGCTTGATTATGACCCCTCATTAACTAATAAAGACCTTTGATTATTCAGTTATGGTTGTTCGTAAACCGATACTGGTTCTTCATTTTTCAACTAGATATTTCTTGTCTTCCATTATGGTTTTTCATGGATTATTTAGGATTTCTCATTCTTAAACATTGGTTTCTCATCGCATGATTATGGTTTATCATTTAATTTTTATGGTTTCTCATAGCCTGTTTAGGGTTTCTCATCGTGCATTTAGGGTTGTTCATTGATTATTTACTAATTAATAGTAGGCTTTTAGGACCTTTTGAACCGTCTTTTCGACGCTAGGAGAAATCTAACTGCGCTTTTTAGTAATGTTTTATTTTTAGAATGACATTTAAAATTGGATTAGATGTCTCCTATCGTTACAATGACGTGGACTAATTTCGGTTAGATGTCTCCTATCGTTACAATGACGTGGACTAATTTCGGTTAGATGTCTCCTATCGTCAACATGACGAACACAGGGTTCGAGGTGGCTGAAATTAAAAACATGTCATTCCCATTTTTTTCTGGTGTGCCAGATGAACCATTTGAAATGACGGCTAGGATATGCACATTATCGGAGCAATTTAATTAAGCGCAGAGAGTCATTTATGTCTCATTGTCCAGTTTTTATCTCTCATTATCCAATTTTTATCTCTCATTATCCGATTTCTATCTCTCATTATTGGATTTTTATCTCTCATTATCCGATTTTTATCTCTCATTATTGGTTTTCTATCTCTCATTGTCCGATTTTTATCTCTCATTATCGGATTTTTATCTCTCATTGTCCGATTTAGGGTCTTTTTCGTATAATGAGAGATCTTTTTTGTAGAATGAGAGCCATTTTTTGCATAATTGATAGATTAAAATTGACAATGAATAATCAAAAATGGGTTATGAGTAATTGAAAATGGCGTATGAACAATCAAAAATGTAGGATGATAAATTGAAAATGGGCAATGAAGGCATTAATATCCCAGCAATTCGAATATTTGTAAGGGTCTAGCCGTAGAGACGTATTACAATACGTCTTATTTGCAACGCAAATTTATTTTATGAATAAGACGTATTGTAATACGTCTCTACAAGTTCACAACATTGCAGTTACTAAAACAGTAAATTATTGATTGAAGATGCCTGATTAACCCACAATTACCCCTAATCTTAACAAAAAAAGACACTTAAAAACCCATAGATACCATTAGCCAGAAATTGTTTAAAACTTTTATGCACCATACAAATAAAATTGATGCATATTATTTAAGTAAATCACTAATATTGCTAATAAATATTAAATAAATTATTAAAACTTTTAAACATGGAAACGTTAGAAACTAATGAGAATGCATCCGAACCAGTAAAACTAACCGATGAGATAGTTGGGTTTCTATTAGAAACCTCCAAATGGGCCAAGTTTTTGTCTGTACTTGGCTTTGTAAGCATCGCAATATTGGTACTTATAGGTTGTGGAATTTCCCTAGTAGGTTCATCACTTCCTACCATGCCAAATTCCCCCTTCAGGTTTGGATTTATTGGAATAATTTATGTGGTATTGGGCTTGGTATATGTTTTCCCTTTTTATTATCTTTACAAATTCTCCATAAACGTTAAAAATGGTTTGGAAGATGATGATCAAAGTGTTTTTACATCTGCTTTTGGCTATTTAAAATCCACCTTTAAATACATAGGTATATTTTCTATTGTCTTAATTTCCATTTATGTGTTAGTAATTATAGGTGCAGTTATTGGGTTTGGCATACTGTCGCACAGATAGTCTTGCATCCCTATATAGTTGGTTGCCATTGTTGGTGTTCTTCATTAACAACCATAAGGAAAGATTCTGAATATATAATAGTTGTTGGTGAAGAACACCAACAACGGCATAAAAGACCCTAAAACTATTCTTGTATTGATTAGGGAGCATCAACAATAGCAACAAAAGGGACTTGAACAACCCTAAGCGATGAATTTGATACCAATTTTTAGTGCCTAAAGGCACTAAGGGTTGCCATTGTTGGTGTTCTTCACCAACAACCATAAGAAAAGATTCTGAATATATAATAGTTGTTGGTGAAGAACACCAACAACGGCATAAAAGGCACTAAAGTGGTACCGTTGCTAATGTTGTTTACCAACAAAAGCTAAAATTGATGCATTTTATTTGTCCGCCGTTGTTGGTGTTCTTCACCAACAACTATCGAAAAGCTAAAATATTTTGTGCCTAATGGCACTAAAGGTTGCCATTGTTGGTGTTCTTCACCAACAACCATAAGAAAAGATTCTGAATATATAATAGTTGTTGGTGAAGAACACCAACAACGGCATAAAAGGCACTAAGGTGGTACCGTAGTTAATACTGTTTACCAACAAAAGCTAAAATTGATGCATATTATTTGTCCGCCGTTGTTGGTGTTCTTCACCAACAACTATCGATATAGCCTTCCGTTAATATTGTTCTTCACCAACAACTATAATATAATCGGTATCTTTGAATGAAATGGACTACCCCTTACATTATCCACAGTTCTTTACCGCTACAATTCTAAATTGGAAGCATCTATTAAAACCAGACAAGTACAAAGACATTATCACAAATAGTCTAGCATACTTAGTGAAGAAAAAACGGGTGCAAGTTTTTAGTTTTGTGATAATGAGTAGCCATATACATATAATGTGGCGATTGAAGAACGATAATATTCAAAGCGAAGTACAGCATTCGTTTATGAAATTTACGGCACAGATGATTATAAAAGACCTAAGAAACAATCACCCTAAAGTATTGGAGCATTTCTTTGTTGGAGCTAGGGATAGGAAATATCAGATATGGGAAAGGAATCCTTTAAGTATAGAGTTAAGAACAGAGGAGGTTTTATATCAAAAGTTATTATATATACATGAAAATCCAGTAAAAGCAGGTCTATTTTTAACTGCTAGTGACTATCTTTACTCATCAGCTTCACTATATGAAACAGGTGATTCTGTTTGGGATTTTTTGGATAAATGGGAAGTAGGATATTGAATGTTGTTGGTGAAGAACACAAAATGGGTAGTAGGATATTGAATGTTGTTGGTGAAGAACACCAACAACGGCGACACAAACACTAACTATTACGAAAATATCTAAATAGTAACGGAATCTTTTCCCATTTGCCGTTGTTGGTGTTCTTCACCAACAAATATTTAAATGATTTACCATAAATTTATAATGAACGCTTGCAATAAGCGTTTTATTTGCCGTTGTTGGTGTTCTTCACCACCAACTATTTAAATGATTTACCATAAATTTATAATGAACGCTTGCAATAAGCGTTTTATTTGCAGTAGTTGATGAAGAACACCAACTACGGCTACTAAAAATAGTTTTATATGAACGTAGAAGAACAAATAACAGCCTACATAGCATCCCAACCCGAACCAAAACGTAGCGATATGCAAGCAATACACAGCATAATATTGGATGTGATACCCAAAGGGAAGCTGTGGTTTCTGGATGGCAAAGACGATAAGGGCAAAGTAGTGAGCAACCCCAACATAGGCTATGGAAATATGACCATAAAATACGCAGATGGATCAACAAAGGAGTTTTATCAAATAGGAATCAGTGCCAATACAACCGGAATTTCCGTCTATATAATGGGAATCAAGGACAAAGGATACCTAGCCAACACTTATGGGCAAGAACTAGGCAAGGCAAGCATTACGGGCTACTGCATTAAGTTCAAATCGCTGGCAGCTATTAAAATAAACATCCTCGAAGAAGCAATACGCGATGGAATAAGGCAAACAAGCAGCTAAATAGGGGATAGAAGCATTTGCTTATTTAAAAGTACCGTTGTTGGTGTTCTTTATTCAGAAACAAAACAACCCATTGTAAGGGTCTAGCCGTAGAGACGGATTACAATACGTCTTATTTGCAACGCAAATTCATTTTATGAATAAGACGTATTGTAATACGTCTCTACACGTTCACAATAATGCTTCTCCTAAAATGTCATATCAGCAACAAAGGATACCAAATTAACCCACAAATACCCCTAATAGTGGTGTGATAAACCCTTAATTAACCATGAATACCCTAACAATGACAAAAGACACACCTAATCTTCCCCCAAAACACCCTAATTTAGAACCGAAAAGATGATAAAAAAGCACTTCATATTGTTTTCCATAAGCGTGGCGCTGCTATTATTGTTTATAGCCACATTGGTGTACCCAGGTGGATCGGTAATTGACCACAATTCTGTCGGTTTCAACTGGAAACACAACTATATAAGCAACTTATTTGCCCAAAAAGCCATCAATGGCAGCGATAGCACTTCAAGATATTGGGCTATTGTAGGCATGTTGTTTTTATCAGTCAGCTTTGGCTTGTTTTACAATGATTTTTCATCTAAAATACCCAAAAAAGGGACGCCAACATAATAAAATACTGCGGCATTGGGGCTATGATATTCACTTTTTTGGCCGTAACACCCTACCACGACAGCATGATTACCGTAGCGGACACAATGTCGCTGGTAAGCAATTTTTATATTACCGTATATGTCTTCAAAACATCCCTCCATTTGCTAAAAATCCTTTGTTTGCTGTGCCTTACAGCCGCATATACATGCACATTCATTTATTACACCCAAAATTTTCTTCTTTTTTTACCAATTTTGCAGAAATTATCCTTGGTTATTAACATAGTATGGATGCTGTCAATGCAATACTTTTCCAAGGCGTCCGATTTTGAGGCAAAGAGACCCTAAAGCATTGATTAGATGACCGTAATAGAGGGTGTAAAGCCCTATATTTTGGTTTTAATTTCAATAAAAAATAAAAATTAAACTCATTTTGAGGACGAAAGACCCAAACGGAAATTAAAAATACCTTTCATCCAGAAAGTACGGCGGGGTTTAATAAACTACGCTTTACTATTTACTTTACAATTTAATTTATCATTGCATGCTACAAATGCGTTTGAACACATACATTTGTTTTTTTGCAACAAGTAATGTTTTTTTGGTCTTTTATAGGCTAAAAATCCCCACTAAAGACCATAGCGAAAACACGATTGGTAACTAATATAAATTTGAATTTATGCGTAAACTTACAAATGCACTGATAATTGTTGCGGCACTAACTGCCACCACTGCATTCTCAGCAAATATTAATGGTAAAATAAAGCAACCAAACTATTGTAAATCAACTCATTTCAAGAGTATTTATTTATACTTATATGGTGTAAGAAAAGCAGAGAAAATTGAAGATATAAAAGACCTTAAAGTTGAATTAAACAAGGCAAAATCCACAAAAGTAGACTTGCACAGGATGAGAAAGGACTTGTTTATCATATTTAACGACACTACAGACATAAATAGTTATGAGAACGCAATACCATCTATCATGTTGGTAGGAAATCCGGTTGTGGATGGTGCTACGGAGAGTGATGTAAAGGGATTTGTACCCACGTCGGAAGTTAGTAAAGTAGTAGATTGGATAAAACAGAATAAAATTGATACAGAAGCTGGATTTTTAAACCTATGTCATCATGCTTCTAAAGAAGTACAGCAAGAACTTGAGGTAAAAGGTACCCCTTCGAAAGATGAATTATATAAATATTATGTAAAACCATTGGTGAACTTTTACTTTGCTGCGTTGAAAGACCAAAAGTCGGTTGTTGTTATCGGGGAATAATAACTTTAGCAACCAAAAGCAAAGAAGAAAAACGATAAAGGGCTTATATCAAGCAGTATTTCTTTAAATGTAGGAAGTAACTATTAATAAACTTCTTTACAAACGGTTCGATTGGTGATAGGTGCATTGGTATGGGGATGTATTCTGTGGGGATTATTGGATTACCCCAAATGAACGACCCTAAATATGGGCTAAGTTTCGAATCTTCACAAAACAACAGAAACAAAAATGTTCAAGAGTACCCAAAACGTTGCATGAAAGCCCATATCTGGAACCATATTGTTAGTAATCCATCGAATAAACGTGTGAAATTGCCGTAGAAAAGCAATAAACTACATAATAGTATTTGTTTATTTAGTTTTATTGAGACTTCGTTCCCCAAAAATTGTCATTCACTATCTACTGTAGGGGAAATCTAGAGATCCTTTTTGTCTACCTGATTAGGCGAATATTGTATTTTATGTTGTAGATATTGAAAATATTTCAAAATGTAGCATAAAGTTTTTAATTAAGTAAAAAGTGGTAAAAATAAAAAATGTGATTATTTATTTTTTATAATTACTTTTATTTCACTTAAATCAGTTTAATTTGCAAATAGTTTATCAATACGTTTCTGTGTATTGAAATAAATAATTAGATGTAAATATCTCATTTAGTTGTGTTGATTAATAGGGAAGTATAATTTTTATGTAATGGAAAAATATCAATTATGGTAAAGAAAAGCGTCTTTTGGGTAATAGGGATAGTAGTATTGGTATCCTCTTTTTCTTTTGTAAAACATCTTAGGTCAGAAATTCCCCCAACTCCGGCAGATAAGATCTTTATCAATGGAACAATTATAACTGTTGACCAAAACAATTCAACTGCAGAGGCCGTTGCTGTGAAAGACGGGAAGATATTGGCCGTAGGCACAACCAAAGAAATAAATGCTTATAAAGGCAGTGCCACAGAAGTGGAAGACTTGCAAGGCAAAACATTAATTCCAGGATTCATTGATGGGCATAGTCACTTTGTTTCAGTCAATAAAAGTAGAGGTCCTAGCCTTGCCCCTCCTCCTGTTGGCACAGTTACAAATATTGCAGACATTGTTGCAGCTCTTCAAAAATACAAAGAAGAACACAATTTAAAACCAGGGGATTGGATTAGTGGTTCTGGCTACGACCCTGATCAATTGGAAGAAAAGAGGCAACCCACAAAAGAAGATTTCGACAAAGCGTTCCCTGATAATCCAGTAGCTATCACACACATATCTGGACACATGACTGTCGCCAATTCTTATGCACTAAAAGTATCTGGTATCACAGCGAGCACTTCAAACCCTAATGGCGGCACCATTGTCAGGGAAAAAGGTTCGAATGAACCAACAGGATTGCTACTAGAAAGGGCTGCGGGGCTTTTGAAACGAACTAGACCAGAAGATGAAGTACCGCTGACAGAAGAAGAGAAGTTTGGTATGCTCAAGGCTCGTGAAAAACTCTATGCTAGCAATGGCATTACCACCGCTCAGGACGGCGCAACTGCTTTTGCCAACCTTTCTTTATTGGAAGATGCATCTGAAAAAGGTGTGCTGTATATAGATATAGAGGCATTGCCGGTATATGCTTCACTCAATAAAGTATTGCAAGCCTATAAATATGGCATATTGAAAAATCATTTGAAGTTGAATGGCTTCAAACTATTTGCGGATGGTTCGCCACAAGGGAAAACTGCTTTCTTTACCGACCCTTATCTAACTGAAGTGCCTGGTTGCGACAAGAATGAGTGCCATGGGATACCTACCATTACCCAAGAAAAATTCAATAAAGCAATAGTAGATGCCTTCAAAAATAACATACAGCCTTATGTGCATTGCAATGGCGATGCTGCTATAGATATGTATATTAAAGCTGTCAAGAATGCAAATGCCGAATTGAATACTAGTTCTATTGGTCGCCGCCCTGTTGTTATACACGCTCAGTTTACCCGTGCAGATCAATTGGATAGTTACAAGGAATTAGGTATGCTTCCTTCTTTCTTTAGTAACCACACTTTCTTTTGGGGGGATGTTCATATTCAGAACTTGGGTAAGGAAAGGGCTTTTTTTGAGAGTCCACTTAACTCTGCGCTTAAAAAGGGAATTATATTTACCAATCATACAGACTTTGGCGTTACCCCTATCAATCAAATATTCTTGATGTGGACTGCCGTTAACAGACTTTCCCGTTCTGGGGTGGTCGTTGGTCCCGATGAAAGGGTGAAACCTATTGATGCATTGCGTGCTGTTACCATCAATGGTGCGTATGAATATTTTGAAGAAGCTACAAAGGGTTCAATAGAAAAAGGCAAACTAGCTGATTTCGCTGTATTATCTGCCAATCCATTGACCGTTGATCCGGCTACCATCAAGGACATTTCAGTTTTAGAAACAATAAAAGAAGGCAAGACAATCTTTGATAAGAACAAAGACTAATTTTTGAAAAATAACACAAATATTAATGACTAACACAACCGAAACTACAGTACTTAAAAGGGAATTAAACTTAATGGATGCCACCCTTTTAGTGGCAGGAAGCATGATTGGCTCGGGCATATTTATTGTCAGTGCGGACATATCCAGACACATCGGCTCTGCAGGATGGCTGATAGTGGTTTGGCTAATTGGAGGATTTATGACACTTGCGGCCGCATTGAGTTATGGCGAATTAAGTGGTATGTACCCCAAAGCGGGCGGGCAGTATGTGTATCTTCACGAAGCCTACAATCCACTCATATCCTTTCTTTATGGATGGAGTTTATTTGCAGTTATCCAAACAGGCACAATAGCGGCTGTTGGGGTTGCCTTTTCCAAATACCTCGCCTATTTCCTTCCTTTCTTCAGCGAAGACCTCAAGATATTTACTATTGGGTCATTTTCAGTATCACACGCACAGGCGTTCTCAATAGCAATTATTGTATTGCTCACTTACATCAATACCAAAGGCATCAAGAGTGGTAAAATAATACAAGCCCTCTTTACTTCCGCCAAAGTACTTGGTATAATTGGACTCATCATCTTTGGGTTTATTTTTTATAAGTCAGGTGTGTGGGCAGCCAATTGGTACGACACGTGGCATATCCGAAGCATTGACGCAAAGGGATTATTTGGCAATTATGCAGGGGCAGCCGCAACCTGTGGGGCAGTTGCTTCGGCATTGGTAGGTGCAATAATTGGTTATGACGCTTGGAACAACGTAACTTTTATGGCGGGAGAAATTACCAATCCTAAGAAAAACATTGGACTTAGCTTGCTTCTTGGCACACTCACTGTAACTATTTTATATGTATTGATTAATGTAATGTTCACCGCTGTGTTGCCGCTACAACAAATAGCCAACACGCCAAAAGACCGTATTGGCATTGCAGCTTCCCAAGTAATTTTTGGCAATGCAGGCACTGGCATAGTAGCCATCATCATATTGATTGCCACTTTTGGTTGCAACAACGGATTGATACTCTCTGGCGCGAGGGTTTATTATAGTATGGCAAAAGATGGGTTGTTCTTTAAAAAAGTGGGCACGCTTAACAAATATGCAGTACCAGAAATTGCATTGTGGATGCAGTGCGCTGTGGCAATCATACTCTCGCTAAGTGGTAAATATGGTGATCTGCTCGATATGATTTCCTTCGTTGTGGTAATATTTTATATCCTAACCATTGCAGGTATCATTGTTTTGCGCAAGAAACGTCCCGACATCGAACGCCCATACAAAGCTTTCGGCTACCCCGTTCTTCCAATTATTTATATCATAATGGGTATCAGCTTTTGCGTATTACTCATTATTTACAAACCTCAATTTACGTGGCCGGGACTTATCATTACTTTATTAGGTGTGCCTCTTTACTTTATAAATGAAAAGTCGCACCGTAAATCAACTGAAAATTAATCAGCTAAATAAATTATTCTAAAATGAAGAAACACGTCTTTGTACTAATTCTATTGATTCTTATTAGTAGTATTTCTAAAACTATTTATGCCCAATCAACCGACACAACAGCTATCATTGGACCTAACAATGGTACGTTGATAATTGTAGGCGGGGGCAACGCATCTGACGAAATATGGAGTACTTTCTTGAAAGCAGCTGGCGGCAAAGACGGCAACATAATAATCGTTCCCACAGCAAGTGACGATACTAAAATAAAGGAAGGTATATCAAAAGTAAGGGATGCCTTGATTAAGTTGGGCGCAACTAATGTCACTTTCCTGCATACACGTAATCCTTCAGAAGCAAATACAGAAGCTTTTGTCGCACCAATTCGTAAGGCTACTGGCGTTTGGTTTATGGGCGGCAGGCATTGGCGGCTGGCAGATTCGTACCTCCATACGCTTGCAGAGAAAGAATTTAAAGCGGTCTTGGATAGGGGAGGAGTCATTGCAGGTTCTTCTGCCGGGGCTAGTATTCAGGGTTCTTTTATGGTGAGGGGAGATACTAGAGGCAATAAAATATTGATTGGAGACCATACTGAAGGACTTGATTTTATTCATAACGTAGTGATAGATCAACACGTAATGAAACGCAACAGGCAATTTGACCTAGTGGAAGTAATAAAAAAGCACCCAACTCTTTTAGGCATTGGCATAGATGAGAGTACAGCAATAGTGGTTAAAAAAGATAGTTTTGAAGTAATAGGTAATTCTTACGTTGCCATTTACGACATCAATCAGATAGAAGGTAAAGCGAAGAATCCTTCGGGCGATTCTGGTAATATGGGACCATTTTATTACCTAAGCAAAGGGCAACGCTTTGATTTAAGGAGAAGAAAAATCCTTGATAGTGGGGTTAAGATTAGTACTGATTAGCATTTATCAGCTTTGAATAATAACTACCGAAATAAATCAATCAAAAACTTAAAAAATAGAAAATGGGTAAGATTGTACTAATCACCGGTGCTACTTCTGGCTTTGGCAAGGCGATGGCAGAGAAGTTTGCAGCGGCTAATTACAAATGTATTATCACAGGCAGGAGGGAAGAAAAATTATTCTCCCTCGCCAAAGATTTAAAAGAGCAATATGGAGTGGCCGTTTTGCCTTTGGTCTTTGACGTGCAGGACAAGAAAGCTGTGTTTGAAATATTGGGCAATTTGCCAGAAGAGTGGAAAGCAATAGATGTATTGATAAACAATGCGGGGCTTGCGTTAGGAAGGGACAGCTTTGAAAACGGTGATTTAAATGATTGGGAAACAATGATTGATACAAACTTGAAAGGATTGCTTTATGTATCAAAAGCTATAGTTCCTTATATGATTGCTCGCAAAGCAGGTCATATTATCAATATGGGTTCCATTGCTGCAAAGGAGGTTTACAAAGATGGCAATGTTTATTGTGCAACAAAAAGCGCAGTAGATTCCATTAGCAAGGCAATGAGAATAGATTTATTGACTCATAAAATAAAAGTAACCGCCATTCACCCAGGACCTGCCGATACTGAGTTTTCTAACGTCAGGTTCAAGGGCGATAGTGAGAAAGCAGCATCTGTTTATGTGGGCTACACGCCCCTTCACGCCGAAGACATTGCAGATATTACTTTCTATTGTGCCTCGTTGCCACAGCATGTTTGCATCAACGATCTCTTTGTAACCTGCACGGCACAATCCAACGCAACTACCATATTCAAGGATTTGTAGTTTTTTGTTACTTATTAAGAAGATGGGCTATTATTTTATATATATAATTATGGTTTTCAATTATTTGAACAATATAAATTAGAAAGCGAATTATAGCATAAATAGATAAATCTTCTTAACATCGATAATTTTTTATAACAAAAGGGATGCAATCCTAAGACTACATCCCTTTTTATATTTTGATAATTAACCACTAATAACTAATCCCTAACAACTACAGATACTTATTCTGGATCAAGTGAAAGATTTTGTACAAATGCAACCCCGTCTTCTTTTAGGAACGAAACGCCTCCATCAGTGTAATCCACGTGCGTGGCTGTAAGTTCCAAATCGCCGAACATACTGGTATTGGCAGTAAAATACCCCATGGCATCAGTCAAAACAGAGTGGCCAGAACCAGTAATACGTACTTTTGCGTATGCAATACCAAGCCCGGTTACACTATTTGTTATCAATCCAGTAACTACCGATAGAATACCTTTACTAATATAGCGCACGCTCCAAGGCCTGCAAGCGGCACGTTTTGCTGGTGGTGCATATTTACTAAAATTAGTTTCTGCATCATTCCAAACGTGTACAATACAGTCATCAGTATCATAGTTTAAACTATTTAAATACACTTTTTTGTCAGTCAATGTTGATTTGGTATTGCTTACAGCCACTATAATTGGTTTTGCAACACTTTGTATAGCAACAAATTCGGCAATAGTGGGCAACGACATTGCAACGCCCCCCTCCGCAACACGTGCTGCGTCGCCGGTAATAACTAAGTCAGAAAAGTCTACCAATTCTTCGTCTGTAGTAAGCTTAGGCAACCTAGTATTGTCTACATCCAACCCAAAAAAGGTACGGTCGGCAACAGGAAATATGCCTTGTTTGATGCCATTGTCTAGGCTTTTCACATAGCTGTTACAAAAATCTTTTAGTAGAATACGCTGAGGTATGGCAAGTTTTACGGCGTTTCGTTGTGCACGCACGGCGGTTATTATTGCTGCTGATGCATTGTTGTAAGTAGTATTGGTGGCTGCAAGCCTAGTAGTAGTGGCGGGCGATAGTATATTGCCACCCACAGGGGCACTGGTTACTTTGTTTTGAGCTTTATTAAGCGTTTGCTTGCGACCAGTATTTGCGGTAGGTAATTTTCTTGAGAAACCCATAAAATAAATTTTATTGATGAAAAATGCTTGATAATAACTATTCAGCTCATCATCGTGGTATCCCTTGAAGCCTTCCGCCTTATTTTGTGGTAGAGTTGCAACCTAATAGAAACGATAATTCATATTGGAAAACACAAAAGTATATTAAATAATCGACAATAATCATTTTATGCTAAAATATTTATTTATAAAATAATTATTAGTTCTAAAATAAATATTTTTTGAATCTAAAAACAATAGTTTAATATTTATTTATGGATTAAAATGGCATAAAAAGTCGTTTCGGCAAAAACAAGGGCGACTTTTTAGACACAAAAACCACTCACAATAAATCTAAGGTGACTTTTGACGTATCAAAAGTCACTTGCAATTTCTCAAAGGTGACTTTGTGTCAACAAAAGTCACTCGCAATTTCTCAAAGGTGACTTTATGTCAACGAAAAGTCACCTTAGATTTATCCAAGGTGACTTTTGACGCACGAAAACTCACCTTGGATAAATTCAAGGTGACTTTTTGAATGCCAAAACTCACTTTAAATGGTTAAAAGCTGACTTTTTGGATGCGGCAACGCCGATGATACCTGTTTAGATGGGTATTTTTTATTGCTTATTTTCTCCTTTCAAAAAAGACTGCTATTGATAGAAGGAATGTATCTTTACCCTTTAATAAATCATTGATACTATTTAATGAAAACAAAACATTTTTTCTATTTACTCGCAATTGCAATTCTTGTTTATGTCTCCTTTATTTTTTTTCACCTGATAAAAACATATTGTAAGGAGGATAAAATAAAACCGATAACCCCACAAGGCTATACAAACGATGCGAGTAGATTGAACCTAACTAAAGTTGATACTATCATTGACGTTTCGGGAAATAGGGATTCGATGATTAATCAGTTGAGGGCTGCCCTTAAATATTCTAATCAAAATAAAATACCTATTTCGATAGCTGGGGCAAAACATAGTATGGGTGGGCATACGATGTACCCAAATGGCATACAAATAAATATGCGTCCCTACAAAAAAATGCAAATTGATACGGTAAATGATGTACTGACGATTGGTTCAGGGGCCTTGTGGGAAGATGCGATTGACTATCTCGACAATTTTAATAGGTCGATTGCAGTGATGCAAGCGTTTAGTTCTTTCTCAATTGGCGGTTCGATAAGTGTGAATGGACACGGCTGGCAAAAGAACTGCCCACCCATTTCGTGGAGCGTGGTTTCGTTTACGCTGATGAATTATAGAGGAGAAATAGTGAATTGTAGCCGTACCGAAAACCAGGAATTATTTAGTTTGGTATTGGGTGGATATGGTCTTTTTGGAATTATACTGGACGTGAAACTAAAAATTGTTGCGAATGAAAACCTGCAATTTAAAATGTATAAACTTAAATCGTCCGAATACCTTTCCTACTTTAAAAAACATGCTACTGACGATGAGAAAGTGAAACTAGTATTTGGGAGGCTGAATATTTCCAATAAGAATTTCTTGGAAAAAGCTACGCTGGACGTTTTTAAAACCACCAATATTCCCCTGCCCAAAAAGATGAAGCGGACTAATAGCAGTTTGACGGAAGTAAAAAGATTGGTGTTCAGAAATTCTGTGAATAGTGAGTTTGGAAAAAGATTGCGATGGGACTTGGAGACAACAGTAGGGGAGTTTTCGGGAAATGAATGCTTCTCCCGAAATGAAATATTGAATGACAATGTTTCTTTGATTGAAAATAAAGACACATCTTCCACCGATATTTTGCAAGAGTATTTTATTCCGGAACGAAATTTTTATCACTACATAAATGAACTTAAAAAAGTATTGCCAAATAAATATATCGACCTATTGAACATAACAATAAGGGGCGTAACGAAGGATAATGACACATATTTGCGTTATGCAAACGAGGATGTTTTTGGGTTTGTTTTTTTATTCAATCAAAAAAAGAATGAGCAACAAGAGATTGAGATGAAAAAACTGACCCAGCAGTTAGCAGAAATTGCCATCGGGTTGCAAGGCACGTACTATTTGCCTTACAGGTTGCAAATAAGTAAAGAAACTTTTAGAAAATCTTACCCACAAGCTGATACTTTCTTCAAACTGAAGTTGAAATATGACCCCGATGAGGTTTTCAAGAATAAGTTCTATGACTATTACAAATAAAATTTTGGGTTAATAAAATTGTTGCTGTGTAAGCTTGCCAAAATGAAAAATTTTACAGATAGGCACATATTGACGATGTCAAATAAAAAGTTGGAAATTTGCCAACTATCATAACTTTGCTGCTCATTGTTGCAAAAGAACTTTTAGGATGAAGCTAATTAATTTGACCGCCTTAGACAACTTTGCAATAAAGCATTCAGATGCCAGAAAAAGCCTTTCGGTTTGGAAACAAGTGGTGCTACTGGCAAATTGGAAGATGAAACAAGATGTTTTGCCAGATTTTCCTAAAGCAAAAATGCTTAGGAACAATAGGGGGCGGTTTGAGATTTTGCACAATAAATATAGATTGATAGCCGAGGTGGATTATGAAGATGCATTTGTACATGTCAGATTTATTGGTACACACGCTGCTTATGATAAAATAGATCCTGAAACAATTTAAAATTTGAATAAGATGAAAAATTGGGCAATAATAGAAAATAAAGAAGAATTGAAAGCGGCTTATAGTCGGTTTGAAGAAATACGGACAGCAAAAAAGGGTGAGCAAGATTACAAAGAAAAAATGTTGCTGCTTTTGTTGATAAGTCAATACGAAGAGAAGCAATCTACTTTGCCCGATTTGGATCCGATTGAGTTCATAAAAATAAGAATGGAAGATTTTGGATATAAGCAAGCAACCCTTGCGGCAGAATATGGTGACAAGGGCACTATAAGCAAAGTATTGAACTACAAACAACCTCTTACCCTATCGATGATTAGGAAGTTTAGTAAATTATTGCGGATACCCGCAGATGTACTAATTAAAGAATATACTCTGCAACATTAATTTTTTAGCTAGCTCTAATGGTACTTTTTAGTTAGCTATTCAATGCAGCTTAGCAAAACAGTTTAACACAATGCACATACAATATAATATATACCTATTTAACCCCCTCAATTCCTACGCATCTTTCAACAGTTCCAAATCGGGCTGTGCTAGTTTATACACCTTAAAGTAGATGGTTGTTTTGGTTTGGTAAATACCTTCTATCACCGATATTCTGTTTACAAAATCAACTAAGTGGTCATTGTCCCTACACATCACATCTACTTCTAGGTCGTAATCGCCGGAAGTGCCAGCCAAAAAGCTCACTTCGGGGTGGCCAACTATCTGCTGCACCACTTTCTCTTTCATGGCTGCGGGCCTAACATATATGGCAATATGTGCGTATGAGCCAAAGCCCACTTTGTTTGCATCGACCCTGCCAACGATGGTGATGGTGCCGTCTTCCAACAATTTATTTACACGTGTGCGGATGGTACCAACAGATACATTTAGTTTGTCGGCAACATCTGTAAAAGACATTCGCCCATCTTTTTGAAGGCACGATAAAATAGAAAAGTCTAAGTCGTCTAGGGAAACATTGTGTTTGTGCATAATTGTGGTTGTAATTAAAAAGTTAGTTTCTCAACGCCTACTTCATTTAGAGGAAGAGAGATAATGAAAATTTGTTATTGTAGATACTGTCAAACTGCAAATATTATAACTTATTGTGGTTATTTACTGAAAGCGGTAAAAATAATGATTTGTTTTAAACAAAATAAATCTCTTTAAATAAAGTTTGTTATATAGTTCAATGTTATTAATTTTGTAAAAAAAGCAGTATGTTTGTATTTAAAATAAAATAATTTTATTTTTGTACCGATAAATTAAAAATTAATCATCAAAAATGGCAAACTAAATAGATGGACTACCATTCGCGATGATGCCACTGAAAATTTTTTATTGATATATATAAGTATGTATTAATAAAAAAAGGCTTAATATAATAAAATCATTAATTAAAATTTAAAGCACAATGAACAAAGAAGCAGTATTGTCGGAAACACAGGAAATTATTGATGACAACTTGAACTACACGTTGTTTTCGTGGAGTAAACAAAAAGGGATTGAGCCGCTTGCCATAAAATACGCAGAAGGTGTATATATATATGACTACGACGACAAAAGATACCTGGACTTTTCGAGCGGATTGATGAACGTGAACATTGGTCATGGGCATCCACGGATTACGCAGGCGGTGATGGAACAAATGCAACAGGTGAGTTTTGTAACGCCTAGTTGCGTGACGAAAGTTAGGGGCGAATTGGGAAAGAAATTGGCTGAGATTTGCCCAGGCGACCTCAATAAAGCGTTCTTTACTTTGTGCGGCACCACATCCATTGAGAACGGAATTAAGCTTGCAAGAATTTATACCGGAAAATATAAGATACTAACACGCTACCAATCTTATCATGGCTCAACTTATGGTTCGATGAGTGCAAGTGGCGACCCAAGAAGGTTTGCCGTAGACTCGCAACAGGCACCAAACTTTGTACATTTCGATTTGCCGTACCTATACCGTTGGGAATATGGCGAGGAAAATTTATTGAAGGAAAGCGTTGCCTCGTTAGAAAGAGTTATCAGCTACGAAGGCGCAGGTACTATTGCCGCCATTATTTTGGAAGGCGAATCTGGATCTTCTGGCAGGTTGCAATACCCTATCGGCTACCTGAAAGCAGTGAGGGAAATCTGTAACAAATATGGTATACTACTAATAATGGACGAAGTGATGAGCGGTTTTGGCAGAACCGGCAAATGGTTTGGCTTTGAAAATCACGACATCATCCCCGATATGATTGCGATGGCAAAAGGATTGACTTGTGGATATATTCCACTTGGATGCCTGATGGTTAGCGACAAGATTGCGGCTAAATACGATGATGCCATGCTTCCTTTGGGGCTAACATATTCTGCCCACCCCGTTGCGTGTGCTGCCGCATTGGAGACTTTGAAGATTTATGAGGATGAGAACTTATTGGAAAATGCAGTAGAAATGGGTAAATACTTAGATGAACAAGTGGAATTATTGAAGGAAAAACATCCTTGTATAGGCGACTGGCGTAATACTGGCTTGTTTGGGTGTTTTGAGTTGGTGAAGAACAGGGAAACTAAAGAACCAATGGCGCCGTTCAATGCAAAGCCTAGTGAAATGGTGGTGATGAATAAAGTGGCGGAAAAAATTAAGGATTTGGGGATGTATAGTTTTACCCGCTGGGGAACTGTTTTCATTGCGCCGCCACTATGCATTACTAAAGAACAAATGGACGAGGGACTTGCCATTATTAGTGAGGCATTGCTTGTTGCGGATGCTTATGTTTACTAGCATCGATACAGATATTATCAAGCACACCCCACGTATAAACTGCACTAGGCGATTGATTATAGATCTGACATTTCAGGTTAAGCCAATTAGTTGAAGCAAGATTAAAGTAAAGGCCGCCCATTAGTTTGGACGGTCTTTGTTGTTAATAAATACTACTTAAATGAACAACTGGATCTATTTTATAGCAACACTTATAATTGGTTTTTGCCTACCAATAATGGCATCCTCAAATGGGGCACTAAGCAAGTGCCTCGGTAGTCCTGTCGCTTCTACTTTTGGGATATTTGTATTGTCGTCAATTCTGCTGGGGCTAGTTATTTTATTTTCAAAAAGTCCAAGTATTACTTCGAATACTTTATCCAATACCAATTGGAAAATGTGGATGGGCGGATGTATTGTTGTCATTAATATATTAACGTTCAGTATAGCCCCACAAAAAATTGGAGTAGCCAATATGCTAGTGGTTTTTATAGCTGGGCAAATTATCTCGTCTATTGTGGTGGAGCATTTTGGACTACTGTCTTTTCCAAAGCACGAAATTAGTCTGCAAAGAATTGTTGGGATAATTCTAATAGTTGCGGGAGTGGTATTGGTAAAGAAATTCTGAAAATGATTAGACAGCATTGGTAATAGATTGTTTTCTACAATAAGTTTTATATAGATTAATATTATAAGAAACCAGCTTGCTACAACAAACGGAAACTCAAATGCCGGTAGTAAAGTGTTCAGTTTTTCATTGGATGCTTCTATTAAACCAAAAATCAGATTGCCCACCTTTTTCCAGTATGCCAATAAGAAGATTATTGTTGGATGGAGATATATCAGAGATGATAATAGTATTATTTATAAAAATCAAACATCAAAAATCTATTATAAAATACTAAGGAGGTGGACAATTGTAATATTATTAAGCACTACAAAACAACTTCGAATTATAAATATTGCAGCCAGTCGTGTTTTTTAACTGATTAATTTGGTTTATTTATAAAATAAAACATTTTTTCTGCAAGTAAAATAAAACGCTATATATTTGCATACTAATTTAATGGACTAATAATCTTCTACGCTTTGTTTCCTAGGGTTACAAGTTTATAAGATTATAAAAAAAATAGAATATGGCATTAGAAAACATTGAACAAGTAGAAATTCGTTCAAATGAGCGGTTTGCAGAAATATCTTGGTTCGATAACTTAATTGGTGGGGATACAGAATATCTTGGAATTTTTGATAGTGAACGAAGAAGTAGCTTTGAACATTGCAAGGATATAGCCCTAACAGCAGAGCAGCTAGGGTTTTCAAGCCTATTACTACCTACAGCTTTTACTGTTGGGCAAGAAGTGCTAACGTTTGCTTCGGGGATTGCACCGTTGACTAGTAAAATAAATCTGCTTGCCGCAATACGTTGTGGCGAGTATCATCCTCCAATGTTAGCAAGGTCATTGGCTTCTTTGGATCACATGTTAAAAGGTAGGTTGGCCATTAATATTATTAATTCTGATTTGCCAGGAACCAAAGAAGATCCTTACTACAGATACCAACGTTGCGCAGAAACAATAGAAATATTAAAGCAAGGATGGACACAAGACTCAATAGATTACTCGGGAGAAATATATAATGTAAAGATTCCAAATACTCAGCCTGTAAAACCGTATCAACAAAATGGTGGTCCATTGTTGTATTTCGGGGGTACGTCGGAAGGTTCGAGGGAAGTATGTGCGAAATATTGCGACGTATTTTTAATGTGGCCTGAGAATGAAGAAAGCTTGTATGAAACCATGCAAGATATGAGTGCTAGGGCTGCAGAGTATGGAAGGAAAATAGATTTTGGACTACGTATACATGTTGTAGTTAGGGAAACAGAGGAGGAAGCAAGGGCATATTCTAAAAAGCTGATGAGCCAATTTGATGAAGTTCGTGGTGCCGAAATAAAACAAAGAGCCCAGTGTGCACAATCATTGGGTGTACTTAGGCAAGATAAACTACGTGAAGAAGTTGCGGACGACGATGGATACATTGAAGATATAGTATGGATGGGAATAGGTAAGGTTTTTGCCGGCTGTGGAAGTGGACTTGTAGGAAGTGCTGAGCAAGTGGTTGCCAAAATAAACCGTTATATAGATATGGGCATCCGTTCTTTTATATTCTCAGGTTTCCCTTTGATAGAGGAGGCTACTTATTTTTCTAATTTGGTATTGCCTCATTTTACAAACAAGTCATTAACTAGGTTGCAAAATCGCGTTGGTGAAGAAGAACCTGTTACTCCGTTGACTACGGCAGAGATAGTTTAAATAGCTTAGATAATTTTAATTGCAGCATAATCTCTTCGAAAAAAGGACATAGTATTTTATACGTATTGTGTTCATCTTGGCAAAACAAGTAGAATTTGGTTAATCCCATATACTTACAAATTAATTCGCACTCTTTTCGTTTTTGCAAAAAAAATGGAACAAAATGTGCAAATACGCAAAAAATAATAAAATAAATTAAAAAAAGACAGAATTATTCATTATAATTGCGAAATTATTTTTTTCTGCTACAATAATAAAATTGATAAAGTAGATTTTTTAGACTTCATAGTCACTATGGCAGATAGCAATTTCAACAGAATACAGCTCACTAAATAACTAACATATATTTTTTACATCAAACATCACTCATTATGAAAAAAGGTCTATTCCTAACTATTCTTTTTATCTTAGGCATTGCTGTTGGGGTTTTTGCAGGATCTACTTATTATTACTCCGGAAGCGGTAACATAGATGTGTACTCAAACTGGTGGACAACTGCTGGCGGAACTACTGCCGCCCCTTCCACTGCATTTAATAGTGGTAATACATTGGTTTTTCAAGGAAGTGTAAATACCACTGGCCTTACTACCGGCACTTGGTCTCCAGCTGCAACCATTCAGGTAGGTGTAGCTGGTACTGCTGGTATTACATTAACAATTGGTGCGAGTAATGCAATATCTGCAACCATTAATATTGTATCAGCTTCTTCCGGAAGCAATACAGTAAGTGTATTGAGTGCAACAACACCCACTTTCGGCACATTGGATGCTACGAGTACAGTTAGCTATGGTTGTACGACTGCAACACAGCAAATTACTAAAAGCATTACTTATGGAACACTTATAATAGCTAATACATACATTTCCGGTACTAGTACTGTTACGTCTGGTGCTTACTGTGGAGCATACATTCCAGGCAGTGGTGGTACAACTACAACAACAATAGCAACTGCTTTGACAGTAAATTCTGGTGCGGTACTTTTTGTTGGGTTTTCTGGAACTACTCAAATTAGTCTTAATACTGGTGTTACCGCTAATATAAACGGAACCTATATATCTGGGCAAGGTTCTGCTAATGTTTTAATTGGTGCTGGTAATGTAAAAATTAATTCAGGCGCAACTATGTATTTGTACGGCGCACAAGGATTAACCTTATCAGGGAATGGAAATGGTGCTGCAACTAGTGGTGCCGTCAGGGTATCTGGTACAGTTACTTATGACCCCGGTGCTAATTATGTGTTTTTTAGTGGTCAGGCACAAGCTACAGGTACGGGCTTTCCCAGTACAGTAAACAACCTTACTATTGGCTATTCAGCAAGTAACACTATTACTCAAACGGCCAGTACTAACATCACTGTAAATGGTACACTAACTATTACGGCTGGTTCGCTGGCTGTTGGCTCTAATACGCTAACATTGAATGGGCCATCAGTAGCTGGTACATCACTTACTCTTACCACTACTTCCTCTTCTACGCTTGTATTTGGAGGTTCTTCATCGTCTGTTTCTGTGCCAGCAAGTGTTACTGCACTTTCTGGTTTAACGGTAAGTAATAGCAATGGGGTTTCATTACAGGCAGCATTGACAGTGAGTGGGGCACTGACGCTTTCAGGTGGATTCCTTACTACAACTTCCTACTTACTTACATTGGGTAGCGCAGCTTCTATAACTGAATCTAATAGTGCATATATAAACGGGCCAATAGCAAGAACCTTGCCTCTAAATGCAAGTAGTGCCACATACCTATTCCCTGTTGGAACTTCTAGTGGGGGATATACACCTTTGAGTTTAACTAGTACCAGCACTGCATCTAGTGGTAGCCTTCCAGTAATAACGGCACAGGTGTTTAATGCAAGTACGGGCGGTAGTGCAGGAACTGGACTCACTTCGATTAATACAAATAACTATTGGACTACCTCCATCACTAATGCTTCTACCCTTACAAGTACTGCTGTTCAAATTACTGATGCTAATTATGGTAGTGCTAACACCATTGGCACAAGCGCTACAAAAACTGGGGCTTATGCTTATTTGGGGGGGAGTAGCTCTAGCGGCACTTTCACTGGTTCTGCAGCTTCTTCTCTTTCAGGCTTTTATGTTTTGGGGGTTGCGCCTGTTCCTGTAGTGAATAGCAGCAGCACGGCAACAGGTAGTTTTGGTACTGCTTTCTCCTATACTATCACTGCAAGCAATACGCCTACTTCGTTTAATGCTACCAGCTTGCCATCTTGGTTAAGTATCAATACTACCACAGGGGTTATTTCTGGTACGCCAACAACCACAGGGTCATTTAGTATCCCTATTTCTGCAACTAATGCAAATGGTACTGGGAACGCCACCCTTACACTTACAGTTTCTGGATATTTTTATTACAGTGGTACGGGGTCTTTGGATAATTATCTTAATTGGTATACAGGTACAGCCGGCTCGGGTACACAAGCACCAACAGGTGTGTTCTCATCGGGAAATGTTACTTTCGAGATTGATAATAATGCAAGCACCGCAGCCAACAGCGGCACTTGGACAGTTAATGGTTCTGGGTCAAAGATTGTGGTTGGTAATTCATCTATAGCAGGGATAACGCTTACGGTTTCTAGTGGATTTCCTATTGTTGGTATCATTACATTGCCTGCGGCATCATCGGGTTCTAATACCTTGTCACTACAAGATGCAACGATACCAACCTTTGGCACATTGGATGCAAGTAGTACTGTAGCTTATTCGGCTTCCGTGGCGCAAACTGTTACAACAACTACCTACGGCAACCTTACTATTGGGAATACTTATGCTGGCTCATCAAGTGTTCCCGTTGGGGCATCAACCGTAGGTGGCAGTACAGTAACTGTTACTAATAATTTCACTGTAAACCAAGGTGGTATATTTTCTTTTCCTGCAACCACTACTACAACTATAACTGCTGGTGCTACTGTTATAAATGGAACGCTTGTATGCCCATCGGGTTACACTACCGTATTTACAGGTAGCGGTTCTTTTACTTTGAATTCTACAGCAACTTTCTGGATTGGGGGGAACAATGGTTTGGTAACTGGCACAAGTTCTGGTGCTATAAGAGTTACGGGCTCTCGTGTGTATGATCCTGGGGCTTCGTATGTATTGGATGGTTCTGCTGCGCAATCATCTGGTAATAATTTTCCTTCAAAAGTTAACAATCTAACTATAACTAACAATGCTTCTGCTGCGACTACACTTACAAATAGCCTTACCATAAATGGTACTTTGTCAATTACTCAAGGCACTTTTGCAATAGGAAGCAATACATTAACGCTTAATGGTCCTTCTATTACAGGAACGCCATCAAGTCTAACTACCACTTCGTCTTCTAGCCTAGTGTTTGGAGGTTCATCTGCTAGTGTGTTAGTGCCAACAAGCGTTACTGCCTTAACTAACCTAACGGTGAATAATAGTAATGGTATTGCTTTGCAAGCTGGATTGGCATTAAGCGGTACACTTACATTAACAAATGGTGTAATAAATACCACTGCAGGAACACTTACTTTAGGAAGTACAGCAACAATCAGTAGTGCTTCTTCTTCGTCATACATCAATGGACCTTTAGCTTTGACATTGCCAGCAAGTAGTTCTTCTACAACATTTACTTATCCAATAGGAAAAGGTGGTAACTACTACCCGTTTGCATTGGTGAATCCTGTTACTACTTCTTCAGCTAGTTTGGCTGTTGTGCAAGCAGAAGCCTTTAGTAGTAATTCTGGTGGACAAGGCATTAACCTTACCCTTAACACCGATGCTTACTGGCAAGCTTCTGTTACTTCTAATTCTAGTAGCCTTACAAGCACATCTTTTCAACTTACTGATGCAACAGGTTTTGGTTCTGCAACATTTATTGCCAATGGAGCAACGGCTTCTAGCTCTAGTTATACTTCTATTGGTGCTGCTGCAAGTACTTCAACTAGCATCACTTCAAGTGTAGAAACTTCTTTTAGTCCATATTTCGCACTGGCAGTAGTTGGTGGTGGTATTCCGCCGTCAGTGCCTGTAATTAGTAGTAGTAGTTCTTTAAGTGGAAGTTTTGGCCTTGCCATTACAAACTATCAGATAACAATCTCATCTAATGGTCCGGTTGCTTCTGGTGGGTATAGTGCAACTGGTTTGCCAGCAGGATTATCTGTTGATGCCAATACTGGCATTATCTCTGGTACACCAACTGTTTACGGCACATCAACTGCAACAATTTATGTAACCAATACACAAGGAGGAGTAGGGCATGCTAGTTTGACTGTAACCATTGCAAATCCTTATTTCTACCACAGTGGCTCAGGGGCTTTGGATAATTATCAAAGCTGGTACACTCAACCATCTGGTGCTGGTTTACAAGCAACCTCATCTTCTGTATTTACACAAGGAAGTACAACTTTCGAAGTTGATAATACAGTTTCAACTTCAACTACTTCTTCAGGGTGGACGGTTAGTGGCTCGGGTTCCTCTATAGTTCTGGGTAATACTTCGGACGCTGCTGTTACGTTGACTGAAGCAAGTGGCAAGCCTATCTCTGGAACTATCGCAATTAAAGCTGCCGCTTCTGGTTCTAACACATTGATATTGCAAGATGCTGTACCAACATTTGGAACATTGGATGCGACAAGTACTGTACAATATGCTTCTACAACTGCTACGCAAGCTATCACAGCTATCACTTATGGTAATTTAACTATTGCAAATACATTTTCTACTGGTGCATCTGCAACCACTGGTTTTACTGTGACTAATACTTTAAATGTAAACAGTGGGGCTACGTTAACATTGGCAGCAGCTTTAGGAATAACAGTTAATGGAACAATAAATATTAATGGAAGTGTTACCATCCCCAATAATGGTTATTTGGGAGGTACTGCTGCACTAAATGTAAACTCTGGGGCTTCGCTGACAATAGGAAATACAACTGGTATTGCTTCTTCTACAACGGCTGGAGGTATTAGAACTTCTGGCACAAGAACTTATGACCCTAATGTTAACTATACATTTAACGCAACTGCCAACCAAAGTACTGGAACTGGTTTCTTTGGCACAGCCAACAATCTTACTGTTAAGCCAGGAACTAATGTGCTTACATCATCAGGAAACCTTACTGTTAATGGTACGCTAAACATAAGTACAGGTACATTGGCTGTTGGTTCTACTACACTTACGTTGAATGGCCCTAGCATTACTGGTACTCCTGCAAACCTTACAACTACTGCTTCCTCTAGTTTGGCATTTGGAGGTTCATCTTCAAGTGTTGTAGTACCTACTAGTGTTACTGCTCTAACAAATCTTTCTGTTAGTAATAGTAATGGTATTGCGCTGCAAGCTCCATTGGTCTTGAGTGGTACACTTACACTTGGCGGTGTACTTACAACGACTTCTACCAATCTGCTTACATTGGGTAGTGCGGCAAGCATCACTGGAGGTTCATCATCTGCTTATATAAATGGATCATTGGCTAGGACGTTGCCTTTAAGTGCAAGTAATGCAACTTATCTTTTCCCGATAGGTAATGGCTCATCTTATAATCCATTTAGCTTGACAAATACCAATACTGCATCTTCAGGAAGCCTTCCTGTAGTAAATGTTTCGGTTGTTAATGCAAGCACAGGTGGCACGGCTGGTACTGGATTAATCTCTATAAACACCAATCGCTATTGGGCAACATCTGTAACAAATGCTTCAACCATTACAGGTACTACTGTTCAATTAACAGATGCGTCTTATGGCTCTGCTACTACTATAACTACTAGTAGCTCTCTTGCAGGAACTTACCTAGGGCAAGGAACTAGCATATCTGGTAATGTGTTTACAGGTAGTTCTGTTTCTTCTCTTTCTGCTTACTATGTTTTAGGCTTTGCAAATACAATCACTATTACCAGTGGTACTACAAAATCTGGAAGTCTTGGCTCTTCTTTCAGTTATCAAATAACTGGAACGAACAATCCTAATTCATTCAGTATATCTTCTGGAAGTTTACCAACTGGGTTAACGCTTAATACTAGCACAGGACTTATTTCTGGTACACCTTCTGTTGTTGGTGTTTTCCCAGTAACGATTTCTGCTGCGAATGGTGGTGTGTCTGGTTCGGCTTCTCTTACCATCACTGTTACTGCATACTTATATTACAGTGGAACTGGTGCAATAAACAACTATCAAAACTGGTATTCTTCACCAAATGGTGCGGGTACTCAAGCACCGTCTACTATTTTTACAGGAGGTTATTCTACTTTCGAAGTGAGAAGCAATGCAACTACCACTGCTGCATGGACAGTAAGTGGAACTAGTTCTACGATTGTAGTTGGTAATACTTCTGTTCCTGGAGTTACGCTTACAGTTGCAAGTGGCGGCGCAATAACTGGTACTATAAATGTTTCGGCAGCTTCTTCTGGCACTAATACTTTGGAAATTGCCAATACAACAATTCCAACACTAGGAACATTGGCTACAGGTAGTACCGTTGTTTATGATGCTGCGGGTTCGCAAACTATTACTAATGTTACGTATTCTAACCTTTCTATTGGTAATGGGTCGGCAGCAACTGTTGCTACAATCGGTTCTGCTTTAACTGTAAACGGAAACTTAGTTGTTTATAATGCGGCATCTGGTTCAATTGGTGCTTTCCAATTAACTGTTGCCAATCTTACTGTAAACAGTGGTGGTACATTTACACTGTCTTCTATTTCAAGTATAGTATCTGCCTCTTCTTCAATTAATGTAAAGGGTAGTTTAGCAATTAATGTTAGCGGTGGATATGTTACTGGTGCAGCTAGCTTTACACTTGCTTCTGGTGCAACTTTGACTATTGCTAGTAATAGTGGAATAGTTTCTACTTCTTCTGGTGCAATCAGGACAACAGTGGCAACTCGTAATTTTAACGCGGGTGCTAACTATGTATTAAATGATGGTACTACACAAGTAACTGGTACAGGGTTCCCTAGCGTTGTAAATAATCTTACCATAAGTAATACTGCATCTTCTACTGTTACGCTTAGTCAGGCATTGGCAGTAACTGGTACACTCACAGTAACTCAAGGAACATTGGTTACAGGTGGTTATCTTACCCTCAAATCTACGTCCATTGCTAATAGTGCGATAGTTGGCAATATATGTAGCAGTTGTGCCGTTACAGGTACAGCTACCGTAGAGCGTTACATACCATCTACTTGGCGTGCTTTCCGTGACTTGGGTGCTGCTGGGGTCTATGCTTCTGGCAATACCTTGTATAACACATGGCAAAACAGTGGCAGCTATAGTAAGAGTGGTTACGGTTTGTTCATTACAGGTGCCACATCAACTGCTGGTTCTTCTTATGGTTCAAACCATGTCGACAATGGCAGTGGTGGCACTTACTTGGATTACAGCCTCAATTCCTATCCGTCGGCTTCTTATTGGAACACGGCCACACAGTCTTGGACTACAGTCACGAACACGAACACCACTGCATTGAACCCTTACCAAAGCTACCGTGTGTTGGTTAGGGGCGACAGGGGCTTTGACTTGTATACCACGCCAATACTCAACTACCCCAATGGGGCAAGGATGTACGATGCCACTACGCTTAGTGTAACAGGTAGTTTGATTTACGGAGATGTCACTTACAGTTCAACAGGTGTCACCAACAGTGTGACAGGTTCTGCATATACTTCAAGTGCCTATGGTCTTAGCAGTGCCGCATCAGGGTACAGCTACATCGCCAATCCTTATGACTGCCCGATTGATTTCCACAATATTTATTCAAATGGGCGTATCGCCAATATGATATATGGTTACTGGTATTTGGATCCAACCATTGCTGCCACTGGTGCCTATGTGGCATACAATGCTGTTGCGGGAACTACAAATACTGGTTATTCAAATGGCAACTTCATACAGGCAGGTCAAGGCTTCTTGGTTGCCAACTACCATGTGGATGGCACACACCTTCCTTCCATACAAATCACCGATGCCGACAAGTCAACTGCATCAAGTTCCAAGACCAATGTGTTCGGAGCAACGGCACCTACCAGCAAGTTGTTCGTGGGCTTGTTGAAAGGTTCGACAAGGACAGATGGTGTTGCAGTTGTTTTCGGCAACAAATTCAGCAACGGCATCGGATTGGAGGATTCAAGGAAGTTGAGCAGTGGCACTGATAACCTATCCATTAAGGAAGGCAGCGACTACTTGAGTATCGAAGGCAGGTTGCCAGCTACATCAAGCGATGTGTTGAACCTTCAAATAGCACAACCAAGCACAACGGCTTATCAATTGAGAATAGATGCAAGTGAGTACATCAACGAAGGCTTTACGCCATTGTTGTACGATGCTTACAAGAATACGACTACTGCATTGAGTGGTATTGATACTGTGAGCTTTACAGTTGATGCTAAAACTTCTGCCACTTATGCAAATAGGTTCAGCATCATCTTCAATCCGAGTGCATTGGCTGTTAATAGCATCGTTGCTAGCGCAACCTTGAACAACAAAATAGCAACTATCACTTGGAACACAGTAGGGGAGAAGGGTGAATCTTATTACGAAGTACAGAAATCAACCGATGGAACAACCTTCGCTAAGATTGATGAGGCTACTGCTAAGAATACTGCTACAGCTAATTATTCCGCAACAGACAACAGCGTTGCCGCTACTGGCAACAACTACTATCGCATAAAGGCAGTGAGTGAAACTGGAAGTGTTGCGTATAGCAATGTTGCCAAGCTCTCCACTAACAACTCATCACTCACTAGTATCTATCCGAATCCATTGGTTGGCAAGACATTGAATATTTCATTGAGTAATGTCAATGCAGGTAAATACATCGTTAGCATTACCAATGTATTGGGACAAAAGGTAGTTGAACAGTCAATTGTTCATGCAGGAAATGCTAGTCATGCGTTGATTATCAATAATACATTGGCAGCAGGTATTTACAGTGTTGCCATCAGAAAAGAAGGAAGCAGTGAATTGGTTTATCAAACCAATTTGTCTGTTCAGAAATAATTAGAGAGGCCAAATAGGATGCTGCCTGCTTTTAGTAGTGTTTAAGTGGGTGGCATCCTTGGTTTTACAAAGAATTACAGTTGCTGTTTGATAGATTGAAGGGCGAAATAAATAATTTGCTGT